>FTDZ01000257.1_pt1 | contig 26645 bp, 26 predicted proteins | sample 1640091 | NCBI WGS metagenome assembly FTDZ01 (sample SAMEA3914816, study PRJEB12502) | metagenome | biome: forest; material: soil | place: USA | collected 2011-09-16 | depth 0.3 m
CCGCGCTCATCGAGCTGGCCCGCGCGCGGCATTGCGAGATCTATCTGCCTCGCATCGAGCGCCGCTCGGGCCGCATGCGCTTCGTTGCCGCCGGCGGGCGCAGCAGTGTCAATCACCTTGGGATCGCAGAGCCCACGCACGGGAAAACGGTCGGCGCGCGCTGGCTCGACCTCGTGATCCTGCCGCTCGTGGGGTTCGATGCCCGGGGCATGCGGCTGGGCATGGGCGGGGGATTCTACGATCGCACGTTCGCATTCCGGCGCAGCGCTGCCTGGCCCAGGCCGCGGCTCGTGGGCGTCGCGTATGCATTTCAGCAACTGCCGCAGCTCGCGGCCGCCTGGCATGACGTGTTCCTCGATGCCATCGTCACCGAACGGGAGGTCATCCGATGTCGTACTGGCTCCTGAAGACTGAACCCAGCACCTTCAGCATCGAGCACCTCGCCCGAGCGCCGCGCAGCACCACGGCCTGGGACGGCGTACGCAATTACCAGGCGCGCAATATGCTTCGCGACCAGATGAAGCGCGGGGATGAAGCCTTCCTGTACTACTCGAGCACCGACGTGCCGGGGATCGCCGGCATCGTCGAGATCGTGAAGGAAGGGTATCCGGATGCGACCGCCTTCGAGCGCAAGCATCATCACTACGATCCGGATTCGGATCCGGCCGAGCCGCGCTGGTTCGTGGTGGACGTGCGGCTGAAGCGTCGCCTCAATCGCATCATCACGCTGCCGGAGCTGCGCGCGCACGCTGCAAAAGAGCTGAAGGGCATGGTGCTGCTGCGACCCGGCAATCGCTTGTCAGTGATGCAGGTGCAGAGCGCGCACTGGAAATTCATTCTCGCGCTCGAGTGATTTAGCAACGCGCGCGTCTACCACGGAAGCGTATGTGCTTGCTTGTAATTTTGATTCGCGTGCGTATACTCCGACCTCGGACTAACCCGTCAACTGGAGTGCCAACATGGCTAAGGCGAAAAAGAAGGGCAAGAAGAAAGCTTCCAAGAAGAAGTAGGCCCTTGAACTTCGGCGCACGCGGAAAACACTTCCGCGCGCGCCGAATCGAATCCGAAGACAGAGCCCGCGTAAGCGGGCTCTGTCGTTTCCGAGGCTGAAATTCGAGGACTTCAGCGTGCCAACCGCTGCACACGACAAGAAGCGATGCGCCGCGATCGCAGCGCTCCGCTACCTGCGCGACGGAATGATCGTCGGCGTCGGCACCGGCTCTACCGTGAACTTCTTCATCGAAGAGCTCGCCGCCCGCCGCGATCGCGTGCCTGGTGCTGTCTCGAGCTCCAGTGCATCCACCGCACGGCTGCGCGCCGCAGGTATCGACGTACTCGATCTGAACGAGGTCGGGACGCTCGAGGTGTACGTCGACGGGGCCGATGAGGCGACGCGCTGCCGGCACCTCATCAAGGGCGGCGGTGCGGCACTGACGGGCGAGAAGATCATCGCGGCAGTGGCCCGGCAATTCGTCTGCATCGTCGATGACTCGAAGCTCGTCGACACGCTGGGGCGCTTCGCGCTGCCCGTTGAAGTGATTCCGATGGCGCGCTCGTACGTCGCGGCCCGCCTTGCGGCGCTCGGCGGCCGTCCACTCTGGCGTGCGGGGGTGGTCACGGACTACGGCAACCACATCCTCGATGTCCACGGGCTCACGATTGCCGACCCGCCCGCGCTCGAGCGTGAGATCAACCAGATCGTGGGCGTCGTCACCGTCGGCCTGTTCGCCGCACGTCCGGCGGATGTCCTGCTCGTTGGCACGGACGAGAGCGTGCTCACTCTGTGATCTTGGAGCGCGAACTGGGGGATTAGGATTGCTCCGCGCCTCGCGGCGCTTCGCCCTTCGGGCCCGCCGGGGCGCGCCGCTACGTCACACTGCACAATCGGCTAATGCCAACCGATGCACCACGTGGCACCGTCAGATATCCGGCGTCATCCGAGTCTCCTTCCCAAAACACGAAGGCCCGCGATGCGGGCCTTGGTGTTTTTGGCTGGGGGACTAGGATTGCTCCGCGCCTCGCGGCGCTTCGGCGCTTCGGTCCTTCGGGCCCGCCGGGGCGCGCCGCTACGTGGCGTCTCAGCGATCAGCCAATGCAGACCGGAGCACAACGCGGCACCGTCAGATATCCGGCGTCATCCGAGTCTCCTTGCCAAAACACGAAGGCCCGCGATGCGGGCCTTGGTGTTTTTGGCTGGGGGACTAGGATTCGAACCTAGGTAAACGGAGTCAGAGTCCGTTGTCCTACCACTAGACGATCCCCCAAAGCTGTCGACTGTCGCGCGAGGCGCGTTGACGAGCCTGGGTCCGCAACGCACCCACTCCGGTCAGCCGGTGTACACGACCCGCGGCATCAGCGCTTGGAGTACTGCGGGCCCCTACGAGCCTTGCGCCGTCCCACCTTCTTGCGCTCGACCTCGCGCGCATCGCGCGTGACGAAGCCGGCCGCTCGCAGGGGCTTGCGCAGCGCCTCGTCATACTCGATGAGCGCGCGCGTGATGCCGTGACGAATGGCGCCGGCTTGACCGGTGATACCCCCGCCATCGACCCTCACCGTGATGTCGAAGCGGGCGCCAAGCTGCACCGCCTCCAGGGGCTGGCGCACGATCATGCGGCCCGTCTCACGTCCGAAGAATGCATCGAGTGTCCGCTCGTTGACCATGATCTTGCCGGTGCCGGCCTTGAGGTACACCCGTGCCGTGGCGGTCTTGCGCCGGCCCGTGCCGTAGTGGGGAGTCGCTGCCATGATTTTCGATCCTTACTTGCCGCCGCTGCGCTTACAGCGCGAGGGGCTTGGGCTGCTGCGCGATATGCGGATGCTCACCGCCCGCGAACACGTGAAGTTTGCGGAACATCCGGCGGCCGAGCGGGTTCTTTGGGAGCATGCCCTTCACCGCGAACTCGATGACTCGCTCGGGATGCTCGCTCAGGAGCTTCTCGAGCGCGATCTGCTTGATGCCGCCGATGTGGCCCGTGTGATGGTAATAGATCTTGTCCGAGAGCTTGCGCCCCGTGACGCGGATCTTTCCGGCGTTCACCACGACGATGTGGTCGCCCATGTCCACGTGCGGACTGTAGTCCGCCTTGTGCTTGCCCTTCAGGTGATGGGCGATTTGCGATGCGAGCCGGCCGAGGGTGCGGCCGTCGGCATTGACGAGGAACCAGTCGCCGCCGATTGCGCCGGGCTTGGCAAATACGGTTTTCATGGGCTGTGGAGGGGAATAGCGCCGCCAAAAAAGGCGCGGAAGTTTACTGAAGGACGCGCACCATTGCAAAGCACCGGTGTGCGGCAGCAGGGTCCTAAATAGGGGCCAAGGTCCTTATCGACGCCAAGGTCCTTATAATGGAGTCCGGATGGAGCCCCAGCACCCCAGACCCTCCGGGAACACCCGCAACCCGCTGACGACCGAGCGTTTCCTGGACCATCTGATCGGCACGGCCGATCGGGCGCTGCGCGCCGTTTTAGCCCCCGCTCAAGCTTCCCGACCGCTGCCCGCCCCGGAAGGCGTGCCTGCCCTGACCGAGGCCGAGCGCCTCGAGGCCGGGGCCCTCATGCGGGTCAACCATACCGGCGAGATCGCCGCACAAGCGCTCTACCACGGCCAGGCCTTCGTCGCCCGCTCTTCGAGCACCCGCGAGCTGTTGCTCAATGCCGCCCGCGAAGAGTCGGACCATCTGGCCTGGTGCGAGAAACGCCTTGCCGAGCTCGAAGCGCATCGGACCCTCCTGACTCCCTTCTGGTATGCGGGGTCCTTTGCGATCGGTGCGCTCTTCGCCGTGCTCGGTGACCGCACCAGCCTTGGGTTCGTCGCCGAGACCGAGCGGCAGGTCGAAGGACACCTCGATGAGCACCTCGCGCGGCTACCGGCCAGCGACACGCGCAGCCGTGCCATCCTGGAAGCCATGCGAGCCGATGAAATGGCTCATGGTGCACGGGCAAAGGCGGCGGGTGCGGTCGAACTGCCCGCGCCGGCGCGCGCGCTGATGAAGCATACTGCGCGCATCATGACGCGCACGGCGTACTGGATTTGAGGCCGCCACATGCATCTGTTGACGGGCCGTGCCTCGGGTTCGACGGGCCGCAGCGACCCGTGCGAATGACGGCGCAGCGCGCCGCGAGGAACAGGCGCACCTGCGCCCGCAGCTGCGTCCTGCGGGGATTCATCGGGGGCAAGACGGGTCTTGCGCTTGCAGTTCTTTGGACATATGTATAAAAAGCGCACGCACGTGCGATCCGTGGGGGAGCCAGAATGGAAGAGAACATCAAGCCGCTGAGCGACATCCCCGCAATCAATCGCTTCCTGAGCTACTGCCGGATTCGTACGGTTCCGTCGAAAACGGTCGTGATTCATGCAGGCGACCTGCCGGATGTCCTCTATTACATCATCAGCGGCTCGGTCGAAGTGATGATCGAAGACGAAGAAGGCAACGAGATGGTGCTCGCGTACCTCAACCGCGGGCAGTTCTTCGGCGAGATGGGGCTATTCTACGAACAGCCCACACGCAGCGCCTGGGTACGGACGCGCAACCAGTGCGAGCTCGCGGAGATGACGTATCCGCGCTTCCGGCAGATCGCGGCGGAGAGCCCCGGGCTGATTTTCGAGCTGGCCACGCAGCTTGCCACGCGCCTGGACCGCACCAACCGCAAGCTCGGCGACCTCGCGTTCGTGGACGTCACGGGACGAGTCGCGCACGCCATCATGGACCTGTGCGGTGAGCCGGACGCAATGACCCATCCTGAAGGCATGCAGATCAAGGTGAGCCGGCAGGAGCTGTCGCGACTCGTCGGTTGCTCACGCGAGATGGCCGGGAGGGTGCTCAAGGTGCTCGAGGAGCAAGGGCTGCTGCGTGCGACCGGCAAGACCATCGTCGTGTTCAATGCGCGGCCGAAGATGAAGACCCGACCGGTGATCGTCCCGGCCAAGTCGGTTGCCGCGAAAGGTCGGGTCGAAGAGAGCGACGACGAGGACGACGAGGACGATCTCGACGACGACAAATAGGAGCGCGCGGCGCGGGAAGCCTCAACCCTTGTCGATTTCTGCGCGCATCGCGCGCACCGTCGCCGCGTAATCGCGGCTGCCGAAGATCGCTGACCCGGACACGAACGTATCCGCGCCGGCGCGGGCGATCTCACCGATGTTGTCGACTTTGACGCCGCCGTCGATCTCGAGCCGTATGTCCCGGCCGGTGAGGTCGATACGCCGACGCACGTCCTTGAGCTTCTCGAGAGCCGTGCGGATGAACTTCTGCCCGCCGAAGCCGGGGTTCACGGACATCAGCAGCACCATGTCGAGCTTGACGAGCGTGTAATCCAGATAGTCGAGGGGCGTTGCGGGATTGAACACGAGGCCCGGCTTGCAGCCGTGTTCGCGGATCAGCTCGATCGTACGGTCGATGTGTTCGCTCGCTTCCGGGTGGAAGGTGATGTAGCTGGCTCCGGCGGCCGCGAAGTCCGGCACGATGCGGTCCACGGGGCGAATCATCAGATGCACGTCGATCGGTGCCGTGATCCCATGCTTGCGCAGCGCTTCGCATACGAGAGGGCCAATCGTCAGATTCGGAACGTAGTGGTTGTCCATGACGTCGAAGTGGACCAGATCAGCTCCCGCGCGCAGCACCGCGTCCACCTCATCGCCGAGGCGAGCGAAGTTCGCCGACAGGATCGACGGGGCAATCCACCTTGGCTGCATGTCACTAGTTTACGGTCAGTGCCCTTCCGGGCTCAATTTCCAACGCTCGCGGCTCAGTTTCTTGTCCTCGAGCGGCAGCGCTCGGTTGCAGAGCGCTACTGCGTCAACCGGGTGAGGGCTTCCCGGTACTTCTCGCTGGTGCGGGCAATGATGTCGGCGGGCAAGTGCGGGCCGGGAGCCCGCTTGTCCCAGTCGAGCGTTTCGAGGTAGTCGCGCACGAACTGTTTGTCGAAGCTCGGCGGACTGCCGCCCGGGCGATACGTCGCGGCGGGCCAGAAACGCGACGAGTCGGGCGTGAGCACCTCGTCGATCAGCGTGAGCCGGCCGTCCTCGTCGACGCCGAACTCGAATTTGGTGTCGGCAATGATGATGCCGCGCGGACGCGCATGTTCTGCCGCGAGGTTGTATAGGGCGAGGGCGGTATCGCGCACGCGCCCAGCGAGGCCGGCGCCAATGAGGCGCTGCACCTGAGCGAAGGAAATGTTCTCATCGTGCGCGCCCAGCGCGGCCTTGGTGGCCGGCGTGAACAACGGCTGCGGCAGTCGATCGGCGAGTTGCAGGCCCGGGGGCAGGTCGATGCCGCACACCGCGGTCGTTTTCTGATAGTCCTTCCAGCCCGAGCCGATGAGGTAGCCGCGCACGACCGCCTCGAGTGGCAGTGCTTGGAGACGGCGAACCACGACGGCACGGCCTGCGAGCATGGCGCGCTCGTCGGGATCCTGCACCAGGCTCTCGACCGGCCGGTCCGTCAGGTGATTGGGCACGATGTCGCGCGTGCGCGCAAACCAGAAATTCGAGATCTGGTTGAGGACCCGGCCTTTGTCGGGAATGGGGTCGGGGAGCACCACGTCGAAGGCAGACAGGCGGTCCGTCGTCACGATGAGGAGCGTCCGCGCGTCCACTGCGTAGATATCGCGCACTTTGCCTTCGTTGATCTTGTGAAGGCCGCGAAGCGCGGTGCGGTGAACGGTCTGCGTCGCCATCTCGCTTGTTACTATAGCAACGATGATGAAATGGACGGGCAAAGTCGTAGGCGGGGTGATCGGCATGCTCGCCGGTGGACCCATCGGTGCCGCCCTCGGCGCGCTGCTCGGGCATCAGTTCGACAGCCCCGAGGAGGCGATGAGCCCCGAGGCGTTCGAGCGCACCGCGAGCCCGGCCGACACGGCAGCGCAGTTCTTCCGGTCCACATTTCAGGTGATGGGGCACGTGGCCAAGTCGGACGGCCGTGTGTCGGAGCGCGAAGTCGCGGCCGCGCGCGCGGTAATGAATGAGCTGCGGCTCGATGCGCCGCAAGTGCGTGCCGCGATCGACCTGTTCACGATCGGGAAGCAACGCGGCTTCGACCTCGCCGCAGAGCTCGCGAGCCTGCGGCGCGCGTGCGCGGGTCGGCCGGACCTGCTGCGCATCTTCGTCGAGATCCAGGTCCGCGCTGCGCTCGCCGGCAACAACCTCGAAGGACCGGCGCGGCGGGTCATGGCCGGCGTTGCCTCGAACCTCGGTCTGTCGAATCTCGAGCTGGCGCAGATCGAGGCGGTGCTGCGCATTCATCGCGGGCGGTTCGAGAGCGCCCCGCAGCAGGATACCTCCCGGCAGCTCGCACAGGCCTACAGCGTGCTCGAAGTGACCGCCAGCGTCAGCCATGCAGAGGTGGTGAAGGCATACCGGCGGCAGTTGAGCCGGCACCATCCCGACAAGCTCAAGGCGAACGGGCTCCCGGAATCGATGATCGAGCACGCGAAAGAACGCACTCAGCAGATCATCGAGGCGTATGAGCTGATCAAGGCCCGGCGCGGAATATAGTTCATTGGCCGAAACGGCCTGCGGCCGTTTGCGGCGGAATCGAGGCCAGCGCTGCGTTTTGCCGCCCGGCAGAAAAGCGTGGTTTTTGCCGGGTTGGTATCGTTGGGGGCGGTTGCGGCGGAATTGGGGCGAGCGCTTCGTTCGTCAGCGGTGCGTGGCAGCCCACTCTTCGATCACGCTCTGGATCGCGTGCACGCCGTCCGTGAGTGCCGCCGGACCCGGTTGCAGGATGAGCGACGATTTGATCTCACGCACATAGGCCTCGCGCACGGCCGGGATGTCGTTCCAACCGGCCCGCGCCGCGACCTGCTGCGGCCGGAATTTCTTTCCGCACCAGGAGCCGAGGATGATGTCGGGTGCGCGCCGGGGCACCTCGAGCGGGTCGCTCACGATGCGCTGCCGCGCCAGCGACTCCCCCGCAAGCTCGGGGAAACAGTCATCACCTCCGGCGATGCCGATGAGCTCGGACACCCAGCGGATACCGGAGATCTGCGGCTCGTCCCACTCCTCGAAATACACGCGTGGGCGGCGCGGCAGCGCCGCTGCGCGCTCGCGCACGACCTCGAGGCCGGTCGCGAGTCGTGCCGCGAGCACCTCTGTCTTCGCTTCGCAGCCGATCATTCCTCCGAGCACGTGGATCATGCGCAGGATCTGCGCAACGCTGCGATGATTGAATACGTGCACTTCGATCCCGGCGCGCACGAGGTGCGCGGCAATGTCGGCCTGCAGGTCGGAGAAACCGAGTACGAGGTCGGGGTGCAGCTCCCTGATACGGTCGATCCGGGCGCTCGTGAACGCCGATACTTTCGGCTTCTCTTTGCGGGCACGAGGCGGCCTGACCGTGAAACCGGAGATGCCCACGATGCGCCAGTCCTCTCCCAACAGATACAGCGTCTCGGTGGTTTCCTCGGTCAGGCAGACGATGCGCTCGGGGAAGCTCTGCTTGGCGGTCATGACGCGCACAACGGTATCATGGCCCGATGTGGGTGCGTGTCTGGGGCTTCCTCGATCGAGTCTTCTTCGGTGCCGCGTCCACCGGCCCCGGGCCGCTTGCGGCGCTCGTGCGCGCGCTGCGTTATCCGTACGCGGTCGTGCGCGACCTGTGGCGCGGCGACATCAACCTGCGCGCGATGGGGCTCGTCTATACGACGCTCCTGTCACTCATTCCGTTGCTCGCTTTCGCTTTCGCCGTGCTCAAGAGCTTCGGTGCGCATCGCGATCTCGAGCCTATCGTCTATGAATTCTTCCGCCCGATGGGCGAGAGTGGGGCGACCGAGATCACCACGCGCGTGATGCAGTTCGCTGATCGCGTGAGCAGCGGTCTGGTGGGTTCGGTTGGCTTCGCGCTGCTCGTGTGGACGCTGCTCGGCACGATCAAGAAAGTCGAGGACAGCTTCAACTTCCTATGGCGCGTCGAACAGCCGCGCAGCTTCGCCCGTCGCATCGCAGAGTACCTGACTCTGATCATCATCGGTCCGATCCTGCTGGTCGGATTCATCGGCCTGACGCACGCCGCGCTGAGCGGGCCGCTCGGGCACGCGGCCGGCATGCCCATGCTCGTGCAGCTGCGCGCGATGCTGCTGACCCTGTCCCCCTACCTGATGGTCACCGCATTCTTCACGGGCCTCTACATGTTCGTGCCGAACACCCACGTGCAACTGCGCGCGGCGTTGGCTGGTGCGCTCGCCGCGGGCGTGTTGTGGGCCGCGGTCGGCAAGATGTTCACCGCGTTCGTGCTCTTCTCGACCCGTCTCACCATCGTCTACGCCGGCTTCGCATTCATCGTCGCAGCCCTGCTGTGGACCTACTTCGGCTGGTTGATCCTGCTCGCGGGAACGCAGCTCTCGTTCTACATCCAGAACCCGAGCTATCTGCGTCTCGGCCTGCAGGAGCTGCGCCTGTCGGGCGCCGAGATCGAGCAGCTCGCCCTGAAAGTCATGTACCTCGTCGCCCGCACGCACATGGCGGGCGGCAAGCGCTGGACCGTGAACGATCTCGCCGCCGAGCTGGGCCTGCCGGGAATCGCCGTCGCCCAGATCGCAGCAGCCCTCGAGCGCGCAGGCCTGCTGCTCGTCACCGAAGACGACCAGTTCGTCCCCGGGCGCGACATCGGCCGCATCGGCGTGCACGAGATACTCGAAGTCGCGCGCAACCAGCGCAGCGGCCACTTCGCCCCGCGCGCCCTGGGAGTCCCCGCCATAGACCGGCTGAGCGCCCGCCTCGAAGAAGCCTGGCGCGAATGCTGCTCGAGCCGTACGCTGCGCGACCTCGTAGAAGAACCGGCGTAAACGGCGCAGCGGTCGGCTTGGGCTCCTGCCAGAGCCCGACTGCTGGCGCGCCGCACGTCACGCCGTATCACTCCCCCGCGATCGTCATCTGTGCGACGAGTACCGAGCCCGTGCGAATCGCCCCCCGCGAATCGACGTCCGTACCCAGCGCCGTGATATCGCGATAGACCTGCTTCAGGTTCCCGGCGATCGTGACTTCGTGCACGGGATACGCAATCGCCCCGCCTTCGACCCAGAAGCCGCTGGCACCGCGCGAGTAATCGCCTGTCACCCCGTTGACCCCCTGCCCCATCAGCTCGGTGACCAGCAAACCCGTGCCCATCTCCTTCAGCAGTCCGTCGAGGTCGAATACTCGCTCCGCCGCCGTCACGATCAGATTGTGAATGCCGCCGGCATTGCCGGTGGTCCTCAGACCGAGCTTGCGCGCCGAGTAACTGCCGAGCACGTAACCCTGCAACACACCGTCGCGCACGAGATCACGGTCGCGCGTTACCACGCCCTCGCCATCGAATGGGCTGCTGGCGAGCGCCTTGCGCAGGTGCGGCCGCTCCTGGATCTGCACAAAGTCGGGCAGCACCGGGTGGCCCGCCGCCCCGAGCAGAAACGAGGATTTGCGATATTGCGCACTGCCGCGGATCGCCGCCACGAGATGGCCAAACAGCCCGCGCGCAACCTCGGGCGCAAACAACACTGGTGCCTTGCGCGTCGTGAGCTTGTGGGCCCCGAGCCGCGCCAGAGCTCGCTCACCCGCGCGCCGCCCTATGGCTTCGAATGCCTGCAGCTGCGCCGCATCGCGAGCCGTGGAGAACCAGTAATCGCGCTGCATGTCCTCACCCTGCTGAGCGAGCAATACACAGCTGATACTGTGGCTCGTGCTGCCGAACCCGGCGAGGAAACCGTGAGAGTTGCCGTACACGCGCGCGTCGCGTTGCGAGCTGACAGTAGAGCCTTCCGAGTTCGTCAGCCGCGCATCCACCGCAAGCCCGGCAGCCTCGCACGCGCGCGCCAGTATCACCGCGTCATCGGGTGTCAATACCCATGGATGATCGAGGTCCAGATCAGGAATATCGCGCGCCAGCTCCTCAGGATCGGCGAGGCCCGCGCAGGCATCCTCCGCGGTATAGCGGGCAATCGCGGAGGCCTTCTCGACGGTGTCGCGCACTGCCTGCACGCTGAGGTCGGCCGTGCTTGCCGAGCCCTTGCGCTTGCCGAAATACACGGTCACGCCGACACCGCGGTCACGTTGGGACTCCACGGTATCCACCTCGCCGAGCCGCACCGTCGTCGAAAGACCTCGATTCAGGCTGGCGTCGACTTCGCTCTGCGTCGCGCCGCGCTTCCGCGCCTCCTCCAGCGCGAGGCTCACGACGTCCTGGAGCTCCGGAATGCGTGTGTCAGCCGCTTGCTGCATGAGATCCTTGGCAGGTGCAACGGCTATTGTAGCAGTCGTGGCGCGGACGCTGCGGAGACGCGAACGTGACGTTACCTGAAGACGACGAACGGCCGAGCAAGAGTGAGCGCAAGCGCTCCGCCCTCGAGGCACAGAAGCTGGGCGAGGCGCTGATCCGCCTGAACGCGGTCGACTTCGATGCGCTCGAGCTTGCAGAGCCTCTGCGCGAGGCCATTCTCGAAGCTCGCCGCCTCACCAGTCGCGCCGCCGGCGTTCGTCAACGCCAGTACATCGGCAAACTGATGCGCGCGGTTGATCTGCAGCCGATCCGTGCAGCTCTCGCCGCGCGCAGCGACCGTGCGGCCGAAGAGGCCCAACGCTTCAAACGCGTGGAGCAATGGCGCGACCGCCTGATCGCCGAAGGTCCCATCGCACTCGATGAGTTGATGCAGTGGCGCGCGGGCATCGATCGTCCCGAGTGGCTCAAGAGGATTGCCGCAGCAACCGCAGAGCGTGCGCGTCAGGGAAGCTCCGGGCCCGCCTCCCGTGAGCTGTTTCGCTCACTACGAGCCCTTCTCGACCGCGCTACAATGCCCGAATGAAACCGCTCGTCGGCCTCATCATGGGCTCTTCAACCGACTGGGATACGATGCGTGCGGCCGCGGAGACTCTCGAAAAGCTGGCTGTCCCGCACGAGGTGCGCGTTGTGTCGGCGCATCGGACGCCCGATCTGCTGTTCGAATACGCCTCAACCGCGCGTGCGCGGGGGCTCGAGGTGATCATCGCCGGTGCCGGGGGCGCGGCCCACCTGCCGGGCATGACGGCAGCGAAGACGACACTGCCCGTGCTCGGCGTCCCCGTGCAGTCGAAGACGCTGAGCGGGCTCGATTCGTTGCTGTCGATCGTGCAGATGCCGGCGGGCGTGCCGGTTGCCACCTTCGCCATCGGGCCTGCGGGGGCGACCAATGCGGCGCTGTGCGCGGCGTCGATCCTCGCGAACAAGCACTCCGCAATCGCCGCCGCGCTCGATGCGTACCGGCAGCAGCAGACGGCGCGCGTTCTCGAAAATCCCGATCCGCGGGCGACGCCGGATCGCGCATGACCGTCGGCATCGTGGGTGCCGGCCAGCTCGGCCGCATGCTCGCGTTGGCAGGCTACCCGCTGGGCGTCGATTTCCTGTTCCTCGATCCGGCGCGCCATGCCCCCGGTGGACAGGTGGCGCCGCAGATCCGCGGCGCCTTCACCGACCGCAAGCTCCTCGCCCGGCTCGCGCGCCGCACGGACGTGTTGACGTTCGATTGGGAGAACGTTTCCGTCGCGGCGCTGCGCAAACTCCCGCGCGGCGTCCGCATCTGCCCACCCGTCGATGCGCTCGCCACGTCACAGGACCGCGTGAGCGAGAAGCGCCTGTTCGAGCGCCTGCACATTCCGACGACGCGCTGGCGCCCGGTTGACTCCGAGACGGATCTGCTGCGCGCCGTGCGCGAGGTCGGTGTTCCCGGCGTGCTCAAAACGCGCCGACTCGGCTATGACGGCAAGGGACAGCGCGTCCTCCACGCGCCGCGGGACGTGGCCGGTGCCTGGGCCGAGCTCGGCAGCGTGCCGCTCCTCTACGAGGAGCGCGTGCCGTTCGATCATGAAGTGTCCATCATCGGAGCACGCCACCGGAGCGGCGAAGTTGTCGTCTATCCGCTGAATGACAATATCCACGCGCAGGGCATTCTGCGTGTCACGCGCGCGCCGTTCGGCTCCCCTGATCTACAGCGCCGCGCAGCGCGCCATCTGCGCCGGATGCTGGATCATTTCCACTACGTGGGCGTCCTCACGATCGAATTCTTCGTACACCGGGGCCGGCTCATCGCCAACGAGATCGCCCCGCGGGTTCACAATTCCGGGCACTGGACCCTCGAGGGCGCCGTCACCAGCCAGTTCGAGAATCATGTGCGCGCCATCCTGGGGCTGCCACTCGGCTCGACTCGCCCCCTCGGCCACGCAGCGATGATCAACCTCATTGGTCGTATGCCCGAGGCCCGTACCCTGCTTGCGACCCAAGGGGTTCATCTGCACGACTACGGCAAGAGTCCGCGGCCGGGGCGCAAGCTCGGTCACTGCACCCTGGTCGAGGCCTCGGCTCGCGTCCGGGACCGCCGGGCACGTCGATTGCTCGCGAAGTTGGCCCCTGACATTCGCATCCCGTAAGATCGTGCGCCCTGCAATCCTTGGCGGGTGCCCGAGCGACCCATGACACAACACGTACGGGTCCGGCGCTAGCGGCCGCCGCCCAGAGTCGCCAACGAAGCCCGCACATGTACCTCGAGCTGTTCAAATTGAAGGAGCTGCCGTTCCGGCTGAGCCCGGACCCGGAGTTCCTGTACCTGAGCAAACAGCACGCGCGCGCCAAGGCGTACATGGAGTCGACCATCTGGTTCACCGACGGGTTCGTCGTGATCACCGGAGAGATCGGCTCGGGCAAGACCACGCTCATCGAATCGTTCCTGAAAGAGGTCCAGACCGACGTGGTGGTGGCGCAGATCAACCAGACGCAGGTTTCGGCGATGGACTTCCTGCAGGCGGTGCTCGTGCAATTCGGCTTCTCGCCGTTCAAGATGAAGAAGGCCGAGCTAATCGCCACGCTCAACACGTTCCTCGTCGAGCAGTACGGCGCGGGCCGCAAGGTCCTGCTGGTGGTCGATGAGGCGCAGAACCTGTCGCTGCGCGTGCTGGAGGAGATCCGGCTGCTCTCGGGGGTAGAGACCACCAAAGAGAAGGTGCTACGGATCATTCTGTGCGGCCAGCCCGAGCTCAACGACAAGCTCGACGCGCCCGAGCTCGTGCAGCTCGCGCAACGCATTCGGCTGCGGTTCCATCTCGCCATGCTCTCGCCCGCCGAGATGCGCGCGTACATCGAACATCGCCTGGAAGTTGGAGGCGCCGGCGACCGTCAGATTTTTGCGGAGGACACGTTCGCGGAAATCTTCCGCTATACGGGCGGTGTGCCTCGGCTCGTCAACACGCTGTGCGACACATCGATGATGGCGGCCTTCGCCTCCAACCGCGATTGCGTAACGCTCGGAGATGTCGCCGGTGCGATCGACGAGCTGCAATGGGTCGAGTTTGCGGCCCGCAGCCACCAGGCCCGGGCGTTCACCGACGGGGTCGCCGCGAGCGGCGACGTAGCCGCGGCGCCCTCGGAATCGGGCGTCCCGGCCGTGGGACGGCTCCTCGTGGCGACCGATGGGCGCACCGTGCAGGAGATTGTGCTGAAGAGCGGCAGAATCATCGTCGGGCGCACGACCGACAACGACGTCCAGATCGACAGCCGCTTCGTCAGCCGCCATCACTGCCAGATCATCACGACGCCCCATGCCTGCGTCATTGAAGATCTCAACAGCACCAACGGCATCTATGTGAAGTCCAAGCGCGTCCGCCGCCACTATCTGAATGACGGCGACGTGGTGCTGATCGGCAAGCACGAGCTGATCTACGTCGATGAACGGCTCCCGCGCATCCGCACTCCCTTCACGGACACACTGCCGGGCGACAACGTCCAGCCTGCGGAAACGACCGGCGACGCCGGCTAGTTACTGTTCCGCGACTCGCGCAGCTGCGGCCTCTTGTCAGGTGGCTTCAGTCTTCGCGCTGGGGGGGGTTCGAGGAGTCGGGATTGAGATAATTGTTGGCGCGCATCTCACGATAATCGCGGCGCCTGAGCAGCACGACGACTCCGCCCAGGAGGCACAGGAGACCCAGGATGCCGATGAGCAGGCTCTCGCGCCGCGACTCGTTGAAGTAGCTGGCCGCGAGCGCGAGCAGGCCCGACAGGACGTAGAACCAGGGCAGGCCTTCGTAGACGGGGCGCGACAGGCGCAGCTCGCGGGATTTCATGCTGACATGCTAGCTTGGACACGGCGCGCACGGGAACTGCCACCTTCCGAACGGCCCGCCTGGCAGCGCCGCCAACGTTCCGGCCCGCCGGCACACGCCGAGGAGCCGCATGCGAGGGCGCCTGGACCTCTAGCGCGAGCGTTTGCCCGCAATGCGCGCGAGAACCCGGCCGAGGAGCGAGGGCTTCCAACCCTCGACCCGGAAGTCGTGCGCACGTGCCGGCCCGCGGCGACTGACTGCCGCGACCAGATCCTGGGGTAGCTCCAACTTGGGGGTCTCGGCGATCGCGCGCTCGGCGTGCATCGTACATTCCTCAGGCAGGGGGTTATCTGAACCAGCAGCAAGCAAGCTACGGGCCCGCGGACAATCACGTCGTGCAGCGGATCACAGCTTAGCAACCGGTTGCGTCAAGTCGCTACGACACGACGGAATTCCGTCGTGCGTTCCAATGATTATGTCAGTGTGCGCCAGTTTACGTGCGCCGCGGAGCTCCGCGCGGGCGGCGAGCGCACCGACACTGCGCATCGTCGGCGCACTCTGCCGCCCGTTTGGTGCACGGGCTGACAGTTTCCTTTGCGTCCTCGAGCGTCTTGCTCTGCCCGCACCTGCAACAGTGCGCCCGCGACGCGTCGCGCGACGATCCGCGTTCATGATGCAATCGACCAGAAAGGCGAGGTCGCCTCTTAGCCGGTCCCGCCCACGGTGAGGTTGTCGATGCGCAAAGTCGGCTGTCCGACGCCAACCGGCACACTCTGGCCTTCCTTGCCGCAGGTGCCGACGCCCTCATCGAGTTTCAGATCATTCCCCACCATCGAGACGCGGGTCAGAACATCCGGACCGTTACCAATGAGCGTCGCGCCCTTGAGCGGTGCCCCGAGCTTGCCGTTTTCGATGGCGTAGGCCTCGCTCGCGGAGAACACGAACTTGCCGGAGGTGATGTCGACCTGCCCGCCGCCGAAATTGACAGCGTAGATGCCGCGCTCGACCGAGCGAATGATGTCTTCCGGAGAATGGGGACCGGCACGCATGTAGGTGTTGGTCATGCGCGGCAGGGTGACGTGCGCGAATGACTCGCGTCGTCCGTTCCCCGTGGGGCTCACGCCCATGAGACGCGCGTTCAGCTTGTCCTGCAGATAACCGCACAACACTCCATTCTCGATCAGCGTCGTACACTGCGTGGGAGTGCCTTCGTCGTCGATGTTGAGTGAGCCACGGCGCCTGGCCAGCGCCCCATCGTCCACCACCGTGCACCCCTCAGTCGCCACGCGCTCTCCGATGCGGTTGGCGAACGCCGAGGTGCCTTTGCGATTGAAGTCGCCCTCGAGCCCATGGCCGATGGCCTCATGCAACAGCACACCGGGCCAACCAGGCCCGAGCACCACGGTCATCGGACCTGCGGGCGCAGGCACGGACTCGAGATTTACGAGGGCCTGCCGCGCCGCTTCGCGCGCAATCGCCAGCGGCCGATCGTCGGCAACCAGCTCGGCGAGCGAATAGCGCCCGCCCGCACCCGCGTAGCCCTGCTCCCGGCGACCGTTCTGCTCGACGAGCACGGAGACGTTGAAGCGCACGAGCGGCCGCACATCTGCGGCGAGCTCACCGTCGCTGTTGGCAATCAGTACCACTTCGTGCACTGCCGATACGCTCGCCATCACTTGCACGATGCGCGGATCGAGGCGCCGCGTTTCGCGGTCCACCCGTTCGAGCCATGCAACTTTCTCTTCATCGCGCAGCGAGGCAACCGCATCCAGCGGCAGATACAAGCTGTGGCCCATTTTTGGTTTCCACGCTCGAACGCGTCCGTCCCCGCCATGCACGGCGATAGCGCGCGCCGCGCGTGACGCTTCCTCGAGCGCCGGGAGCACGATCTCATCGGAATATGCGAAGCCCGTCTTCTCCCCCGCGAGCGCGCGCACTCCGACCCCTTGCTCGATGCTCGCGCTACCGTCCTTCACGATGCCGTCCTCGAGAGCCCACGACTCTTCGCGGGCCAGCTGGAAGTACACGTCTGCATAGTCCACCGAATGCCGCATCACCTCGCCGAACACGCGATCCAGACGTGTGTCATCGAGCCCGCTGGGACGCAGGATGACGTCGCGTGCAATGCGGAGTGCATCGGTCGAAATGGAATCAGTCATCTCGTAGCCTCCAGGCTCTGGCTTGCGCCCTTGCGGGGCGCCCGTAAGGGGGCGCCACGGGCCAACAGATGGTAGTCAGGGCGTAGTCGCGGATTACAACACGCGATGGTCCAGCGCGGGGAAGCTCCTGCGAGCCTCGGCCTGGCGCTCGAGATCGACGTCCGCGATGATGCAGCCGCGTCCGCGTGGCAAGCGCTGCAGCACGCGCCCCCAGTGGTCGACGATCATGCTGTCGCCGTACGTCTCGCGTCCGTTCGCATGGAAGCCCGATTGCGCGGGCGCAATGACGTGGCACAGATTCTCGATGGCCCGCGCACGCAGCAGGGTCTCCCAATGCGCCCGACCGGTCGGGGCGGTGAATGCCGAGGGCACCGTGATGAGCTCGGCGCCGGCGGCGCTCAGGCAACGAAACAGCTCGGGAAAGCGGACGTCGTAGCACACCGACAGACCGAGACGGCCGGCCGGCGTGTCCAGGACGACAGGTTCGCGTCCTGGCGCCACATGCGCGGACTCCCGGTAGCTTTCGGCGCGCTGCGGAATGTCTACGTCGAACAAATGGATCTTGTCGTAGCGGGCAACGCGATTGCCGTGCGCGTCATAGACGAGGCATGCCGCGGTGACGCGGCCATCGCCCTCCACGCGCATCGGCATCGTGCCCGCGACAATCCACAGGCGCAGGCGCTGCGCGCTGGTCGCGAGAAAGTCCTGGATGGGACCGTTACCCGGACTCTCGGCAATATCGCGCTTGTCCGCGTCCCGCAGCCCCATGAACGGGAAATTCTCCGGCAGGGCTGCAAGACAGGCGTCACGGTCACGCGCCTGCTGCAGGAGGTCCCGGGCCTCTTCGAGGTTGGCTATGACGTCCGCACTGGACGTCATCTGTAAGGCGGCAACCTTCATCAGTCGACTGTGACCACCGGCTCGGTCCATGACCCGCGCAAATGCAGAACGATGCGCGACCGGTCGCCGAGGTCCCCGCGGAACAGCTCGCGAAGCGACATCCACGCGGCTGCCACACGCGGCGTTGCACCGAATCGGCGTACCGGTGCGGGTATGCGCTCCTCACCCCGCAGCACCCAGGCCACCTGATCATAATCGCGCGCGAGCAAGCCCGTGCGGCCGCGCAGGAGAATCTCGGCATCGCCATCGAAATGCAGGTTCGAGGTGTAAGCCTGTCCGTCACGCAGCTGGAACTCCGCCTCGAGGCGCGTGAACCGCAGCTCGCCGGCCTCCGGGGCGCGCGCTTCCCCGTCCCGGGTACCGGTGGGATGCGCAATGCCGCTCAGGAGCGCGGGAACGGCCAGCAGACCGAAGGGCCGGAGCGAGGAGTCTGCGGGCGCGTGGACGACGCCTTCGGCGAGACGCAGGCTCAACAGCCCCGTCAGCGTCTGCAGCAAGGGGCGACCGGACCCCGGCTGCCACTCGAGCTCGCCCCCGAACGAGCCGTGCGCCGCGCTCAAGTCCGGGCGGAAACCGAACAATGCCAGCGTGGCGCCGGAATCGCCGCTCAGCAGCTCGAACTTCGCCCGGCATCGTTCGAGATCGGCCTCACAGCGGATCGATGCGTCGCCGCTCTGGTTGTCGGCCTCCAGCCGCACCTCACGCAGCGCTACCGTATGCGGCGCGGAGTCGAGCATCGCCGTCAGCCGGCCCATCGGTCGACCGTGCCAGCGGAGCTCCTCGATGGACACGCGCGCCTGACGACCCAGGGCAGCGAGCGCGCCAGACAGCGCGACGCGCGAGGTGTCAGGTCTCGGCATTGCGCCGCGCTCCACATCATCCGATGCCTCGGCCTCGGGCACGTCGAGCCTGGTGAAACGGATCTCGATGGGCTCCGAATGCGCGCCGCCGGCGGGCCAGCGCACGAGGCCATCGAGAGACCGAGATTCGATGCGCAGCTCCGACCCGAGCTCGGTCCGCTGAATCCTGAGCCTCGCGTCCCGGTAGATGCGCCCCGCGATGGACAGCTCATCCGCGAGGAGCTCGGCGTGCACACCCGGATTGGCCGTCGCGGTGCGCAGCGGCTCCCAGGCCAGCAGGTACGCCGGCAGATCGAGGCGCCCGAGTCGGCCCTGAACCAGAACCAGTGTTTCCGCGGGCAGACTCACCGGACCCGCGCCGAAACGGACCGCGCCACGCTCAATGCGCCAGTCCCCGCCAGTATGCTGCCTCAGCGCGAACGCCGTTCGCACGCGTTCCCCCAGATTCGCGCGCACTTGCGAAACATCGTCCGATCCCGAAATCTCCACGTGCAGCGGCACCGTCGTCCCTGCCGCCTTCGCCAGCGGTTCAGGCAGCTTGCTTGCGATCCCGACCAGGCTTGCGTCCACATGGGCCTGCCATCGCGCGGCCCGCGCATCGTCGTGAAGCAGGTATGACAGCTCGCCAGTCCATGGCGTTTGCCCGGTGACATCCGCAAGGCCCTGCACCCTGGCAAGACCCACGAGCTTCTGCGCATCGAGCAGACCCTGCGCTTGCACGACCAGAGCCGTCGAGCCGCGCTCGCGTCGTTCCGACACGCGCAGCGTGATGGGACCGCCGAGCCACGCGGCGGTAAGCGTCGACCGCTGCAACCGCCCGGCATCGAACTCCATTGAGCCGCGCACCGACTCTACGGGCGGCAGGTTCGGCGCGAGCTGCACCTGCGCCGCTTCCAGCAATACTGCAATCCGCGCGCGCGCAGGCTGCAGGGATGCACTTCCCGCATCACGCGCAGCAGCTGGAATCGAAACGTCGAAGCTGAACACGCCATCGCCACGCGCGGCGATATCCTGCAGATGGGGCACGTGTGCCTGCAGTTGCGGATGCGTGCGCACCCAGTCGAGGACGTCTTCGAGCCGCCCGTGCGCCTGCCCCGTCACCCGTGCGGGTCGATCGCTCGCGGCATTCCATTGAGCTTCCAGCGAATCCACCTGGAGCGCGCCGACATGCGCCGTCTCGATGACCGAGCGCACGCGCGCGCCGTTCCATTCGAGGTGTCCCGTGAGCGCATCCGTCTGCGGCCAAGGATCGCTCGCCGCAAGCGTTGCATCCCGCAGCGTCAGCGAGCCTCTGAACAAGGGCGCACCCGCGTTCACCGGCTGATCCTCGCCCGCGAGGCTCGGCGATGCCCACGGCACCGTACCCAGGGTCTGCACTGCACCCTGCAACTCGAATCTGCCCTCCTCGATGCTGCCGGTGGTCAGTTGCGCGACGGCGCTTCCGAACGTGTCCGTAAGAGCCGGGCCGAGCATCCGCTGCAGCAGCGGGACTGCGACGCGAGCGACGCTCCCGCGCACATCGAGGTACGGCGAATGCCCCTCCGACCCACTGCTGAGCGTGCCGTCCAGAACCAGCTGCGCCGCATCGTGCTCGATCAACAATCGGGACGTGGAGAGCTGCCACCCTTGCGCCGCGCGGCTGACTTCCAGGTGCGAGGCGATGCTAAGTGCGTCGAGCTCCGGGACGCGAGCCATGTGCAGCTGCGCGTCTTTCGCTCGCAGGTCCACGCTCAGCCGGCTTTCGGACCCGGCAACCCGCGCGTCGAGCCCCGTCAGCGTGAAACTGAGCGACGGCGATGAAATCCCCGCACCCTCGATGCGCGCGCTCGCTTCCAGCCGCTGCCCCGCGGGTCGCGCCGCGCTCCAGTCGAAATCGATGTCGTACATCGTCCCGGTAAGCGGTGCAGCACTCGCATCGAACCTTGGTTCAAGCCAGGCCGCCACCGCGAACACCGAGTGCAACGGAGCACGGGCGAGCTTCCCCCGGACGTGATCATCCTGAACACCGATGTCGAGTGACAGCGTGGACAGCGGCTCATCCCGTTCCTCACGACTGAGCGCGAGCTTTTCGACCTGGACCTGCCAGCCGCCACTGCGTCGCGCGACGCGCCACTGCGCACCGAGATAGCCGAGCTGCAGTCCGCTGCCCGATGTTGCCGCACCGGATTCCTGACCCCAGGGCGGCACAGCCAACGCGATTGCGTCGGCATGCACTTCACCATCGGCTTTCTCGATACGCCCTTTGGTGAAGTTGAGACGCACCGACACGTCACCGCCGCCCGCCGTCGGGAGCTCGCGCGCCAGAGCTGGTGCAGCGGCGAGCAAATCCCGCCAGCCGGCAAACGCGAGGCGCACACCATCGAACCGCAGGGCACCCGTGAGCGTGGCAGGCCGAGTCAGATCCCCCTGCAGCTGCACGGCCAGCCGCGCATTGCGTCCGAGGCGCTCCGGCAGAAACACCAACCCGTAGGCGCTCCACTGATCGCTCGAGCGCCGCAGTGACGCGCGGCGGATCTGCAGCGTGAGCGAATTCGCCGATCCGCCCGGATCCGCAAGCCGCAGCGTCCCACCCTGGATCTCGATATGGCCATCGCGCCAGCCCTCGAGCAGTTGCGCTCGGCTGTCCCCGAATGCGGCGCCGCCTGCCGCGCGGTTGCGCGTACCCGCCGTCCGCTCGAGATCGATATCCGGAGCGACCAGCGTGATACGCCCCGCCTGCAGCTGTCCGGTCTGCAACGTGCGCCACGCGTCGAACCCCACGACGAGCTGAGGCGCACGCAGCAGTACGTTCGACCCTCCCGGCTCCCCCAGCTCGACGCTACGAAACACCGCCTCCGGCCCATACCAGCCCCAGCGCAGGCCTAATTCATTGAAGCGCACGTCGAGGCCCGTGTGAGCGCGGACCAGCCGCTCGAGCGCCGCTCGATGCTCCGGAACGCGTGCAAGCGCGAGCTCGTAGGCCATGACGAGGGTGCCGCAGAAGGCGGCAGCGGCGACCGCCGCAAGCACGCCGGCGCGCAGCCACCTTCTCACGGGCTGCGCCCGGGGTTCAACGGGGTCGAAGCGACCCCGTCCGAGTAGGGCGCGAAGCGCGCCGCAAGACAACGAGAAACATTTACCATGAACTGCACTGAAGCTCACGGGCAGCGCCTAAGGGTTCAACGAAACCACACCTCTCGAGCCTAGATCAGCACCACATCGTACTGATCCACCCCATAGAGCGCCTCCGCCTGCAGGCGGATCGGCCGTCCAACCTGCGACTCGAGCTCGGCGAACGCTGCTGATTCTTCGTCCAGCAGGCGTTCCACCACATCCTGATGGGCGAGTATCAGCAGCTCCCGGCTCGCAAACTGCCGGCTCTGTCGCATAATTTCGCGAAACACTTCATGGCACACCGTCTCGGCCGTCTTGACGAAGCCGCGTCCTTCGCAACTTGGACACGGCTCACACAGCAGATGTTCCAGGCTCTCCCGGGTGCGCTTGCGTGTCATCTCCACGAGCCCGAGGGGTGAGAGGCTCGCGATGTGGGTCTGCGCACGATCGCCGGCCAGAGCACGCTCGAGGGCGCTCAGCACCTGGCGTCGGTGCGACTCGTCCTGCATGTCGATGAAGTCGATGATGATGATGCCGCCGAGGTTGCGCAGACGCAGGTGTCTGGCGATAGCGACGGCCGCCTCGAGGTTGGTGCGGAAGATCGTCTCCTCGAGATTACGCGTGCCCACGTACGCGCCCGTGTTGACGTCAATGGTCGTCATCGCCTCCGTCTGGTCGATGACCAGGTGCCCGCCCGACTTCAGCGGCACCTTGCGCTCGAGCGCCCGCGTGATCTCCTCGTCAATCCCCTGCAGGTCGAAGATGGGACGCGGCCCGACGTACAGTTCGATGCGCGTTGCGGCCGCCGGCATGAATGCCGCAGCGAATTCCACCATGCGCGCGTGTTCGCGCGGCGAGTCGACGAGCACGCGGCTTACGCCGCGGGCGAGCTCGTCCCGCAGCATTCGTAGCGTCAGCGGCAGATCCTCGTGCACGATTTCACCGGCGCTCGCTTGTGCGGCACTCGAGCGCACGTGCGCCCACAACCTGTCGAGGTAGGCTATGTCCTCCGACAACTGTTCCTCCGCCACGCCTTGTGCCGCTGTGCGCACGATGTATCCGCCCCCGTCCTCCGAGCGCAACCGTCCGGCAATCGCGGCCTTGAGTCGCGAGCGTTCTGCTTCCTCCTCGATGCGCGCGGACACCCCGATTCCATCGCCGCGCGGCATGTACACGAGGTAACGCGACGGCAGGGCGACAAAAGTAGTCAAACGTGCGCCTTTCGTCCCGATCGGATCTTTGATGACCTGCACGAGGATCTCGTCGCCCTGGTTCACCAACCGGCGGATGTCATCGATCGGCGGCAGGTTGACAACGGTATCCTCCGGACGCATGTACGCAATGTCGGCGGCATGCAGGAAGGCCGTGCGCTCGAGACCAATGTCGATGAACGCCGCCTGCATGCCAGGCAGCACGCGTGAGACGCGGCCTTTGTAGACATTGCTCACGAGGCCGCGACGGCTGGCGCGCTCGACGTGGATTTCCTGCAATACACCGTTTTCGACGATGGCGGCCCGCGTCTCGCGCGGCGCAGCGTTGATCAGAATCTCGATGCTCATGCTTGCATTGTGCCCCAACACGCGAGTCCCGCTGCACGCAACAGCTCCGCAGTCTCAAACAGCGGCAGACCCATCACACCTGAGTAACTGCCGGTCAGGGACTCGATGAACGCGGCGGCGCGGCCCTGGATGGCATACGCACCCGCCTTGTCCCAGGGCTCGCCGGTGTCCCAATACGCCGCGCATTCCTCCGCCGTAAGCGCCCTGAACCGCACGCTGCTGACGCTCATGCGCACTGCAAGGCCGTCCCTGCTGGCGAGTCCGACTGCCGTGAGCACCTCGTGAGTACGGCCGGACAGATGTGCGAGCATCTCGAGCGCATGTGCGCGATCGCGCGGTTTACCGTACGTGACTGCGTCCAGGACCACCGCAGTGTCTGCCCCCAGCACCGGCAGGGATCGGTCCTGCTTCCAGATCTCGAGGATCTTGGCGCGCGCTATGCGCTGCACATAGTCGTGCGGTGCCTCACCCACCTGGGGTGTCTCGTCGACATGTGCGCCGAGGACGATGTGACGCACGCCGAGCTGCATGAGCAATTCACGCCTGCGCGGGGAGAGCGACGCGAGGCAGATTACGGGAGCAGTGGCATGCATGGGCTAGTCGCGATGATAGGGGTGGTTGACCAGCACGCTGTGCGCGCGATAGAGCTGCTCGGCCAGGACAACTCGCGCGAGCGCGTGGGGAAACGTCAGGCGCGACAGCGCCAGCGTGAGCTCGCTCCGCGCGAGCACGGCCGCCGCAAGCCCGTCCGGCCCGCCGATGATGAACGCGAGATCGCGCCCTACATGCATTCGCTCGTCGAGCCACGTGGCCAGCTCGCGCGTAGCGAGCTCCCGGCCGTGCTCGTCGAGCGCGACGACGTAGTCGTCTTTGCGCAGCGCCTGCAGCAAGCGCTCCCCTTCGATCTTCACCGCATGCGCAGCGCCCTGCCGCGCGCCACGCGGCCCGGTTTCGATCTCCGATAGGGAGACCTTGAGTCTCGAGCCGAGACGTCCCGTATAGTCATCGAACGCCTCGCGGACCCAGCGGGGCATGCGGGTGCCGACGGCGATTACACGGATACGCACATTCGTGGTGGGTGGCCCGGCGCCTGAGCGCTCAACGCGAACGCTTCGCCTCGCTGACGCCGGAATCCCACAGGCGCTCGAGTCCGTAGAACTCGCGCACTCGCGGCAGCATGACGTGCACGACGACGTCCTGCAGATCGACCAGCATCCACTCGCCGTCGCGTGCCCCCTCGACGCCGAACGGCCGGAAACCCGCCTGCTTGGCCTTTTCGATGACGCGATCGCCGATGGAACGGACATGCCGATCGGAGGTGCCCGAGGCGATGACGATCGTGTCCGCGATGTCGGTGAGCCCTCGTACGTCCAGTACCTTGATGTTGACGGCCTTCATGTCTTCGAGTGCGGCCGCAACAATGCCTTCCAGTGGCGCGCCGCGGATGCGGCGGGAACGAGTGCGTTTGATCATGTGTGTTTCTGGAATTCTCCTGCGGCGTTGACGATGAGCCCGCTAGCGTTGCCGCGGAGCATAGCACCCCGTTTCGCGAATGATGGCGCGGACTGCTTCGGGAACGAGATAGCGCGGGTCGCGCCCCGAGAGGACGAGTTGGCGCAATTCGGTGGAGGAAATCTCGAGTTGCGTCACGGCGTGCACGTAGATGCGGCCCGCACGCTTCTCGTGCAGATCACGAACCGTGCCTGTGCCGCGATCGACCATGACCTCCCCGAGCGGACCCATCGTCGGCGCCTTCCAACCGGGCCGATTCACGACGACGATGTGTGCGAGGTCGAAGAGCTCGCGCCAGCGGTGCCAGTCCGGCAATCCCAGGAACGCGTCCATTCCGAGCAGCAGGCACAGCGACCGATCGGGGTACTCGGCGCGCAGCTCGGTGAGTGTGTCGACGGAGTACGAAACGCCCGTGCGGCGCACCTCCCGATCGTCGACGACGAAATGCGACTCGCCCGCGACTGCCGCCTGCACCATGGCAAGCCGCAGCTCGGGACTCACGTGCGGCTGTTCGCGATGGGGGGGACTCCCCGTCGGCATGAAGCGCACCTCCGTGAGCCGCAGTGCCTGCCACAGCTCGAAGGCAGTGCGCAAATGCCCGTAGTGAATGGGATCAAACGTTCCGCCGAACAGACCGATGGGTTGCATTCCCAGCCTATTGGATCACGGTGTGGCGCGCGCCCGCCGAGGTGGCGGGCCTTCGGGCTATTTGACCACGGTTCGCGGCAGCGGCAAGACGGGACGCGCACAAATGTCCGCCGCGAGCAGTGCGATCTCATCCCAGGCGTCGCCCGATTCCCGGCCCTTGATCATGCGATCGGCGCGCGCCGCGCGAGCGATCAGACACGGGAATGGTAGGCGGGCGGCCCGACTCAGTCCCTTGTCGAGCGCCGCCCCCTGCCGAGACCACGCTCGTGGCCGTGCGCCCCCCGCGGCCGTCATCGCGCCCCATAGGTCACGCAGCGCCTTGGTGAGCGACCACAGCACGAGCGTGGGTTCGACGCCTTCGGTACGGAGCCCCGCAAGAATGCGCAGCGTACGGGCGGCATCACCGGTCAGCGCGCTCTCGCCGAGTTGGAACGCATCGAACCGCGCGCTGTCCGCGACGCTGGCAAGCACATCTGCGGCCGTCACGCGTGCAGCGCGCACGAGGAACCTGAGCTTTTCGAGTTCCTGGTGAGCCGCAAGCAGGTTGCCTTCAGTACGCGCCGCGAGGATTTCGAGCGCGGCATCGTCTACGTCGAGCTTCAGCCGGCGACACCGGGTGCGCAGCCATGCGATCAGCCGGCCGCTCTCGACAGGCCACACCTGCACCCAGGCGCCGTGCGCTTCCACTGCACGCACCCAGTCCGCGCTCTGCGCATCGCGATCGAGGCGCGGCGCGGTAATGAGTAGCAGCCGATCCGGATCGCGCGCCTCGAGGAGCGCGGCGAGCGCGGCACCGCCGGCGGGGCCGGGCTTCGCGCTGGGGAGCCGGATCTCCACGATGCGTCGCTCTGCAAAGAGGGACAGGTTGTTCGCCGCGGCG
>FTDZ01000325.1_pt1 | contig 20984 bp, 17 predicted proteins | sample 1640091 | NCBI WGS metagenome assembly FTDZ01 (sample SAMEA3914816, study PRJEB12502) | metagenome | biome: forest; material: soil | place: USA | collected 2011-09-16 | depth 0.3 m
ACCCAAACGTAAAATGGATGCTCGACTATGAGCGGACGAAGTTCGATGGCGGGGCCGCAGCGGGCGCGGATCGTCCCGACGAAAAAGCCGTGCTGACGCGTTTCGCGCTGTCCTACTAGCCAGGAGACCGGCCCATGTCATCGAAGAGTTGGATCGACAGAGTTCTATCCGCGTCCGCGGGGCTGATGCCGACGCTGGCGACGGGGTTGGTGAAAACGCCGGCCGCGGGGCTGGTGGCAATGCTGGCCGCGGGGCTGGTGGTGATGGTGGGGGCCGCGCCCGCCGCAGGAGCGACTTCGGTCACGCTGCTCAACGTTTCGTATGACCCGACGCGCGAGCTTTACGCCGACTTCAATGCAGCGTTCGCGAAGTACTGGAAGGCAAAGACCGGCCAGGACGTACGGATCAACCAATCCCACGGCGGCTCGGGCAAGCAGGCGCGTTCTGTGATCGATGGGTTGCCGGCGGACGTCGTGACGCTGGGCCTGGCCGGTGATGTGGATTCGATTGCGAACAAGGGCAAGCTCCTGCCCATCAACTGGCAGAGCCGCCTCCCGAACAACAGTGCACCGTACACATCGACGATCGTCTTTCTCGTGCGCAAAGGGAACCCCAAGAATATCCACGACTGGGGCGATCTGATCCGGCCCGGTATCGGCGTCGTCGTGTCGAATCCAAGGACTTCCGGTGGCGCGCGCTGGAGCTACCTCGCCGCGTGGGCTTACGCGCTGGGTCAGCCGGGCGGGAACGACGCGAGCGCGAAGGAGTTCGTGCGCAAGCTTTACAAGAACGTGCCGGTACTCGATACCGGCGCGCGCGGTGCGACCACGACGTTCGCGCAGCGTGGCATTGGCGATGTCATGCTCGGGTGGGAAAACGAAGCGCTGCTTGCGATCAAAGAGCTCGGGGCCGACAAGGTGCAAATTGTCGTGCCCTCGAGCAGCGTCCTCGCCGAGCCCTCGGTCGCCGTGGTCGACAAAGTCGTTCTGCGGCGGGGTACTCGCGAAGTGGCAACTGCGTACCTGCAGTACCTCTACACCAAGGAAGGTCAGGAGATCATCGCCAGGAACTTCTACCGGCCGCGCGATCCGGAGATCGCCGCGAAGTATGCGAACCAGTACCCCAAGTTGAAGCTGACGACCATCGCTGATCTGGGTGGCTGGACCAAGGTGCAGCAGACGCACTTCGCCGACGGCGGCATCTTCGAGCAGATCACGACGCGGTAGGGTATTCGCCGGCGCGGGACCGCCGATCAGGGTGCCGCCCGGAGGGTCAGTCGACCACGAGTTTGTAGCCGGTGCCTGCGGAGGTCTGCAGGAGTTGCGGCGCTGCCGGATCGGTTTCGATCTTCTGGCGCAGACGATGCACGAGCTGCTTGAGGAGTTGCCGGTCGCCCGAGTTGCGGTGGCCCCACACCTGAATCAGCAGCCGGTCCGAAGTGACCGTGCGCCCGACGTTGGCGAGCAGCATCTGCAGCAATCGCAGCTCGAGCTTCGTCAGTCGGATCGGCGTGCCGCCGCTGATCCGCACGGAGTGTTCCTGCACGTCGAGTGCGATGCGTCCCGCGGCGAGCGGCGCCGAGCTTTCGATGCCGGCGCGTCGCAGTAGTGCCTTGATGCGTGCCAGGAGCGTTCGGGGGCTGAACGGCTTGGTGAGGTAGTCATCTGCGCCCAACTCGAGGGCCTTCACCAGATCTTCCTCTTCGCCGCGCACCGTGAGCATCATGACCGGCACACGCGATTTGGTACGGATCGCCTCGCACACCTGAAATCCACTCGCGCCGGGCATGTTGATGTCGAGCACCAGGAGGTCCGGGGACTCCTCATCGAACGCCCGAATCGCGGCGGGGCCGTCACCTACCTTGATCACGAGGTATCCCGCCTGCGTGAGCGTGAAAGCAATGAGACCGAGCAGGTCGCGATCGTCGTCCGCGATGAGAACCTTCATGCAGGGGGCTCCGCTGGCAGCGTCACGTTGAAACGCGTGCGATTCTCGGCTGTGCGCGTGGCCACGATCGTACCGCCGTGTCGATCGACTATTGATTTCACGATCCACAGGCCGAGGCCCAGACCGCCCGGCTCCGGTTCCACAGGGCCGCGCCGGAAGCGATCGAAGATCGAATTACCGGCATCCGCCGGCACACCCGGGCCTTCGTCTTCGACCCAGACCGTGACGCGCCCGTCGCCTGCGCTGGCGCCAACGCGGATGGTGCTCGATTCCGGTGCGAATTTGCTCGCATTCGCGATGAGGTTGACGAACACCTGCGTGAGCCGTTGCGCGTCGCCGTCGATGGGCGGCAGATTCTCCGGAATCGAGACCTCGAGTGGCTGGTTCCGCTGCACGAGGAGCGAGCCGACCAGCGCCCGCACATCCTCGATGACTTCTGGGAGCTCTACGCTCTGCCGGCGGATGCCGAGCTGCCCGGACTCGATGCGCACGCTCTCGAGCAGGTTGTCGATGAGTTGCGTCAGCCGCAGCGTCCCGCGCTCGAGCGACAGGACGAGGGTCCGTTGCTGCTCCGGCTGCAGGGTCGCGAGGCCCTCGCGCAGCAGCTCGATGGAGGCGAGCTGCGCAGCAAGCGGTGTGCGGAATTCGTGCGAGATGTTGGCCAGCACGGTATCGCGGGCGCGCCGGACGGCTTCGAGCTCCGTCTCATCGCGAATCACCTGTACTTGCAGGCCTTCGGCCATGCCGGCGCTCGTGATCACCGTGGTGCGCGCACCGTGCTCGCGGGTGTCCAGGAGCTCGACCGCTTTGGCGCTGCCGTCGAGCCGCGCTTGCAGGATGGGACAGTTGAAATCGCACGGCCGCCGCCCGTCCTGCGAACGCGGCCGCAGCACGTCGCCACAGAAACTGCCGACCGCCTCCTCGGGCCGCACACCGAGAAGCCTGGCAGCCTGCGGATTCAGATAGCGGATGATGCGGTCCTTGTCCACGGCGTACACGCCTTCGACGATGCCCGCGAGCACGGCCTGCGCCTCCGCTTCGTGACGGCGCAAGGTGCCGGTGAGCTCCACGAGATTGCGGCGCATGTCTTCCATGGTGCGCGCCAGCGCCCCGACTTCGGCCGGCCCACCCGCAGGAATGGAAGCGGAAAAGTCTCCTTGTCCGAGCCGCACGGCCGCCTCGGTCAGCGCCTGCACCGGGCCTGCAACGAGCTGCCCGAGAATCACGCCCGCCAGCACGGCGAGCAGCGACAGCACGACCGCGGTGATCAACAGCCGACGGATGAGACGGCTCGCCGAATTGTCGATGTCGGCTGCGGGCAGACGCGTCTCGATCAGCGTGATCGCCTCGCCGGTCGAGGCGAATACGGGGAAGCTCGATGCGTAGATGTCGAGCGGACCGACCCGCTGCACCGCCGAACGCCCGTCCGCCAGGGCGGCCGCATGGAGCCGGGTGAAATCATCCACGGGCGCGGTGGTGAACGCGCGGTAGTTGATGAGCCTCACGTCGAGCCCTACGAGCTGGCTCAGTGTGCGCGCAAGCTTCCCATCCAGCATCCGGATGATGAACACGCGTGAGCCAGGGCGCGCACCGAGCGCGGTGACGGCACCGACGACCGGAGCGGGTGCCGTGGCCGGCACCGCCAGGAAGCTCTCGCCCTGCTCGGCGCTCGCCGTCACGATGTCGCTCCAGAGAATGGTGGCGCCGGCCTGGGCCACGAGCTGATTGCCGTCGAACACGGCGCAGGCATCGACGCCGCCGGTTTCGCAGAATCGCCGCAGTAGGGGTGGCACCGCGTCGATCCGATTCTCGGCGAGCAGCCGCTGCAGCGCCGGGCGTTCTGCAAGCACGCGCGCCGAGGTCAGCGCGTCCTCGCCGATCCTGCGCAGCTCCTCGCGGGCGATGGCGCCGGCGAGCTGCACGCGCGCCTTGCCTTGCTCGTCCGCAAGATCACGCAGCATGCCGACCGCCGAAATCGAGATGCCGCCGACCACGAGCACGACGATCGCCACGTTGATGGCGGCCAGCGACCACGCGAGCCCGGCCTTCGCCGGATCGAATCGAAGCCGTTCGATGAGCTGGCGCAGCCGTTCCAGCACGCGGCTCACCGGCCCTTGTAACCCGTGCGCTCCACGAGGGTCTTGACGATGAGCGTCAGGACGGCGAGGAGCGTGAGGAGCGAGGCGACCGCGAACGCGCCGACGAAGTTGTACTCGTTGTAGAGAATCTCGATGTGCAGCGGCATCGTATTCGTCAGGCCGCGAATGTGGCCGGAGACGACCGATACTGCGCCGAATTCGCCCATCGCGCGCGCATTGCAGAGAATGATTCCGTAGACCAGCCCCCAGCGGATCTTGGGGAGCGTGACGCGGAAGAACGTCATCCAGCCCCCCGCGCCGAGCGTGATCGCGGCCTCCTCTTCATCGTTGCCGAGTTGCTGCATCAGGGGGATGAGCTCGCGTGCCACGTAGGGGAAGGTGACGAACATGGTCGCCAGAATGATCCCGGGGAGCGCGAAGATGATGCTGATGTCGTGCTCTTGCAGCCAGACGCCGAACCATCCCTGCAGGCCGAACAGCAGCACATAGACCATGCCGGAGATCACGGGCGAGACCGCGAGCGGCAGATCGATGAGGGTGATCAGGAAGCTCTTGCCGCGGAACTCGAATTTGGCGATGGCCCAGGCGGCAGCAAGACCGAACAGCGTGTTGAGCGGTACGACGACGGCGGCCGTCAGGAGTGTCAGGCGGATGGCGGCACCGGTGTCCGGATCCAGGAAGCTGTGCAGGTACGCGTTCACCCCTTTCTGCAGCGCCATCACGAACACGGTGGCGAGCGGCGCGAACAGCAGCGCTGCGAGGAACGCGAGGGACAACCCGATGAACACGGCGCGCGCGAGCACCGTCATCACGGTGTCGCGCCCGGGGCGCGTCGCGTGCTCGTCCAGAAAGATTTCTGCGGCGCGCGTGGCCATCAGCGTCCCGTCGCGACGACCCGGCGCCGGCCCCACGCCTGCAGCAGATTGATAGCGAGGAGCATGGTGAAGGAAATGACCAGCATCACGAAGCCGAGCGCCGCGGCGCCCTGGTAGTCGAACTCCTCGAGGTGGATGACGATCAGGAGCGGTGTGATCTCGGTCTTCATCGGCAGATTCCCGGAGATGAAGATCACCGAGCCGTACTCGCCGACTGCGCGCGCAAACGCGAGCGTGAAGCCGGTGAGCATCGCCGGGAGCACGGTCGGCAGAATGATGCGGCGGAAGATGTGCAGGCGCCCCGCGCCGAGTGTTTCCGCCGCGTCCTCGAGATCCCGTTGCACCTCCTGGAGCGCCGGTTGCACGGTACGCACCATGAACGGCATGCCGATGAGAGTGAGCGCGACCGTGACGCCGATCCACGTGTACGCCACCTTGATGCCGAACGGCTCGAGGTACCGGCCAATCCAGCCGTTCTGCGCGAACACGGTCGTGAGCGCGATGCCGGAGACGGCGGTGGGTAGCGCGAATGGCATGTCGATCAGCGCGTCGATGAGCTTGCGGCCCGGAAATTCGTAGCGCACTAAAGTCCACGCGATGATGAAGCCGAACACGAGATTGATCGTCGCCGCGAGGAGCGAGGCGCCGAAGGAGAGCCGATACGAGCCGAGCGCGCGCGGGCTCAGGACCACCCGGACGAAGTCGCTCGCGTGCATGGATGCGCTCATCAGCACCAGCGCGGCGAGCGGGAGCAACACGACGGCGCTCAGGAACAGCGTCGTGAACCCGAAGGTCAGTCCGAAGCCAGGGAGCACGCTCGGTTGTCGCAGAGTCGTTGCACTCACGCGGGCACCTCGGCCGAGCGATAGACGACCAGCATCGGCCAGCGCGGCCCGTTTGCGAGCAGCGCGCCGAAGCGCTGCGCCAGTGCCGCGATGTCCGAGATCCCGAGGATCAGGAGCTGATCGGGCGACTCCCCGAGTTGGCGTGCGAGCTCGCCCGCGACGTTGCCGAACCGCAGCTCGGTACGCATTTCGAGGCCGTGCACAGCCTGCGCTTCGGATCTCGCATCGAGCAACGCACGCATGCCGCGCGGTCGTTGGGCGGATGGCGTGTTGTCCGGCAGCACGTCTACGTAGACCGCTTCGGCCGCCATGTGTCGCAGCAGGCTTGCCGAGACTGCGAGCGTCGCGGGTCGCACGGCTTCGTCGTCCCAGTGAATGAGCACGCGGAGCGGTGAGCGGGCATTCGGCGGCAACACCATGACTTCCTCCGCTCCTCGCTCCAGCAGGCACTCGATGCGCCGCAGCGCGTCAGGGTGCGAGGCAATCACCGCCGCGCCGGCAAAGGGCACAACGCTCCCAGCTAAGGCTTGAGCGTCGTCCGCCGCCTCGAGCGCACGCTCCACCCGCGTTGCGACGCGCGTCTTCATTCGCGTGGCGAGCTCCACCAGCAATGGCCGCTCGCTGAGCCTTGCGGCTTCTGATTCCGTCGCGGCGCATGCGGTGAAGCTGGACAAGGGCGTTGGCAGCACGTGAATGCGGCGGACGCCGACGGCCACCGACTGGCCCGGCGTGACCTGGAACGAGCGTTGCTCGTGTTGCGTGCGGGTGATTTCGAGAAATGCACCGTCGTCGCCGTTGACGCGGGCGAGCTGGGCCTCGGCAGCCCCATTGCTCAGCCGCACGCGCATCCGCTCGAGAGCGCCGGTGAAGACGATCTCTTCGACCGTGCCTGTGGCGAGGTACCCGCAATGCAACGATTCCCGCGTTGGGCCCAGCTCGACTTCCTCGGGCCGCAGCACCGCGACGACTTCGTGCTCCCGGCCGCCGGGTGCGCCCTCGTAGCCGTGGCCCTCGATCGCCGTAGCCCCGAAATGGATCCCGCTCCGGGTCTGGCGCGCGAGCAGCAGGTTCGCGGCGCCGAGGAATGTGGCGACAAAGCGCGTCGCCGGCCGTTTGTACAGCTCGTCCGGGCGGCCCATCTCGAGGAGGCGGCCAAGGTTCATGACGCCGATGCGGTCGGCGAGGGCGAACGCTTCCTCCTGATCATGGGTGACGAGGACGGTCGTGATGCCCAGCTCGCGCTGCACCTCGCGGATCGTGCGGCGCAATTCCTCGCGGATCTTGGCGTCGAGCGCGCCGAAGGGCTCATCCAGCAACAGGACCTCCGGCTTGTGTGCGAGGGCGCGCGCGACGGCGACGCGCTGTTGCTGGCCGCCGGAGAGCTGCACAGGAAGCCGTTGGTCCATACCCTCGAGCGCCACCAGCCGCAGCAACTCCTGACGCCGCTTGCTGCGCTCGGCCCGCTTCATACGGCGGACGCGCAAAGCGAATTCGATATTGTCCGCCACCGTCATGTGACGAAACAGCGCGTAGTTCTGAAAGACGAGGCCGACCCCACGCTGGCGCGCCGAGATGTGGGTGACATCGCGACCGTGAAGCGAGATGCGACCGTGATCCACACCGGTGAGGCCCGCGATGGCGCGCAGCAGCGTGCTCTTGCCGCTGCCGCTCGGACCCAGCAGCACGAAGAACTCCCCGTCGCCGATATCGACCGAGACGTCGTTGACGACCGGTACGCCCTGATACCGCTTGGTAACCTGATCCAAGGTGATGGACATAGAGCGGCAATGCTACCGGGGGCTCGCACGCCGCGTCAGTGGCCGAGCGGTCACGGACCGGTCACAAAACGGTGATAAAGCCGTGCGCGGCCGTCAGGGCCTCAGATGACCATCAGCACGCCTTCGCACGCCGACAGCTCCGTCGCCAGGGCCACGACCTGCTCCCGGCTTTCGGCCGCCACGGTGTAGGAAATGGACAGGAAGTTGCCGTTCTGGCTCAGGCGCTCGCTGACCCGGTCGCTGCTCAGGTTGGGCGCGTGCTTCAGGACGATGGCGTGGATGCGGGCACGGAACTCGGGCGTGGGGCGCCCGAGCACCTTGATGGGATAGTCGGTCGGAAACTGCAGCAGCGGTGGCTCGCTCACCATGGCTGATTGACCAGCTCGCGTTTGTAGCGTTCCAGCTCGCTGCGGATGCGCTTCCCCACGGGGCCGGGCCTGCCCGTGCCGACGGGCGCGCCATCGAGACGGGTCACGACGGAAAGCTCGCGCACCGCGGCCGTCAGCCAGATTTCGTCGGCCGCCCGCAGCTCCGCTTCGGTCACGCGGACCGCGCGTCGGACGATGCCGGCACGATCCGCCAGCTCTTCAATGACGCCGCGGGTCGTTCCGGGCAGGATTCGCTTCGAATTGGGAGGTGTGCGCAACTCACCCCCGATGATGACGTGCACCGCGGATGCGGACGCCTCCGTCAGCTCCCCGTCGCGCAACAGTATCGTCTCCGCCGCGTCCGCATCGACCGCGAGCTGACGCAACAGCACGTTGGCCAGCAACGCCACGGACTTGATGTCGCAACGTGCCCAGCGTGTGTCGGGCGCGGTGATGCAGGCGACGCCGTTCTCGATGGCGGTGGCGGTGGGTTGTGGGAACGGCGCGCAGAACGCGAAAACGGTGCGGGGCAGGATCGGGAGCGGCGCGTGATTTCTGCCACGCTCGGCGCCCCGCGTCACTTGCCAGTACGCGTACTGATCCACCGTGCCATTGGGCACGATGAGGCGGCTGATGATTTCGCGCCATTGTTCGCGGGTATGCGGATCATCCATGCGCAGCTCTGCGAGGCTTCGTGTGAGCCGCTGGCAGTGCGCGTCGAAACGAAACGGCCGCGCGCCGTACACGGGCATCACTTCGTACGCGCCATCGCCGTACAGGAAGCCACGGTCGAGCGGCGAGATGCGTGCCGCTGCGAGCGGCAGATACTCGCCGTTCAGATAACAGAGGGGAAAAGGCTCGGCCATCTCCCTTGGTCAGAACCAGAGCCGTACGCTGTCGACCAGCCGCGCCCACAGCCCGCCCTCCGGCACTGCCTTGAGCGGCTGCAGCGGCACGCGCGCCACCACTTCGCCCTCGGGCGTCGCCAGGGTGAGCTCGCCGACCACCTTGTTGGCCGCGAGCGGGGCGATGAGGGGTTCCTGGACGTGCGCGGTGGCCTTGAGGCTTGCGACTTCACCGCGCGGTACGGTCACGTACACGTCGGCCGCGGGGCCGATGGCCGCCATCTGGTCCGCCGATTTGTACACGCGCGGCTTGAGCACCACTTCGCCGCGGCTCTTGACCTTCGCGGTCTCGTAGAAGGTGTAGCCATAGTTGAGGAGCGTCGCGCTCGCCGCTTCGCGCGCCTTGATCGACGGTGCGCCCATTACGACCGAGATGAGACGCATGTCGCCGCGCTTCGCCGAGACGGCGAGACAGTAGCCCGCGGAATCGGTATGGCCCGTCTTGATGCCGTCCACCGACGGGTCGCGACCGAGGAGGCCGTTGCGGTTGCCCTGTTTGATATTGTGAAAGGTGAACTCGCGCTCGGCGAACATCTTGTAGAGCTCCGGGAAGTTGCCGATGAGGGCGCGCGACAGGAGGGCGACGTCGCGTGCGGTCACGCGATGCTCCGGGTGCGGCATGCCGCTCGCGTCGAGGAAGTGGCTGTTGCGCATGCCGAGTTGCTGCGCGTAGTGATTCATGATCTGGGCGAACCCATCCTCCGTCCCGCCGAGGTATTCGGCGACGGCGACCGCGGCGTCGTTCCCGGACTGGATGATGATTCCGCGCAGCAGATCGCCGAGCTTTACGTTCGACCCCACGTCGATGAACATGCGCGACTCGCTGGAGTTGATTCCCTCGCGCCAGGCCTTTTCACTGATGTGCACCGGATCATCCAGATGCACGCGCCCGCGCTTGAGCTCATCGAACGCAACGTAGACGGTCATCACCTTGGTGATGCTGGCGGGCTCGACGGGCTCGTCCGCGTTCTGCTCGGCGAGCACCCGTGCGCTGCTGAAGTCGAGCAGGATGTAGGAGCGCGCCTCGATCGAGGGCGGTTTCGGAATGGGTACGGCGGCGCGGCTGTGGCCGGCGAGCGCGATGCACGCTCCAAGAACGACAGACACGAACGAAAGCGCACGACGCATTCGCGTTCACCCCCACGGTCGAAGCGGGAAAGGCGGCGATTCTAGCCCATGACGGGCGTCCTCGCCCTGCAGCGGGATGCGCATCGCGCCGTCATCCATGCGGACGGCCGGTGCGGCCGGTGAGACTCGCGATCACTGCGATGAGCTCCGCCGGTTCCACGGGCTTCGGCAGATGCGTGAGGTACCCCGCGAGCAGCGCGCGCCGCCGGTCCTCGCCCCGTGCCAGCGCCGTGAGCGCCACGGCCGGTATGTCCGATACCGCACCGCTCATCGCGCGGACCTCGCGGATCAGATCGTACCCGTCCCGTTCCGGCATGCCGATGTCGCTGACGAGGACATCGGGATTGCCCTCTGCAAATGCCGCAAGCGCCTCGCTCACCGACCCAGCAGTCACGACCTTTGCGCCGGCTTCCTCGAGCACACGCCGCGCCAGCGCGCGCCCGTCGGCTTCATCGTCCACGACCAGGATGGTCAACTCGCGCAGCGAAGGGCTCTCATCCGGACGCGCAGACACCGTGGGGTCGCCTGCGGAGGTGTCCCCGGCGTGCAGATGGGCGAGTGCCAGCGGCAAGCGGACCGTGAAGGTGGAGCCCAGACCTTCCCCGAGGCTGCGCACTTCGACCGTTCCGCCGTGCATCTCCACCAGGCTCTTCACGATCGACAGACCGAGTCCGAGCCCGCCGTGCCGGCGCGTGGTCGAGGCATCCGCCTGACGGAAGCGATCGAACACAAACGGCAGGAATTCGGGACGGATGCCCTGACCGCTGTCGCTCACGGCGATCTCGATCCGGCTGTCGATCTTGCGCAGTGCGATCTGCACCTTGCCGTGGCGCGGAGTGAACTTGATGGCGTTGCTCAGCAGATTCCACACGACCTGCTGCAGGCGCGCCGGATCGCCGTTGATCGGGCCGCCCGAGCCGATCATCGTCTCGAGCCGTATGCCCTTCGCATCCGCCGTGGGGCGTACGGAGGCCGCCGCGGCCTCGATGATCCCCGTCAGGTCCGTCTTCTGCATGTCGACCCGTAATTTCCCGGAGACGATGCGGCTCATGTCGAGCAGGTCCTCGACCATCTGGGCCTGAATCCTCGCGTTGCGCTCGATGACCTCGATCCCCTGCAGGACGGAATCGGGGCGCTGATCGCGCTTCAGAATGCTCGCCCAGCCGACGATCGCATTCAGCGGTGTGCGCAGCTCGTGGCTGAGCGTCGCGACGAACTCATCCTTCAGGCGCGTGGCCCGTTCCGCTTCCGAGCGGGCGTGGCGCTCGCTTGCAAGCAGGGTCTCGCGGTACTCCTCCGTGCGCTTGCGGTGCGTCGCGTCGCGCTGAATGGCCACCCAGTGCGTAACATTGCCGGCTGCGTCGCGCAGCGCCGAGATACGCCACTCCATGACGAATTCCGTCCCATCCTTGCGGTAGTTGATGGTCTCGCCGTGGAAGCTCTGCCGCGTGCTCAGGTCCTCACGCAGTTGTCGCAGCAGCGCGCGGTCTGTGCGCAGGCCCTGCAGTATTCGCGGTGACCGCCCGAGCGCCTCCGCGACGGGATAGCCCGTCATGCGCTCGAATGCGGGATTCACGTATTCGATGCGCGGACCCGGTGCGTCGAGCTGCGCATCGGTGATCACCACCGCGTCGTTGACGGACTCCACCGCGGCCTTCAAACGCGCGAGCGCCGCCTGCGCTGCAACGCGTTCCGCCATTTCCCTTTGGAGAAGCCGATGCCTCTCGTCGAAGCGCTGGCTGATGAGTGCGGCTCCGGCGACGAGCAGCAGCGCGACCAGGATGGTCGCGGCCAGCACTCCCTGGCTCACGAGGCGCGCGTTGCGCTCTTCGGCGCGGCGCGACTCCTGCAGCCGGCGCAGATCCGCCGTAAGCGCGGCGGCCCCCGCGCGGAAATCGTTCATGAGCCGCTCGCCCGCGGACACGCGCGCCAGCGCCCTGCGGCGCTCGCCGGACTGCGCCGCTTGGATCGTCTGCCGCAGCTCGCTGATCTTCGCCCGCGCCAGCTCGCTTAGCTGTGCGACGCGCGCCGCGCTCGAGGGCTCAACGACGGTGAGACGATCCAACGAGGCAAGCGTCCGCGGGATCTGCGCGGAAGCGGCGTCGTAGGGCTTGAGGTATGCGGGATTCTGCGTGAGCAGGTACCCCCTCTGCCCGGTCTCCGCGTCGATGAGTTGCGTTTCCAGATCGTGAACGGTTCTGAGGGCGGTCGAGGTGCGCTCCACACGCTCGCTACGGCCGGCGAGGGAGGCAACCTCGGTGTAGGCGACGAGGCCGATGCCTACGAGCCCCAGGAGCGCGACCAGAAAGCCGAGCCCCCAGGCGATTCGTGACTGGAGCACCGGAGCGATGGCGCGCCCCATGAATTGCACTTGTCGCAGCGCCACAGAATACCGGTTTCAGTCCGTCGCGAGCCGCACGTCGACGACGCCGAGAGCCGTCAGACGGGCCGCGAGTTGATCGAACTCGGCTGTGCTTGCGACGGGACCCGCGCGCACGCGAAACACACGTGGCTTGCCATCGGGTGGGGCGACCACAAACGCATTCGTCACCCCGCCCGCGTGCAGACGCGCGGCGAGGCGCTTTGCATTGTGCTCGTCACCGAATGCGCCCGCCTGAACGTACAGGGTTGGCGGTGGCGACAGGTCGGTGCGCGTCAGCCTCTCCGGCTGACCAGGGACGAGTGCACGCACCTCCACCAGGGTAGTGCCTTCGCGCAGCATGCCCAGCTTGGCCGCGGCCGTATACGAGAGGTCGATGATGCGATTGGCGACGAAGGGTCCGCGGTCGTTGATACGCACCACGACACTCTTGCCGTTGCGCAGGTTCGTCACCCGGGCGTAGGCGGGCAGCGGCAGCGTTTTGTGAGCGGCGGTCATGGCATACATATCGTACGGCTCACCGATGGACGTGCTCACCCCGTGAAACGTCGGTCCGTACCACGATGCGACACCACGCTCGAGGTACCCGTCGGCCGAGTCGAGCACGAAATAGCGCCTGCCGAGCACCTCGTAGAACGGCGGATTGCCGTGCTTGCTGCGCGGCTCAAACCGCGGTACGGCATCAGGTATCGAGTCGAGACTGGTGGGGGCAGCGGGCGCGCCGGGTTGTGTCGGGGGCGGTACCGGCGCGGATGGGGCGGGCGCCTCGCGCCGACCCAGCGCCGAGCATGCAGCGAGCAACACGCTGGCGCCGATCGCTGCCAGCAGTCGGACCCGTCCAGCGCCAGCAGTGCTCAGGAGCCTCACGGGGAGGAGGTGCGGATGCGTGAGGCGATCGCCCACGCGAGGTCGTGCACGGCCATCGCGTAGCGGGGACTGCGGTTGTAGCGTGTAATCACCTGGAAATTCCTGAAACCAACGCGGTACACGGGGCCGTCACGCTCCTCGGCAGAGATCAGTACTGCGGGCGTCGAGGTGGGCGCATCGATTCGGGCGCGGACGCCCTGTAGCGCCAGACTTCCGACCGTCTCATTCAGCTCCAGGTTCCGTGGATCGATCTGAAACGTCGGGTCCGGATCGAGCTCGACTTCAGCGAGCACTGCGCCGCCCGTCTCCCACCCCTGCTCGTGAAAATAGTTGGCGACGCTCGCGACCACATCGTCCCAGTCCTGCCACAGGTCGCGTCGATGATCGTGGTCGGCGTCGACCGCGTAGCGCCGATAGCTCGAGGGCATGAACTGCGAGGCGCCCATCGCGCCGGCGTAGGAGCCCAGCGTCGTCAGCGGGTCCAGCTTTTCCTCGCGCGCGAGCAGCACGAACTCCTCCAGCTCCTTGCGAAAGAAGTCGCTGCGTGGCGGATAGTCGAAGGCGAGCGTCGTCAGCGCATCGACCACGCGGTACCGTCCGGTGACGCGTCCATAGAGAGTTTCGACGCCGAGTATGGCGACGAGATATTCCGGCGGCACGCCGCGCTCGACGCCGATGCGCTCGAGCATCTCGCGATGATCCTGCCAGAACTGGACACCTTGCGCGATACGCTCTTCGGTCAGGAACCGCTCGCGGTACTCCCACCACTCGATGACGCGTTCGGCCGGCCGATTCATCAGGTCGATGATCTTGGGCTGCGGCTCGGCGTTGCCGATGAGTCGGGTGAGCGCGGCGCGACTGAGCGAGTTGCGACGCGCGACGTCGTCGATGAAAGTCTGGATTTCGGGGCGCGACAGGTCGAAGCGCGCCGGTGGGCCCGACGCTGCGGCGCGCGCCGGCGCGAGCGCGACCGCTGCGGCCAGCACGGCAAGGAATCTGAACATCACATGAGGAGCCGGGGCGTACTCGATCCAGGTCGGGGCGCATGAGAATACCGAAGCGCGGCGGTATGGTCACTATCGGCAGTGCGCAGGCGCGCAGCGATGCTGTGCGCCAGATCGCTCACCGCCATGGCGTAATACGTGCTGCGGTTGTAGTGCGTGATGACGAGGAAGTTCCTGAACCCCACCCGGTACGCCGGCCCATCCCTGCCATCCGCTGCAATGAGCAGCACCGGTGTCTCGAGCGGCGCGTCGGTCTGCGTCAGCACGCCCTGGGCGGCGAGACTCTGCAACGTCTCGTTGAGCTCGAAGCCGTGCGGATCGACGTGGAGCGCCGCTTCGGGTTCGAGTCGCGCCTCGGCGAGCACCGGGCCCGCGGTTTGCCAGCCGTGCTCGTGGAAGTAATTGGCCACGCTCGCGATGATGTCATCCCAGTCGTGCCACAGATCGATCCGATGATCGTCGTTGCCGTCCACCGCGTAGCGCCGGTAGCTCGAGGGCAGGAATTGCGGCGCACCCATGGCGCCGCTGTACGAGCCACGGGCCGTCAGCGGGTTGATATGCTTCTCCCTGACGAGCAATAAAAACTGCTCGAGCTCGGCGCGGAACCGCTCACCGCGCGCCGGATAGTCGAAGGCGAGTGTTGCGAGCGCATCGAGTACCCGGTTGTGTCCGGTGCGGCGTCCGTAGAACGTCTCGGCGCCGAGAATCGCGACGATGTACTCGGGCGCGACCCCGCGCTCGGTGGCAACCCGCTCGAGCAGGCGGCGGTGATGGTGCCAGAACCGCACCCCGCCGGCGATGCGTTTCTCGGTGACGAAGCGCTCGCGGTATTCCCACCAGGTCAGCACGCGCTCCGCCGGTTCGCTCGTGCGCTCGATGATGCGCGGCTGTGGTGCCGCCTTGGCGATCAGGGCAGAGATCTGGCCGCGGTCGAAAGAGTCGCGGCGTGCAACCTCGTCGATGAAATCGCGGATATCCGCGCGCGTTACATCGAATCGCGCCGGCTGCGAGCGGGCTGGATGGGCCTCCGCGCGTCCGAGCGCGAGGGACGTGAGGAGCGCAGCCAGCGCTGCGAGCAGGTAGTGGGCCACCGCTTCAGGAGCCCACGAGTTTTCGATGCGAGTAGAGCGACATGAGAATGCCGAAGCCCGCCAACAGAGTCACCATCGAAGTGCCCCCGTAGCTGACGAGCGGCAGCGGCACGCCGACGACCGGCAGGAGTCCCGTCACCATTCCCGCATTGATGAATACGTACACGAAGAAGGTGAGCGCGAGGCTCCCCGCGAGCAGGCGCGCGTACGTGTCCTGCGTCTGCATGGCGAGATAGATCGCGCGCCCCACGACGAACATGTAGAGGAGCAGCAGGAGGATCAGGCCGAGGAGTCCGAACTCCTCGCCGATGACGGCGAAGATGAAATCCGTCGAGCGCTCGGGCAGGAACTCGAGCTGCGCCTGACTGCCATGCATCCAGCCCTTGCCGAACACGCCCCCGGAGCCGATCGCGATCTGTGACTGGATGATGTGGTAGCCCGCACCGAGCGGATCGGTCTGCGGATCGAAGAACGTGAGCACGCGCTTGCGTTGATAGTCGTGCAGAAAGTTCCAGCCGAACCACGCTCCCGCGCCCGCGAGTCCGAGGAGTCCGGCCATGATCCGCACCTGCAGGCCGGCCATGATGATGACGAGCATCCCCGCGATCGCGATCAGCGCACCGGTCCCCAGGTCCGGTTGCAGGACGACGAGGACCACCGGAAACAGCGTGAGCAAGCTCAACACGGTCAGTGAGCTCGCCGTGGCCGGCAGCGGGCGCTCATGCAGATACCAGGCGCACATCATCGGTACGGCGAGCTTCATGAGCTCCGAAGGCTGGAAGCGTACGATTCCCAGATCAAGCCAGCGCTGTGCGCCCTTGCCGATGTAGCCCATCAGATCGACCACCAGCAGCAGCACGATGCCGAAGATGTACAGCCACGGTGACGTGCGGCGCAGGAAGTTCGGGTTCACCTGTGCCAGCACCAGCATCGCAACGACGCCCATGCCGAGCCGGATGCAAGCGCGGATGACGGTGGGGAGGCTCTGACCGGAAGCGCTGTACAGGACGATCATCCCGTAGATCGACACGAGCCCGAGCCCGATCAGCAGCGGACCGTCGAGCTTCAGCGCGAACAGCATGCGCGCCGTGCCGGTGAGCGTGCGTCGCGTGCGCGAAGCGGACATGATTTCTTCGTACATCTTAGGCGCTGTCTATCCTGCTGACGGATCGGACGGTAGTCGCGTGCGCGCTCCGGTCCGCGTGCGAATCACGACGCCCGCATCAGCCGGGGAGGAAGGTGCCAGCACCTGCACCGGCGGCTCCACGGGGGGTGCCACCGGCGCCACCGGCGCGTCTGGCGGCCTGAGCTTCCCGTCGGCGCCCAGCAGATAGGCGTCCATCACTTTGCGCGCGATCGGCGCTGCGACCTGAGCACCGAAGCCGCCGTTTTCCACGAGAACGGCGAGCGCGATGCGCGGCGCCTCCGCAGGAGCGAACGCGATGAACCACGAATGATCACGCAGACGCTCGTCTACCGTTTTTTCGTTGTACTTCTCGTTCTGCCCGACCGTGAAGACCTGCGCGGTGCCCGTCTTGCCCGCGATCGTGTATGCCGAGCCCTTGCCCGCGGTCTGCGACGCCGTACCGCGCGTCATGGTGGCCATCATCCCCGTGAAGACGATCTCCCATTGTTCCGGCGAGGAGCCCGTGACGGGAGTGCCTCGCACCGGCGTGAGGCTCGTCACTTTCCCGGTCTTCGGATCGCGCAAACCGGTTACGAGGCGCGGGTGGAACGACTGGCCACGGGCGGCGATGACCGACACGTAGTGTGCGAGCTGCAGCGGCGTGACGATCATGTAGCCCTGACCGACTCCGAAGTTCACCGTCTCCCCGGGGAACCAGATCTGTTCCTGCGCGCGCGAGAAGGTGTGGCGCTTCCATTCGCGCGACGGGAGGATGCCGGGCTTCTCGCCCTCGATGTCGATTCCAGTGGGTGCACCGAACCCGAACGGGGCGAGGAACGAGGCGATGTGGTCGACGCCCAGCGCATCGGCGAGACCATAGAAATACACATCGCACGAGCGCGCAATGGCGTCCACCAGATCGATCGAGCCGTGCCTGCCGGTCTTGCCTTCGCGAAACTCGTGGCTGCTTCCGGGCAGACGGAAGATGCCGTTGCAGTACCGGCGCGCATGGGGATCCACGGCATTGAAGGCGAGACCCGCGAGCGCGATGCCGGGCTTGACCGTCGAGCCGGGCGGATAGGTGCCGCGCAACGCACGATTGAACAGGGGCCGATCGAGGTTGTCGCGCAGCTCTGCGTACTCCGGGCGCGTGAGGCCGCGGCCAAACAGATTCGGATCGAACCCCGGACGACTCACCAGTGCGATCACATCGCCATTGTTCGGGTCGATTGCGACGACGGCGCCACGGTGGTCAGCGAGCGATTCCTCCGCCACGCGCTGCACTTTGAGGTCCATCGCAAGAATCAGATCCTGGCCGGAAAGCGGCGCCTGCACGCGCAGGTCCGGTGCGAGGACACCCTGACCCTGCACCGAACGACCCTGAGCGTTCACGAGGATCTGGCGAAAGCCGTTGGTCCCGTGGAGCTTGCGCTCATACGAACTCTCGACGCCGAGCTTGCCGATGAGGGTGGTGCCCGAATACGCCGCGTGGTCGATGCGCTGCAGATCCTGCTCGCTGATCGCGGCGACATAGCCGAGCGCGTGCACGGCGAGGTCGATGTGCGGATACGAGCGCTGCTGGCGTGTCTTGATGTCCAGACCGGGGAACTCGAAACGCCTGACGGCGAAGCGTGCGACGTCTTCCTCCGACATGCGCAGGCGCACCGGAACGCTGTCGAACACGCGGCGCGATTTGATCGTGTGGCGCAGCTCATCGAGATCATCTGCCTGCACGAGACCGAGGGCGACCAGGCCTTTGAGCTCTTTGTCGAGATCCTGCACTTCCTCAGGGACGAGCTCGAGCTGGTACCCGGGCTGATTGCCGGCGAGCAGTTCCCCGTGACGATCGAAGATCAGGCCGCGCGCCGCCGGGATGGGCTCGATGCGCACGCGGTTGCCCTGCGAGAGCTCGGTGAAATAGTCGTGACGGATCACCTGCAGCACGAACAGGCGCCCGATCAGCGCGAACGTGAGTGCTGCCATCATGACGCCAGCGAACAGCGCGCGCTGGTCGAACATGCGCTGTTCGCTCCAGTGATCCTTGATGCGGACGCCGTGGACCATGGTCAGCTCATCGGGGCGCGTGGCTGCGCCCGAGGAGCGCAGAGGCGATGGGCCATACGAGCGCCCCGCTCAGAACGTGCAGCCAGCGCAACGGATTCGTCATCGGGTGGCCGCTCCAGCCGTCGATCGCGAACACGATGAACTCATAAAGGGCGAGTGCGAACAACAGGATCAGTGACTGCTGGAAAGCTGGCTTCGAGCGGATCTTCTGGTGCTCACGCACGATCACGTACGTGACGAGCACCAGAGCAAGCGCATGCTGGCCCAGCACCGAGCCTTGGAAAATATCGAGGGCGACGCCGGCGATGAAGCCGAGCGCAAGACCGCCTGCACGCGGAGCCGCAATCGACCAGTAGAGCACGGCCAGCACGAGGAAGGGTGGGCGGACGGCGTCGAGCCACGGCGGGAGCGGAGCACCGACAGAATGAGCCCGACGATGCCCGTCAGAATCATGCGTCCACGCGGCTCCGATGCGCGCGCGTTCATTGATCACCCGGCACGGATGCGGAAGTGGGGGCCGCGGCCCGGGCGGGCGCAGGTGTACCAGCGGACGCAGGTGTGGCGGCTGCCGGAGTTGTGTCAGCGGGCCCGGCTGTCCCCGCGGGCGCGCTCGGCGGCCGCTTGGCCACGGGCTGCGGGCGAATGGCGGCATTGCCCTTGCGCAGATCACCCTTCGATGTTGGTGTGGGCGCAGCGGGATGCGTCTCGCGGAACCATACGAGCATGACCTCGCGGTCGCGGTCGATCTGCGCCAGAGGAGTCGCGCGTACCTGCGCGAGCGGCTGCACGGCGTCACGATGGACCTCAGCAACACGTGCGACGGGATAGCCCGCTGGAAAGACTCCGCCGAGGCCGGAAGTCAGCAGCAGGTCACCGGGCTTGATGTCCGCGTTGCTCGCCAGATACGGAAGCGCGAGACCGGCATCGTTCCCCCCGCCCACCGCAATGGTGCGCAGGCCGGTTCGCTCGATCTGCACGGGCACCGCATGCTCCGGGTCGGTGATCAGGATCACCTCCGCGCTCCACGGACCCACACGCGTGGTCTGGCCGATGAGCCCGCGATCATCGAGCACCGCTTGCGCCCGAAATACCCCGTTCTGCGTGCCCCGGTTGATGATCACGCGCTGGCGCAGGCTGCTCGGCTGGTCGTTGACGATTTCCGCCACCAGCCAGTGCTCGGCCAGTGGCGGTAACGCATCCTTCAAGCCGCGCAATTGTGCGTTCTCACGTGCGAGTGCTTCGAAGCGCAGCGCACGCACTTCGAGCTCGCGCTGGCGCGCGCGCAGCTGCGCGTTCTCTGCGCGCAGCGCATCGCGCGTCTGCACGCTTTCCTGCATCCACCGCCATGCTGCGGAGGGCGAGCTCACCGCGAGCTGAATCGGATACGCCGCGGCCTGCAGTCCGTAGCGCACCTGCTCGAGCCAGCCACCCCGCTGGTCCAGGAACATCAGTACGATCGCGAGTACCGCATAGAGTGTAAAGCGGAAGCCCGTGGAAGGGCCGCGCCCGGGGAGCGGTCTGTTGAGGCCTACGCCGAAGGTGGCCATGGGCGATACCGGAAGCGAGCTGACGGAATCTTAAGGTGGGCCGGAACCACGCAGTGTGCGGGAGTGCTACTTCTCGACAAGCGGCCCGGCAAGGAGCCCGCCCTGGGCTACTCGAGGCCGAAGTGGCCGGGGCCCAGCTCGTCCATCAACTCGAGGATGCGCCCGCCCCCGCGCGCGACGCAGGTGAGTGGATCGTCGGCGACGACGACCGGGAGCCCGGTTTCCTCGGTGAGGAGCTTATCGATATCGCGCAGCAAGGCGCCACCGCCGGTGAGCACGATGCCGCGGTCGGCGACATCGGCCCCCAGCTCGGGCGGGGTCTGTTCGAGTGCCTGCTTGACCGCGCTCACGATGCTCTGCAGCGGCTCCTGCAGCGCTTCGAGAATCTCGTTGCTGTTCAGCGTGAAGCTGCGCGGCACGCCCTCGGAGAGGTTGCGGCCCTTCACCGACAGCTCGCGCACCTGCTGGCCGGGATAGGCCGAGCCGATCTCGATCTTGATGCGCTCTGCGGTAGCCTCACCGATCAGGATGCCGTAGTTGCGGCGCACGTAGTTCATGATCGCTTCATCGAACCGGTCACCGCCGATGCGCGCCGAGTTCGCATACACGATACCGTTCAACGAGAGCACCGCCACTTCGGAGGTGCCGCCGCCGATGTCGAGCACCATCGAGCCGCGCGCCTCGGCCACGGGCAGCCCCGCGCCGACCGCCGCCGCCATGGGCTCGCTCACGATGGCGACGTTGCGCGCGCCCGCGCCTTCGGCTGATTCGCGGATGGCGCGCCGCTCCACCTGGGTGGAGCCGAACGGCACGCACACCAGCACCCTGGGTGAGGGCTTCAGCATGCGGTTGCCGTGCACCTTGTTGATGAAATACTGCAGCATCTTCTCGGTGTAGGTGAAGTCGGCGATCACGCCGTCCTTCATCGGTCTCACCGCGTTGATGTGGCCGGGTGTGCGG
>FTDZ01000512.1_pt1 | contig 15730 bp, 14 predicted proteins | sample 1640091 | NCBI WGS metagenome assembly FTDZ01 (sample SAMEA3914816, study PRJEB12502) | metagenome | biome: forest; material: soil | place: USA | collected 2011-09-16 | depth 0.3 m
GAGCGCGGGGCGGAGCGCGCGAAGATTGTCGATGCGTTCGCCACCTATCTGGCCGCGTTCTATCCGGCGTCCGTGAATGACTGGGGGATTCAGCCCACGGCAACGGAAATCGACGGCTACGTGCGGATGTTCGCCCTGCTGCAGAAGCACGTGAGCCGGAAGAGTGAGCTCGTTCCGGCGGCGGTTGGCGGAGGCTCCACATGACGTATCGGTCGCTCACCGGCTTCTGCATGAGCATGGCCGCCTGCCTGTTGGTCACGGTCAATGCCTTCTCGGACGTGAGCCACACGGCGCGCTTTGCGGCTGGCCTGCTGGGGCTCATCGCCCTCCACCTGGTGCTGCGCGCGCGCTTGAGCGTGCCGCGCGAGGCGCTGCTCTACCTGGCGTTTGCCTGCTACAACGCTCTGACGATGCTTTGGGCTCCGGACCGGGCCCTCGGCTGGGCCAATGTGCAGATGACCGTGAATTTCTTTCTGGTCATCGTGCTCTTCAGTGCGCTCGTCGCCTACTACCCACTGCGCGGCGTGGTCACCGGGCTCGTCGCGGGCTCGCTCCTCGGTGTGATCACCTACACACGGATCTCCGGATTCCCCTTCGTCTATCCCGAGGACTTCTCTTACAACAGCATTGCCGGCATGTATTTGTTCGGCCTGTTTGCGGTGGCCGCATTCGGGGTATACCTGCGGCAGCGCCTGGTGGCGCTCGTGATCGGTGTCGTGTTGCTCGGACTCGTTATGGCCACCACATCGATCAAGACGAATCTCGGCATCGTGCTCGGAGTGGGTGCCACCGCCATGATGCACTTTCGATACTCCATGCGAGCCATCCTGCGCAACGCGATTCCGGTCGCGGCAGCGCTCGGCGTGCTTGCTTACGCGGTCGCCTCGAACGATGCACTGGTGGAGCGCCTGCAGCACGGCATGGACCGCGTATCGGTCGGATTGGCGGTGCTTACGGCGCGGGATGCGCAATCTGGCGTGGGCATCGGGCTCAACACGCGCGAAAACTGGCGGGATGTCGGAATCAAAGGATGGTTGGCCAATCCGGTCTTGGGCAACGGCGTCGAGGCCTTCCGCACGGACTACGGTGTCACCTCTCACGCGACTCCTATCGACCTGGCGTACAACACCGGCGTGATCGGGCTTGCCCTGTTCTACTCTCTGTACGCGTCCATCGCCTGGCGCCTGCTGCAGTCGAGTCGTGAGCCGGGACGCACGGGTCGCGGGCTGATCGTGGCCGCGGTTACCTGCTACGCCTTCATGTCGCTCTCCGAAACGGCCTACTACGATACCCTGCTCGCGGCCTTCATCGGATTCAGCGCGATCCTGCTCGCGTGGCCCGCCGAGGAGCTCCCGGAAGGGATTGACTCTGCGGTGGGCGTTCCCGCGTCGTCATGAGCACGTCCGGAGGCCGGCGCGGACTGCTCGATGCCTAGTATCGTGCTCGTTATCGGCGGCATGGACTGTGGCGGAGCGCAGCGAGTTCTGGCCGACATGGCGAACTACCTGTGTGCTCAGGGTTGGCGGGTCACTCTGGCAACCTGGAGCGGCCCGGGAGTAAGGGACTTCTACGCGTTGTCCCCACGGATCTGTCGAGTCTGGCTCGACTCAGAGCCATCGCGGTTGCCGCTGCCGGGGCGAGCACGCGCACTGCTTGCATCGGTGCACAGGCTGCGTGCGTTGCTGCGCAACGCCCAGCCGCAGGTCGTGCTCAGCTTCATCGACGTGTCCAACATCCTGACGATCCTGGCTGCAATTGGACTGACGGTTCGCGTGGTCGTCGCGGAGCGGACCCATCCCGGAGTCAACCGCACGATTTCGGGATTCTGGCGCCTTCTGCGTCGAGCGGTGTACTCGTTTGCCGATGGCGTCGTCGCTCAGACGCAGGATGCCGCCAGCTGGATCGAGCGCAGCTGCCGAGTCCCGGTGCGTGTCATTCCCAACCCGCTGCGCCCGCTCCCGCCGGCTCAGAGCCAGCGCGAGACTCTCATCATCGGAGTCGGGCGTCTGACTCCGGAGAAGGGTTTCGATTTGTTGCTACGCGCGTTTGCGCGCGTACAGGAGCGCTTCCCTCAATGGCGCGTCTGCATCATAGGTGAGGGACCTGAACGGGAGCCGTTGCAGCGGCTGGCGGGCGACCTGCAGCTGGGGGACAGAGTGCAGCTGCTCGGACAGGTCGCCGACGTCGAGAGCTGGATGGCTCGCGCAGGCCTGATGCTGCATCCCTCGCGACGCGAGGGTTTTCCCAACTCCGTCCTCGAGGCGATGGCGATGGGCGCTGCGGTCGTCTGCGCGGACTGCCGCTCCGGGCCTGCCGAGCTCATCACGGACGGAGTCAACGGACGCCTCGTGCCCGTCGATGACCTGGAAGCCCTGGTGCGCACAATGTCCGACCTGATGGCCGATGCGACGCGGCGCTCGCAGCTCGGGGCCCAGGCTGTGCAGGTCAGAAGCCGTTTCGATCAGGCTGCCATCATGCAGCGATGGGAGTCGTATCTCGTTCCGCACGCGTCGCCGGCCGCCGAAACTCGCTGGTAGATCTCAGCAACCTCACTGGATGACCATGAAACTCATCTCAATACCCAACCGACTGCTGGGCCTGGTCGGGCTCAAGGTGATCAAGACGAGCGCTCTGCAGAAGCGCCTGCCGGTGGAAATCTCCGCGGCGGACCAGGAGATCTTCCGGTACGTCCGCGGCAATGGATTGTCGACGTCCTCGGACGAGCGGTTGTTCGCCAATCTGCTCGCCTGCAGGTACGTCGTGGAGCGCAAGATCGAGGGAGACTTCGTCGAATGCGGCGTGTGGCGGGGCGGCAATTCCATCATCGCTGCGAGCGTGTTCAAGAGCCTGGGCTCGGCCAAGTCCGTGTGGATGTTCGATACGTTCGCGGGGATGACGCCCCCGACGAGCTTCGACGTCAACTTCCGCGGTGAGTCCGCCGACGGCAAATTCCGGGACAGCACCCGGGGCGATCACAACGAGTGGTGCTACGCGCCTGTCGAGGAAGTGCAAGGCAATTTTTCCAGGGCGGGCTTGCTGGATGGGCGCGTCAAGGTGGTCAAGGGGGATGTCGGAGAGACGCTGCGCGGCGCGCAGCTTCCCGAGAGGATATCCGTGCTGCGGCTGGATACGGACTGGTACGAGTCCACGAGGGCGGAGCTTGAGGTGTTGTATCCGCGCCTGAGCCCCGGTGGCGTGTTGATTCTCGACGACTACGGTCACTGGGGCGGGGCGCGCAAGGCGGTCGACGAGTACTTCGCAAGCAAGCCCGCGCCGTTCCTGCAGTACATCGACCAGTCAGCCCGAATCGGAGTGAAGTTTGGCTGACCTTCAGCCCATGCACAGCGCGCGGATTCTTGCGGCAGTGCGTTGTCGGTGCGAACAGGCGTGGCTGCGCGGCGTCCGCCGAGTATTCAAATTCGATTCATGGCATTGCCAAGCGCCGTATCATTGCCGTCCCTACAAGCAGAAGATCGTGGAGCTCGCCAACTCGGTACGCCCCGAAGTCGTCGCCGAGGTCGGCTGCGGGCTCGGGGACATCCTGCGCCGCGTGACGGCCGCCGAGCGGTTCGGGTTCGACGTCGATCCCGCGGTGATCCGCGCGGCTCGCGCTCTCCATGGCGGCGGCATTCACTGGATCCATGGCGACCTCGAGTCGGTCGAGGCGGCGCTGCCGTCGGGGCGCGCCATCGACTGCATGATCATGGTCAACTGGACTCACAATCTGAGCCCTGAGCGGCTCGCCGGATTGCTTACACCGCTGCTGCCGCGGGTGCGCCACCTGATTGTCGATGCGATCGATGCGGATGGCCCCGAGTCCTATCGCTTCAAGCACGACTTCCGCTTTCTGGCGCCCTTCACGGCGCGGCTCTCCAGTACCCGTATCGAGAACGAGCCGCGCGCCTTCATCATGTTCAAGGTGCTGACATGAGCGCGCGGTATTTGATCCGCCTGGACGATGCGTGTGAGACGATGGATCACCCTCGTTGGGCGCGGGTCGAGCAGGTGCTCGACCGCCATCAGGTGAAGCCGATAGTCGCGGTGGTGGCTGACAATCAGGATCGCGCTCTCGCGATCGGCGAGCGCGACCCAGGGTTCTGGGACAGAGTGCGCGGCTGGGTTGCAAAAGGGTGGACGGTGGGCATGCACGGCTACACGCACGTGATGCATCCAACTCAGCGCAGGCTCCTGGTTCCGTTCTATGCGCGCAGCGAGTTTGCAGGGCTGTCTTTGTCGGAGCAGTCGGCGAAGATTCGCTCGGCGTGGCAGGTGTTCATGAGGCAACGCGTGGTGCCCGAAGTTTGGGTTGCCCCGGCACATAGCTTCGATGCGGTCACGCTGCAAGCGCTCCATGCCGAGACTTCGATCCGCGTGGTGAGCGATGGGATCGCCTGGGACACCTACTTCGAGCACGGTTTTCACTGGATTCCGCAACAGATGTGGGCGTTCGCCGAGCGCAAGACGGGTCTGTGGACGGTGTGCCTGCATCCGAATGCGATGACCGAAGCAGCTATCGCCGCCCTCGGCGACAGCGTGCTGCCGCGGTTTCGGGACAGACTCGGCAGCGTGGCACAGGTACGTCTGCACGGTCGCAGGAAATCGCTGCGGGGACGGCTGTATCACCACTACTTCTGGTGGCGGTGGCGGCGTCGCGCGCAAGGCGGCGCAACGCCGACGGCCACGGCATGAGCGGGCAAACATGCTTTCGCTGATCCACACTCTGGGACATCGGTGGCGATTGCGCAGCTATGTGCGGCGTGGTCTGCAGATAGCGAGCGATTGTCGCTTGATGGGATTGCCGGACTTCGGCTCCGAGCCGTACCTCATCAGCATCGGCAAGCACGTCACCATCTCCACACGCGTCACGTTCATTAATCACGATGGTGGAACGTGGGTGTTCCGAGAGGATCCCAGGTATCGTGAGGTTATCAAGTTCGGTCGCATCGTGATCCACGACAACTGCTTCATCGGCTCCGGAGCGACGATCATGCCGGGAGTGTCGATAGGTCCGAACGCCGTCGTCGCCGCCCAGTCGGTGGTCACGCACGATGTGCCTGCGGAAACCGTCGTGGGGGGGGCGCCGGCGCGCGTGTTGATGTCCGTACGGGAATATGCCGAGAAGTCGCTCGACCAAACCCCCGACTACGATCGGCGTGCTTACCGGACAAACAAGATGGCCGAGCTCTTGCGTCTGTTCCCGCGTCCCTGGTGAGCCCGCGTCGCGGTTGCATGAGGATTCTGCTGGTCATCGATCACATCGGTCTGGGTGGCGCGCAGCGGCAGGTCGTCGAGCTGGCGTGTGGCTTGAAGAGACGCGGGCACGACGTCGAGATCTTCGTCTACTATCCGCAGTACGATTTCTTCAAGTCGCGCCTCGTCGATGCGGGCATCACTATTCACGCGCGGCCCAGGACCCGGCGAGGTTTCTCCTTGGGCGTATTGCGCGAGCTGCGGCGCGTGCTGTGCGGCGGTCGCTTCGATATCGCGCTCTCGTATCTGAACACCCCCAACATTTACGCTGAGCTGGCACACGTAGCCTGTGGCGGCAGCGCGTTGGTCGTTTCCGAGCGCTGCAGCCATCACGATGACAAGTCCTGGATCGCTGCCACCGGACGGCGTCTGTTGCACGGCACCAGCGATCACGTAGTCACGAACAGTGAGTCGCACGCGCAATGGCTGCGCGGAAAACCATGGCTGCGAGAGAACGCCTCGTGCGTCTACAACGGCCTCGATCTCGATGTGCTGCGACCCATGCAACGTGCGATTCGAACTGGCGCCGAAATGCGGCTGCTGGCCGTGGGTCGTGTGTGTGAGCAGAAGAACGTGAAGGGGCTGATTGCCGCTCTCGTCCGCTATCACAATGACCATGGCCACGTGCCGTACATCAGTTGGGCGGGCAGGGCCGACTCGGATCGGCGGGGGCAGCGCTATCGAAGCGAGGTGCAGCAGCTTCTCGCTGCAGCGCCGGCCGTGGCCGAGCGCTGGAGCTGGCTGGGGCAGCGCGCCGATATGGCGGCGCTGCTGAGCGAGCACGATGCGCTGCTGCATCCGTCCTTGTACGAGGGATTGCCGAACGTGGTGTGCGAGGCACTGGCGACCGGCATGCCGGTTCTCGTCTCCGACGTCTGCGATCACGCTCTGTTGGTCGCCGACGGCGAGCGGGGCTTTCTCTTCGACCCGCACGAGCCGGCGAGCATCGCGCGGGCCCTGCACCTTCTGGCGCAGCTCGACGCACCGAGTCGGATGAGGTTGGCGCGCAACGCGCGCGTCTACGCCGAGGAGCATCTGGGCATCGAACGGATGATCGCGGCCTACGAGGCCTTGCTCGTACGAGTGCTCGAGACCCGTGGCCGCCCCGAGGTTCGGGGCTCTCTCAGAGGCTAGATCGGCATGTGTGGTATCTGTGGGCTGTACGGGCCCCGCGCATCGGCTGCACTCGATCGTGACGTGCGGCGCATGACGAGGACTGTTGCTCATCGCGGCCCGGACGGGGAGGGTACGTTCGTCGGTGACGGCGTCGCGCTGGGACACAGGCGTCTGAGCGTGATCGACCTGTCACCCGCCGGTGCGCAGCCGATGACGGTCGGTAGAACGACCGTGGTCTACAACGGCGAAATCTACAACTTCAGAGAGTTGCGCCGGGAGCTGGAGGCCGCGGGCTGCTGCTTCGCGAGCCGTTCCGACACGGAGGTCTTGCTGCAGGCGTACGCCTTCTGGGGCCTCGATGGCCTCGCGCGCCTGGAGGGGATATTCGCTTTTGCATTGTGGGATGCGGCACGAGGGCGGCTGGTTCTCGTGCGCGACCGGCTGGGAGTCAAGCCGTTGTTCTACGCCTGGAGCCGGGGAGTGCTGGCGTTCGGCTCGGAGATCAAAGCCGTGCTCGCAGGTATGGAGACTGCCGCGAGCGAGGTGGACGAGCAAGCCCTCGCCGAGTATCTGTGGTACGGCAACGCTTACCAGGAGCGGACCCTGTACCGCGCGGTGCGCGCGCTCGAGCCCGGTCACCGTCTGGTGTTGGAAAACGGACAGCAGCGGATCGAGCCGTGGTGGCAGATCGAAGAGTGGCTCGCCAGCGCCCCGGAACCGCCCGACCTGCACTCGGCGGCCCAGCTCGTCCGCGAGGCCCTCGATTGCGCCGTCGCGCGGCAGCTCGTCAGTGATGTGCCGGTTGGGATCTTTCTGAGCGGCGGGGTCGACTCCTCCAGCATCGCCGCCTCTGCCGCCCTCGCGAGCGGCCACCGTCTCGCAAGCTATTCGGTGGGGTTTGACTACGAGCGAGGGGCCGGTGAGCTGCCGAAAGCGCGCGCCGTTGCCGAACGGCTCGGGCTCGATCATCACGAGCTGCACGTAAGTGGCGGCGCGCTCGAGGAGGTGCTCGTCAGTCTCACCCGAGCGCACGACGAGCCCTTTGCCGACGCGGCAAACATCCCGCTGTACCTGCTGTCTCGGGCGCTCAATGGCGCGATCCGTGTCGTGCTGCAGGGTGACGGTGGCGATGAGATGTTTGGCGGATACCGGCGTTACAGCATCCTGCAGAACGCCGCTTGGTGGCGACTGTGGCCGCGATGGCTGGCGCTCGTATTGCACAGTTTGCCTGGGCCTACGGGCGCAAGGCTCGCCAGACTCGCAGCGGCGGCAGGCCAGCGTGATCCGGCGATGCGGATGGCCCTCCTTCTCACGATGGAGACGCTGCGCGACTCGCCGTTCGCGATGTTGCGTGCCGACGCTCGGCAGCGGCTCGAGGCGCAAACCGATCCCTTCGCGGCCTAGGGGGGTTGCGCGAGGCGTTTTGCCGAGTGTGATCCGGTGCAGCAAATGCTCCTCACGGATATCGTGTTGCAGCTGCCTTCGCAGTTCCTGCCGAAGGTAGACCGCTCCACGATGGCGCACGGCGTCGAGGCTCGAGTGCCCCTGTTGGATGAGCGGGTGGCCTCGGTTGCGGTGGGGCTTGCCGCGGCCTTCAAGGTTCGGGGCACCGAAAAGAAGATAGTCCTGCGGGAGGCGATGCGCTCGCGGCTGCCCGCCGCGGTTCTCGATGGACCGAAGACCGGCTTCGGGGTTCCTTACGATCAGTGGTTGCGGGGGGCGCTGCATGGGTTTGCCGCATCACGCATCCTCGATCCGGCGTTCGTGGAGCGCTTCGGGCTGAGTCCCGGCGCTCTGCAGATGGCTCTGGCCGAGCACCGTTCGGGGCACCGCAATCGCGGATTCCTGCTGTGGAAGCTGCTGCAGCTGTCTCTCTGGTCGCGCGAGTACCTGTCGTGAGCGCCACGACGCCGCCGCGTGTCCTGTTCGTCGGGGCATTTCCGCCGCCCGATCGGTTGATTTTCGGCGGAATGGTGAGCTCCTGCCGGTCTTTGCTGGCGTCGAGCTTTCCGCGGCGGGTCGCTCTGGATCTGCTCGACAGCACGCAACGGAGCAATCCGCCGCCGCGCCTGGCAGTGCGACTGCTGTGGGCAGTGGTGCGCCTCGCTCGCTTCGTGACTCATCTGGAGCGTGGGCGGCCGCAGGCGGTGCTGTTGTTCGTGGCGATCGGTGCGAGTGTCATCGAAAAGGGAGCCATGGCTTGGTATGCGCGCTTGCGGGGCGTGCCGGCACTGATATTCCCCAGAGGCGGCGGGATGATAGATGCCTGCCGCACATCCAGGGTTGCCGCCGGATACACCAGATGGGCGTTGCGCGGGGCATGTACGATCTTGTGTCAGAGCGAAAGCTGGAGAACATTCGTAACGCAGGAGCTGGGCTTCGCACCCGCGACGGCCGTCGTCGTGAACAACTGGACGGCGAGCCGGGAGCTTCTGAGCATCGGCGCCTGCCGAACGCCTCGCGGGCAAGCAGCCGTGCGGCTGATATTCGTCGGCTGGCTGGAACGCGAGAAAGGCGTCTTCGAGCTTCTCGAAGCCTGCCAGCGGCTGCGGGCCACCCATGAGTTCACCCTGGAGCTGGTGGGGGATGGCCATGCTGCGGCGCAGCTGCGGGCAGTCGTGGCCCGTGAGGGCTTGGAAGGCATCGTTAGCTTTCGCGGCTGGCTTGCGGAGGAGGGGGTGCGTGAGGCGCTTGCCGAGTGCGACGTGCTGGTGCTGCCCTCCTGGGCTGAGGGCCTGCCGAACGCGATGATCGAGGCGATGGCGGTGCGTCTTGCGATCGTCGTGAGCCGCGTTGGCGCGGTGCCGGATGTGATTCGTCACGGAGAGAGCGGCCTTCTCGTCGAGCCGCGGGATGTCCGGTCGCTGCAGACCGCGCTGGCGGAGGTAATCGAGAATGCAGACCTGCGGGAGCGACTTGCCGCGGAAGGGTACTTGACGGCGGCCGCCAAGTTTAGCGTCGAACCCGCCGTGGACCGCTTGGTGAGCGAGATCGAGAACGTAGTCGCGGGTACGCGCGCAGCTCGCGGCCTGGCAAGTTGACGATCGGAGGATAGAGCGCGATGTATCTGGATCACCTGCAGCTTCTTGCCTGCCCGAAGTGTCAGGCGTCCTTGCAGCGCCTGCGGGGCGAGCGCGAGGGCGGCGGCAGCGTACTGACCGACGGCGTGCTCGGATGCGTCCAGTGCGCCACGGAGTACCCGGTCGTCGCCGGCGTGCCCCGCTTCGTACCGCGGGAGAACTACGCATCCGGCTTCGGCCTCGAATGGACCAAGCACGCGCGCACGCAGTACGACAGCTATTCCGGCATCAAAGCTTCCGAGCAACGCTTCTTCGATCAGACGCACTGGCCTGCGGATCTGCGCGGCAAGCTCGTTCTGGAGGTCGGAAGCGGCTCGGGAAGATTCACCGAGCAGGCGGCCAACACGGGCGCGACGGTCGTCTCGCTCGATTACAGCTACGCCGTCGAGGCGAACTTCGCCTCCAACGGCGCGCGCCCGAACGTGCTCGTCGTCCAGGCCGACGTGTTCGCCATGCCGTTCCGGCGCCACACCTTCGACAGACTGTTCTGCTTCGGAATGCTGCAACACACTCCGAGCCCGGTGCGGGCATTCCTGGCGCTGCCGGCGGTGGTGAAGTCGGATGGACTGCTGTGTGCAGACATCTACAAGGCGTCGCTTCTACGCACGCTCCTGCAGACGAAGTACTGGGTCAGGCCCTTTACTCGCAACATGGATCCCGATCGGCTCTACGCGCGGGTGTGCGCCTGGGTCGACTTCATGTGGCCCGTGGCCGGCGTGATTCGCAAGTTGCCCAGTGGGCACGGTATCAACTGGCGGTTGCTCGTCGCGGACTACAGTCCACTGGGCCTCCAAGGTCCGCTCCTCAAGGAGTGGGCGTATCTGGACACGTTCGACATGCTCGCGCCCCGTTACGACAAGCCGGCGACGTTGAGCACGTTCAAGAAGTGGGCCCTGCGCGCCGGCCTGCTGGATATCGAGGCCGAATACACCGGTCACGGCGTCGTACTTCGTGCACGCGTGCCCGAGACCGCCGCGCCGGTCGCCTAGCGAGCCTCGGGTACCCTCATGTGCGGCATCGTTGGATTTCAAGGCGACTTCGCGGAGCAGCTCCTCGGACGAATGATCGCGGCCGTTGCCCACAGAGGCCCCGACGGCGAAGGGTCGGCTCGGCTGGTTGTCGAGGGCCAGCCCACGACCGCACTCGGACACCGGCGCCTCGCCATCATCGATCTATCGGCGGCGGGGCGACAGCCCATGACCGTGGCGGCGGTCGGAGGAGGCGTGTGCCGCGATGGGCTGACACTGATCTTCAACGGCGAGATCTACAACTACCTGGAGCTGCGGGCGGAGCTGGCTGCCGCGGGTCATCGGTTCGCGACGGCGACCGACTCCGAGGTATTGCTGCACCTCTACGAGCGCGACGGCCTCGGAATGCTCTCACGCCTCAACGGTATCTTCGCGTTCGCGATACACGATGCACGTATGGCGGGGCGGCCGGAGGGTGTCGAGCGGGGGGCGCTGTTCCTCGCACGCGACCCTCTCGGCGTCAAGCCTTTGTACTATGCCGAAGTCGACGGCGGTCTCCTGTTTGGATCCGAGATCAAGGCGCTGCTGCAGCATCCCGGCCTGCTGCGCGCGATCGATCCGATCGCCCTGCATCAGATGCTGGCATACCTATGGACTCCGGCGCCGAGAACGCTGCTCGAGGGCGTTCGCAAACTCGAGCCCGGTGCCGCCCTGCTCGTCTCACGCGGCCGGGTGTGCCGACACTGGTCGTACTACTCGATTCCTTATGAAGGGGTCGTCGATCCACGCCCCTTTGGAGCGCTCGCTCAGGACCTCGCGGATCATGTGGCACAAGCGGTGCGGCGCCAGCTCGTCGCGGACGTCCCGGTCGGAGCCTTTCTGTCGGGAGGCCTGGATTCGAGCGCGGTGGTGGCGATGATGCGCCGTGCGCAGCCAGAGGCACCTATCACTTGCTTCTCCATCGGATTCGCGGACGGAGTGGATGTCGAGGGCAATCCGCAGGACCTTCCTTACGCGCGCAAGGTAGCCCGGCATCTGGGAGTGGACCTCCACGAGATCATCATCGAACCCAGCGCCATTGGCCGGCTCGAGGAGATGATCACCCTGCTGGATGAGCCGCAGGCCGATCCTGCACCCATAAACGCTCTGATCATCGCCGAGAAGGCTCGGGAGAGGGGGATCCCCGTGCTGCTCTCCGGCGCCGGCGGCGATGATCTGTTCAGTGGCTACCGCCGACACTGGGCCCTGGCTTTCGAGAGGCGCTGGTCGTGGCTCCCGCGGGGCGTCCGTCTGGGGCTGCAGAGGATCGCATCGAACCAAGCGGGCGGCCGTGGTCGGTGGCAATCGAATACCGCGTTGCGACGCTTGACGAAGATGTTTGCCTACGCGGGCGATGACGCCGATCGACGCATGGTGTCGTACTTCTGGTGGAGCACCGAAGCGCTGCGGCGCACGCTGTACTCGCGTGAGTTCGCTTCCAGGGTCGCCGGTGTCGATGCCGCAGAGCCGCTGCTCGCAAGCCTCGAGGACATCCCCCGGGAGAAGGATCCGCTGCAGCGGCTGCTGTATCTGGAGTCGCGTCATTTTCTGCCGGACCACAATCTCAACTACACCGACAGGGCGGGAATGGCGGTCGGCGTGGAGATTCGCGTGCCATTGCTGGATCTGGACCTGGTGCGGTTGGCGACGCGAGTCCCCGCGGGGATGAAGCAGCAAGGCCGCCTCGGCAAGGCGATCTTCAAGCGGGCGATGGAGCCCTATTTGCCTCGCGAGGTGATCTACCGCGCCAAGAGCGGATTCGGCGCACCGCTGCGCCGTTGGCTGCGCCACGAGCTGCGTGATCTCATCGACGATGCCCTCGATCCTGCGGCGTTACGACGACGCGGGGTGTTCGATCCCGCGGCCGTGACACGTCTGCGAGAGTTGAACGATGCAGGGGCCGTCGATGGGGCCTACACCCTGTTCGCGCTCGCATGCTTCGAGATCTGGTGTCGAAAGTTCATTGACATGCCGGGAGCGCTTTCGTGAGGCAAGTCCTGCAAGAGCTCGGCAGCGGCCGCACCGTGCTGGCAGAAGTACCCGCCCCGGTCGCAGGTCGCGGGGAGGTCTGTGTTGCTACACGACGTTCGCTGATCTCGGCCGGCACGGAGCGCATGCTGGTTGAGTTCGGGCGCGCCGGCTGGATAGACCGAGCGAGGCAGCAACCTGAGAGAGTGGCCCAGGTGCTCGGCAAGATCGCCACCGACGGCCTGCTGGCGACAGCGGAAGCGGTACGCAGCAAACTGGACCAGCCGCTGCCCCTTGGGTACTGCAACGTCGGAGTCGTCGTCGCGGTGGGAGACGATGTTGGCGGACTGCGCCCGGGAGAGCGCGTGGTGTCCAACGGTCCGCATGCCGAGGTCGTGGTGGTTCCGCGTAACTTGTGTGCACGCGTTCCGGAGGGAGTCAGGGACGAGGCCGCCGCATTCACGGTGCTGGCGGCCATTGGGCTTCAGGGCGTGCGGCTGGCAGGCCCGACGCTCGGGGAATCGTTCACGGTCATCGGTCTCGGACTCATCGGACTCGTGACGGTGCAGCTGTTGCGGGCGAACGGCTGCCACGTGCTGGGGATCGATCCGGATCCCGCCAAGACGGCATTGGCGCGGCGGTTCGGCGCGGCGACCGTGGATCTCGGCGCAGGGGAAGACCCGATGGCCGCGGCAGAGCGGTTTGCGCGTGGGCGCGGTGTCGATGGCGTGCTGATCACCGCGGCGACGAGCAGCAATGAGCCGGTGTCGCAGGCGGCGCGCATGTGCCGCAAGCGGGGGCGCATCGTACTGGTCGGCGTCGCAGGTCTGCAGCTCAACAGGGCAGAGTTTTACGAGAAGGAGCTCAGCCTTCAGGTGTCGTGCTCCTACGGCCCCGGTCGCTATGACATGGGCTATGAGCAGGAGGGACACGATTATCCACTCGGCTTCGTGCGCTGGACCGAGCAGCGAAACTTCGAGGCGGTGTTGGATCTGATGGCGGCCGGGACGCTCGATGTGACGTCCCTGATCACGCATCGTTTCCCGTTGCAGGGAGCCGAGCAGGCGTACGAGCTGCTCGCTTCATCGCGTGAGCCGTATCTTGGCATCCTGTTGGAGTATCCTCAGTCATCTGCAGACGCCGCGCCGCCAGCGCGTACCGTCGAGCTGAGCGCGCAAACACTGCCGGCGGCGAGTCCCACTGTCCCGGCGTTGGCTGTCATCGGCGCGGGTAACTACTCGGCTCGGATGCTTGTCCCGGCACTCGCACGTAGCGGAGCGCAGCTCGTTGGCATCGCCAGCAGTGGTGGCCTCACCGCCGCACATCTCGGTCGCAGATTCGGTTTTTCGGAGGCCACGACCGATACAGCTCGCCTGATTTGCGACCCGCGCATCAACACGGTCGTGATCGCCACGCGACACGACACCCACGCGCGCCTCGCCATCGAGGCTTTGAGCCGCGGCAGACACGTCTTTCTCGAGAAGCCACTGGCGATCACTGCCGATGAGGTCGATGCCGTGGGGCGTGCGTGGTCCGCCCTGCCTGAGCGGCGTCCGATCGTGATGGTAGGCTTCAACAGACGGTTCGCTCCCCACGTCGTGCGCATGAAGACATTGCTGCAGGGCGTGCCGGAACCGAAGACCATCCTCATCACGGTGAATGCCGGAGCGCTGCCGAAGTCACACTGGACGCAGAATCCCGAAGTGGGGGGCGGAAGAATCATCGGTGAGGGCTGCCACTTCATCGACCTGATGCGTTTCCTGGCCGGCGCGCCCATAGCCGCGTGGCACGTCAGCACGATCGGTGGGTCGGTGTCCGGCGGCGTGCATGATGACAAGGCGACCATCACCCTCAGGTTCGCCGACGGATCGCTGGGCACACTCCACTATCTGGCCAGTGGCCACGCGCGCTATCCGAAGGAGCGCATCGAAGTGTTCTGTGCCGGAAGAGTCCTGCAGCTGGAGAACTTCCGCACCCTGCGGGGCCATGGCTGGAAGGGCTTCGGCTCGATGAAGCTGTGGCGTCAGGACAAAGGCCATGCGGCCTGCGCTGCTGCGTTCATCGCTGCGATTCGCGAAGGTCGCGACTCGCCCATCCCCTTCGCCGAGATCATGGAGGTCAGTCGTGCCACCGTGCTGATCGGGGAGGCCGCTCGCAACGAAGGGCGCACGTAGCCGCATGGTGGAGGTGACGGTGGAGCGATGCTGAGAATCAAGGGTGCTCTGGGCACGCTGCTGTCTCCCTTCCCGTGCGCCCTGCTCCTGGTCGTTGTCGGGCTGCTCGTGCGGGGCAGGGGTCGCAGGCGACTCGGCGGTGTTCTGATCTGGAGTGGCGCCGGCGTGCTCATAGCCGCATCCCTCGGTCCGGTGTCCAGTGCGCTCCTGCGCCCGCTCGAGGGCCGCTACCCTGCGGTTCTGGATGCGGCGCTGCTGCAGCCGCAGCCGCGTTACATCGCCGTTCTCGGCAGCGGCTATCGCGCGCGCGCCGGCTGGCCGGTGACCACTGCACTGGGATCCGACGCGATGATTCGTCTGAGCGAGGGAGTGCGCCTGTTCCGGCAGCTGCCGGGGTCCCTGCTCATCGTTTCCGGCGGCTCCATGGGCGACGATCCGCCCTCGGCGCGCGGCTATCTCATCGCCGCGCAAACCCTCGGTGTGCCGCAAACCTCGATCATCGTCAATGACAAGCCGCTCGACACAATGCAGGAGATCCGCGCCATTCAGGCCCGGGTCGGAACGTCTCCAGTGGTGTTGGTTACCGAGGCGTTCCACATGCCGCGCGCAATGGCTGACTGCGCCCGGTTGGGCGTGCAAGCCATTCCCGCCCCGACCGGCAATCTCGCGGATCCGGTCTCGAATTGGACGGCGGGCGTGCTCGTTCCCTCCGGCCTGTCGCTGCACAAGACCGAGCTGGCGTTGCACGAATACGTCGGCCTGCTCGCGCTGAACCTGGGAATAGAGTGATGGCGCCACGCGCTACGGCTCGTAGCTCATGCCTTCGCTGATCTGGGTGAATCAATTCGCGCTGCTGCCGGGGGATGGCGGTGGCACACGCCACTTCGAGCTGGGCCGCGAGCTCGTTCGCAAAGGCTGGCGCGTGTCGATCCTCGCATCCGATTTTCACCTGCATGCGCGCAAGTACACTCGACGCGCCGACAGCTCGGACCGGCGCGCCGTCTGCGAGACGCACGAAGGCGTCGAGTTTCGATGGTTGTGGGCGGCGCCCTATCGCAACAACGACTGGCGTCGCGCGCGAAACTGGTGGTCGTTCTACCGAAGCGTCATGCGCGAGGCTTCGGCGTTGCACGCA
>FTDZ01000342.1_pt1 | contig 15292 bp, 8 predicted proteins | sample 1640091 | NCBI WGS metagenome assembly FTDZ01 (sample SAMEA3914816, study PRJEB12502) | metagenome | biome: forest; material: soil | place: USA | collected 2011-09-16 | depth 0.3 m
GGAACACGTACACGAACAGCGCGCCGAGGAGGCCGCCGCAAAGCGCCAGCACCATCGACTCGGCCAGCGCGGAAAAGCCGACTGAAAACGGCGCGTACCCGAGCGCCCGCAGGGTCGCGATCTCGACCCGGCGCGCGGACACCGAGGCGTACATCGTATTGATCACTGCCACCACGGCGCCCAGCACCATCACGATCGTGAGCGGATAGCCGATCGCCTTGATGAAGGCCGTCATGCCTTTCGACTGGCTCGCGTAATACGCGCGCTCGCTCTGCACGGTCAGCCGGCTCGAGCGTTGATCCCGCGCGAGCTGGGCCTCGATGCTGGCGGCGTCGGCGCCGGGGGCGAGCGACAACCGCACCGACTGAAAGACGCCGACGCGCTTGAAGTGCTGCTGCAGAACCCGCAGATCGCACCAGATCTCGGATTCGGAAACGCTGCCGTCGTCATCGAAAATCCCGACGACGGTCCAGGACGCGTTCGCCATCTGCAGTGCGCTGCCCGGCGTCACATCCTTGAGACGGTCAGCCACCTGGCGTCCGAGAACGATCTCACTGGTGCCTTCACGAAAGGCACGTCCCTCCCGGATCTTCGCTCCCCTCCTCACCTTCAGGCCGGTTTCCGTGAGACCGCGGAGCGTTACCGGTGCGCCCCGCACCCTCACCGCGATGTAGAACTCCGGAGAGGCGAGCGCCTCTCCGGTTTCCCCGCGGCGTATGCCCGACGCCTCCGCGATGAGCGCGTTCTCCTCTCGGGAGATGTTGCTGCTGAACTCCGAGGTGGCACCGGTGCTCAACACGATCACGTTGTCCGCAGCGCCCGCCGAGTTGACCGCGTACTGCAGCCCTGCCGCCATCGAAAGAACGGCGACGAAGACGCCCACGACGCAGCCGACCGCGATGAGGGTCACCAACGCATTCGCGTATCGCTGAGGAATGGTCAGCACGTTCAGGCACGAAACGATCACTATTTGCCTGAGCCACTGCATGTCAAGCCCTCCTCAGCCCGCTGGCCACGTTCATTCGGATCACTCGCAGTACGGGCAGAATCGACGCGACGATCCCCAGGAACAGCATCAGCGTAATCGCCTCGAGCATGATGGTCCCCGTGAGCCTGATGCCGCCGATCGCGCTGGAGAACTGAGCGCTGATCCCCTGCACGATGAACCACGCCAACAACATGGCCGGCAGCCCGGCAACGAGCGTGAGCGAGATGCCCTCCAGCAATACGATCGCAATGACCATCGCGTCAGTGAAGCCGATACTGCGCATCACTATCAACTCGCGCGTCCGCTCCCGCACGGAGCGCGAAATCGAATTGCCGATCACCAGCAGGATTGTGAAGAACACCGCGCTCAGGATCGCAGTGACGATCATGCCGACGTCGCCGAACTGTCGCGCGAAGAACTCGAACATCGCCTTCTCCGTGCTGGTGCGGGTCTCGTCGGCGGAGTTCGCAAATCGCGCATCGATGTGCTCGGCGACGGACGCCGCGGCCTGAGGATCCTTCGTTCGCAGCACGTAGTACCCGACCGTTCCTTTGCGGAACGCTCTGGCCTTATCGAGGTAATCGTAGTGAAGAAAGAAGTTTGCGGCGTACGGGCTCGAGGGCGGGATCTCGAGGATCGCCGCAATCTCGAACTCCCACGACGGCGCGCGGTCCTCGCGCTGCCAGGCCTGACTGATGAGCGGAACGCGCTCGCCCACGTGCCAATGGTATTTGTCCGCGAGCGAGCGGCCTGCGACCGCACGGATCGGGCTCGCTTTCCAGGCTGCGAGCTGCGCCGGCGTGATCGCCATCTCCGCGCCGTACACGGAGGCGACCGTGTCCGCATCGACCGCAAAGGCATTGATCGGGTTTTCCGGGGCGCGGAAATAGGAGCTGAAGACGGTGAAGTGCGTGACCTGATCCACGCCGTCGACCGACTTGATCTCGTTCCAGAGACCGAGCGGCAAGGCTTGGTTCAACGTGGCGCGCGACATCGTGATGAGCCGGCTCGCCTCGGATAGATCGATGCCCGCCTCGAACGCGTAACGAAATGCGCTCAAGAGGCCGAACAGGCAGAACGCGATAAAGATCGATATGGCAGTGAGCACGAACTGTACTTTGCTGCGCGTCATCCCCTGCCGGACGAGTGAAGCAATGTTCATATCATCTCCCTTCAGCTTCCGCATGACCGGCTGCGTTGTCGCAGCCATCGCGATTCCATTCGAGAGCCGACGCGATCCTAACACGCACGTCCAGCAATGCCTCTGTTGCACGTAGTGTGCGAATGCCGCGTCCGTCGTGGCACACTGCCCTTGACCGACGCACTCAACGGAGACGCACAGGGAAGTGACGTCGACCTCGCGCACCTCCACCGCGGCACCTCCAACCCTCGCGAAGCAAATCGCCGCATCCGCCATTCTGCTTGGGCTGCTGAGCCTGCTGGGCTACTGTGTCTTCTACGCGATGCTTGGTGTTCCGGTGTCGTGGCCCCGGAAAGACTGAATCGTCGCCCTCGTTACGGGCTTTCAGCTATGCACGACGCGCGGAGCGTTGGCGGGCAGCGCATCCGAGCGCTCACGATCGCCGGATCCGGCCGCGCGCACCTTTCGGGCCTCGAGATAAAGATCCGTTCCGTACACCGGAAGCCAGATCGACAGCAGCCACAGCGCTACGCCCGAGTACTGAACCCAGAGCGGCTGCGGAACGGCGGGCGCGATCGAAAAGCCGATGATGCGTATCCCGGCGAACGCCGAGAATGTCAGCACGTAGCTGCGGATCATCCATCTCTTGTGCTGCTCGTAGTTGCGCGCGCGGATCGCGTAGTACGCCATGCCGGTCGTCACCAGCCAGGTGAACGCGCTCACGAGCAGTGGAACGGTGGTGACCAGCAGGTACGGCCTATCGAACGGCTGCCGGCTGTAGAGCACGGAAATGCCCGCGCCGATCGCCCCTGCGAGCACGCCGATGCAATAGATGCGGCCGACGATCGGGTGCGCGCGCATGTTGCGCCCTTTCAGCGCCGTCCAAAGCTGATACACGCCCAAGAACAGCACCAGCGAACCGCAGGCGATGTGCATCATCAGCAAGCCGTGCCGCGGCCAGGGCACAGTCGTCTCGTAAGATGTCGATCCGGTGAGGAGATAGCGCAGGGCCGTGACCGAGAACAGGGCCAGCGTCAAAAGGATGACGATCGACGATCCGATGATGAGACCCCACCTGCGCGGCGCAGGCCCGCTACGCCCCCGCGTGCTCGAAGCGAGCGGTGCCGGCGTCCGGATCTTGCGACCCTGCAGATACACCTCGGCGGCGAGCAGCGGCAGCCAGACTGCCAGCACCCAGAGCACGAGCTGCGGATAACTCTCGCGCAGCTCGGCAGGAACGAGCGGGAAGAACGCGAAGCCAAGGATGCGGGTCGCCGCGAACGCGCCGATCGTCAGCGCGAAACTGCGAACGAGCCACTCTCTGCACTCGAGATTCTGCTGTTTGCGCATGGCATAGTACGTCATGCTGGCCGTGCTCACCCAGCCGAACATGCTCGCCAGTCGCGGCGTGGTGAGAGCGAACACTTCCTGCTGCCCGAAAGCACCCGGCCTCACGAGCAACGCGATGAATGCGGCCGCGACGCCGAGCAGCGTGCTGGCGCAATACACCTTCAGGCTCAACCGGTACTCAGGCAACTCGCGTTGTGTCTCGTTCGCCCGCACCAGCGACGCGCCGGCCAGCAAGACCACGGCGACCGAAACGGCATCGAGCAGGAGCCCGCCGAGGCGAGGCCACGGAGCGTCGGCGGCCGGCAGCGCGCTCGGATCGACGAACCTCACGGCCGTGAGAACGAACATCGCCAGCACGATCACGCTCGTCGCCGCGATGGGAACGGTGATGCCCGTGTTTCCGATCGCTTCCCTTTCCACCGCCATAACGAAGCCTCCTGCGTCGTGAGCGGGAGCATCTTGAAGTGCCTTTGCAGCCGCCGTCTACCCAAGACGAAGAGCAGCACGCGCCCGCGCGCCACATCGCGCGCGGCCCGGCCTTGCAAGTTGCAAGGTTCTAAGTGGCTGGCGATAATGAAAGAATCCCTGCGATCCGGCAGGATCTGGCAAATTTTCCGTGTCCGCGTTTCCAGGAAGAACGGCAGTGTCATCGTCCACGGATGAGATCATCTCGGCGGCAGTGAAAGGCGACGCGCAACGTGTCGCAGCGTTGCTGGACGCGGACCCCTCGCTCGCGACAGCGAGCAACATGATGGGCTCGACCGCCGTGCACGCGGCTCACTACAGCGGTCACGACTCGGTCGTCCAGCTGCTCTTGTCCCGCGGCCGCACCTGCGACGGCTTCCTGGCAAGCGATCTCGGGCTCGTAGCGGAATTGCGCAAGGAGCTCGATCGCGATCCGCTCCTCCCGAAACGATTCAATGCGGCGGGATCCACGCCGCTGCACGGCGCTTGTTACTGGGGCAGCGCCGAGTGTGCACGGCTGCTGCTGGAGCGGGGTGCCGACGTCAACGCAGTAACGCGCGACAGCTTTCTGCAGATCTCACCGCTCGGCTGCGCGGTGGCCTCGCCGGACGTTCCGAATCCGAGTCAGGATGAAGCCGTCGTCCTCTCGCTCGTCGAGCTACTGCTCCGGCACGGCGCCGATCCGAATGGGCGCAGGCGGGACGGAATGACTCCACTCCACTCTGCCGCGTACCGTGGCCATCTCCGCGTCATACGGGCGCTGCTGCAGGCAGGTGCCGATATCAATGCGCGCGCCTACGACGACGTCGGTCCACATTCCGGGCAGACACCGCTCGATACCGCGCTCGCGCTCGGTCAAACCGCCGCAGCGGAGCTTCTGCGCGCCATCGCCCGGCCGGCTCGAACGTAGCCGGCCGGGCGTGTATCGATTACTTGTCCGACCACACGGACAGCTCGTTGCCGCTGGGGTCCTTGAAGTGGAACCGCTTTCCGCCGGGGAAAGTATAGATGTCCCGTGTCACGGCACCGCCGGCCTGCAGCACCTTCGCGCGCATACCCGCGAGATTCGCGGAATAGATGATGACCATGGGGCCGCCGCCGGTGATCGGCTTCATGTCGGTGCTGAATCCGCCTGCGAGCCGACCATCCTTGAATGCCGAGTAGCTGCCGCCGTAATCCGTGAATGACCAGCCAAACACCTGCGTGTAGAACGCTTTGACGCGCGCCATGTTCGTCGCGGGCAACTCGATGTAGTCGATGCGACCCTCGTTCACACTCGCGGCCGCCTGTGCGAGCGCTCCACTCATCGCCAGCACCAAAGCCAACATCGTCGTCCGCATGTGAGTCCTCCTCCATCCGGTGATCGCGCTTTCCCGCCCGTAACGTCAGCATCCGTTTGTTCGCCCGATGCGTCAACAGAAGCAGGGCGCATGAACATGCGCAGCGAATCGCAAAACACCCGTGCTAGCGTCCGACCTATCTGGCAGGAGGCTCATGTGGACGCAATCGCAGCGGTCAGCGCGTCAGACGCCGCATCGGCGCGCGACTCCTTGAGTTGCCTCACTCATGCGCTATCTCATCGAGCAGCTCAAGGTTTCGTTTCGTGGCACGCAACTGACGACCGCACAGCTGTGGCGCAGTCCAGGGGCATCGCCGCACGCGAGACACACGGTGAGGAACGACTCGCTCTGCAAGACGCATCAGGAGAAGGTCCAGTGCAGCTCGCACTGAGCGGGTTTTGTCATCGCAGGGATTGCCCGCCGAACGGAACCATCCGGCATGCAGAGCGTGACTTGCGCAGCCGTGCCACGATCCGCGAGCTCTACGAACGGCGCGGGCCGGACTGCGTCAGCGAGCTCGATGGCGAGTTCGCCTTCGTGCTCTGGGACCCGCGAAATCACACGTTGCTCGCGGCCCGCGACCGTTTCGGCACCCGTCCGCTGTATTTCTCGGAGAGCGCCGCCGGTCTCGCGCTGGCATCCGAAGCCAAAGCCCTGCTCGCCCTGGAGGAGCAGCCTCGCTGGAACCGTGAGCAGCTTTTCAAAGCATTTGCGCTCGGATGCGATGCGCACGCGTCGCTGTTCTCCTCCGTGCGGCAACTTCTACCCGGCAACTGCCTGGTGAAAACGGGCGGGCCACTGCAGGTCTCGCAGCATTCCGATATCGTCTTTCCGGAGCAGTCTGCGGCCGCCGGGATCACGACCTCGAACCGCCGCTGGGACTTCGAATTGCGCGAGGCATTGACCGCTGCCATCGGCAACAGCGTCGCGCGAGACGAGCGAATAGGCTGCTTCCTCGGCGGCGGTATCGACTCTGCCGCAGTGATCGCAATTACCGCCCGGCTGTTCTCCGGAACGAGCACCGCGTTCACCGGAACGTTCGAGCATCCGCTCTACGATGAAGGGCCGATCGCGCGCGAAACCGCACGCTTCTGCTCCAGCGAGTTCCACGCCCTGCCGCTCAGCGACTCCGCACTTGCAGATCACGCGGCTGAGGCGGTGTGGCTTTCAGAGACGTTGGGACAGAATCCCGCCGATGCGGGCTGGCTCCTGTTGAGCCGCGCAGCCCGCGGCGCGGGCATTCACGAAGTGCTGTGTGGTCTCGGCGCGGACGAGCTCCTGGGAGGCTACGTCTTCCACCGCTATGACTATCTTCAGCATTCGCCCACGGCAGCGCGTCTTCCCAACAACGCAGCCCTGCTCGCAGACCTGTTGGGCAAACATCCGTCACACCGGGCCGCGCTTCAGCGAAGCGACTCCCCGGAACTGAATGGAGTGGCCGCGAGGCTGGGTTTTGCACCGTCGTGGATGCGCGCGCTCGCGCTCACCAGCCGCCCTCGAATCGCGCTCCTGGCGCCGCAGCTGCGCGCCGAGTTCGCATCGCTCGATCCGTTCGTCGCGCTCTGCGAGCAGACGCAGATTCGCGACGGCCTGCGAGGACGTGACCCGGCCCACCAGTCGATGTATCTGTGGATCAAGCTCATGCTGTCCAACTTCGCGCTCCATTGCGAACGCCTGACCGCGGCCGGCGGCGTGTCGATCCGTTTTCCGTTTCTCGACGCATGCGTCGTGGACTGCGGCCGCGCGATGCCCCTGCCGCTGCTGTTTGGAGTAAACCCCGAGAAAAGCGTGCTGCGCACGGCCATGCGAAACGAAGTGCCCCAACGCGTGCTCGCGCGCCGGCAGTGGCCGATGATGGCATCCCACACGATCTTCGATACGGGCAAGCCCATGCGCGAGCTCGTACACGACACGCTGCACGGCTCGGATCTGCGCGCCATGGAAGCGTTGGACCGGCATGCGGTGTTGAAACTGCTCGGGACCCGGCAGAATCTTCCCATAGCGGCGCGGCCAGCAGTCGACCAGGCGCTGTTCATGGCGCTCAGCGCGTGCCTGCTGCAGAAAAAACTGCGATTGTGCTGACCCCTTCGACAGGAGAGCGATCATGGAAGACAACAGCGTCTGGAACGTGGTGATCAACGACGAGGAGCAGTATTCGATCTGGCCGGCCGATCGCACCTGCCCGGCCGGCTGGAAAACCGTGGGGAAGCCCGGCCCGAAAGCCGAATGCCTCGAGCACATCCGCCAGGTCTGGACCGACATGAGACCACGCAGCCTGCGCGACGCCATGGCGCATCACGAGCGCGCGCGCAGCGAGTAGCCGCGCTCGCGCGCGCAAGGTCTCGCATCCATGTGCGGAATCGTCGCACTGCTCGGTCGGGCGGGGCACGTCTCGCGCGAGGCGCTGCTCGCCGCGACGGGACGCCTCGCTCACCGCGGCCCCGATGGTTCAGGAATGTGGCTCGATGCCGAAGCAGGCGTCGGTGTCGGGCATACGCGGCTCAGCATCATCGACCTGCAGGGCGGACGGCAGCCGATCGGCAGCCCGGACTGCAGGCTGCAGCTCGTCGCGAACGGGGAGTTCTACGACTTCGAGTCGATTCGCGCGGAGCTCGTGCGCGCCGGACATCGCTTCGCCACGCAGTCGGATAGCGAAATCGCCCTGCACCTGTACCAGACGATGGGCACACGGTGCCTCGAACGCCTGCGCGGCGAGTTTGCGTTCATTATTTGGGATGCCGCGCGCCGCCGGCTGTTCGCCGCGCGCGACCGCTTCGGGATCAAGCCGCTCTTCTACGCCCGCACGACAGACGGCGCATGGGTATTCGCCTCGGAAGCCAAGGCGCTGTTCGCCGCGGGCGTGCGGGCCGCGTGGGACGCCGAATCGCTCTTTCAGCACCTGTGCGTCTGCTTCGATCAGGACCGTAGCCTCTTCGCGGGCGTCCATCAGGTGCCTCCGGGTCACTATGCGCTCGCGAGCGACGCGGGCATCGAGATCGTCCGCTACTGGGACCTCGACTATCCGCAGATCAACTCCGAGCGTGCCGCGAGCGAACCCGAAGAGCACATCGAGTCCGTGCGGGCAGCATTGAAGGATGCGGTACGCGTGCGCCTGCGCGCGGACACGCCGGTCGGCTGCTATCTGAGTGGCGGCGTCGATTCATCGGCCGTGCTCGGCATGGCGCGCGAGCTCACGCCCGACGATCTGTGCGCGTTCACAGTCAGCTTTCAGCACGCGGCTTACGACGAAGCCCCCGTGGCGCGAGAGAGCGCGTTGGCCGCGCACGCGCGCTTCCATCCCATCGTCGTGAAGCAAAACGACATCGCCGAGCACATCTCGGATGCGGTGTGGCATGGCGAGACGCTCGGCATCAACGGCCATGCAGTAGCGCGTTACCTGCAGAGCAAGGCGGTCCACCAGGCCGGCTACAAGGTGGTGTTGTCGGGAGATGGGGCGGACGAGCTCTTCGCCGGCTACATCTATTCGCGCAGCGACTATGCACGCACCCGATCTCACGCGCCGGGCGGCGCGTCCGGACGGGAGCTGTTATCCACGCTCCAGCGAAGCAATCCCGCCTTCCGCACGGTGCTACAAGAAAGCTCGAATGCCGAAATGGAGAGCGTGCGGCACCGCCTGGGTTTCGTGCCGTCCTGGCTCGAGGCAATGGCGACGAGCCGCGCGACGCTGCGCTCGCTGCTCTCGCGCGAGCTGACCTCGAGCGTGGGGCGCGGCAATCCGTACGCCCGATTCCTGCAGCAATTCGACTCCTGCACCGGGCTGCGCGGCCGCGATCCGGTGCTGCAATCCATGTATCTGTGGGCGAAATCCATTCTTCCCAACCAGGTGCTGTTCGGCGACCGCATGGACATGGCTCACGGCGTCGAAGTGCGCATGCCGTTCCTCGATGGCCGCATGGCCGAAGTCGCTACGCGCTTACCCGTGCCGCTGCTGATTCATGGCCTCGTCGAGAAACACGCACTGCGTGAGGCGGCACGCCCTTACATCACGAGGCGCGTCTTCCAACGGTCGAAGCAGCCCTTCACGGCGCCTCATTGCACCCTGGACGTGACCGATCCACTCTTCCGACTGGCGCAGGAGCTGCTCCGCGGAGCGACTCTGGATGCGATGCCATTCTTCGATCGGGCCGCCGTGCTCGCCTTGCTGGATCGACTCCCGCGGATGCCCGAGCGTTCGCGCATAGAGCTCGATCAGACGATCCTTCTTCTCGTCAGCGTCTGCCTGCTTCAGGAGCGCTTCTCGCTCGCCGTGGCCTGATCTCGCTGCGGCTGCATGTCGCTCATGGCGACCAGAATGCGTCGCTTGCCGGCAAACGGGGCCCTGCCGTGCGCATACCACTCGTTGTCCAGCACGATGAAATCGCGCACCTGCCAGCGCCACGTGATCGCCGCTTTCTCGTACGCGAGCCGAATCGCCGCGATCATCTCATCGGGAATCGGCGCGCCGTCACCGAAGTAAGCGTGTCGCGGCAAGTTCGCCTCTTCGCCGACCACGCCCAGCATGCTCGCGCGCAGGTGCTCTCCCAGACTCGAGCAATGAAAAAGATGCGCCTGATTGAACCACACCAGCTGGCCCGTCGCGGGATAGCGCAACAGCGCCGGCCTGACGTGGCGGGTGCGCAGGCGGTCGTTGCCAAGCCACTCGACCTCGATGCGCGCTTCGCGACAGTACCGGTCCACGACGCTGGGATCCGTGCATTGAAATGCGTCCTGCCACGTCAGACCCAGTCCCTGGCGATAGTTGCGCAGATAGAGAACGCCACGGGTCGCAAACTCCTCGCGAATTTCCGACGGAATGAGCTCACAGACCGCGCGGGCATCCGCGACCGGAGTTTCCCCGCCACTGTCCGCCGGCACGAGACACGCGAACGCGATTCGCGCGGGCCAACGAGTGGCATAAGAGTTCTCGTTGTGCAGAGGGATCGCCTGATCCGCGGGATATTCCGTGGAGGTGTACACCTGAGCCGACACGCGCGTTCTCGGAGTGGAGCGCTCGGTGTAGTCACCCAGCGCGCCGATCGCGATCTGCGCGGCCTCCCGAAATTCTTCGGCCGTGCTCCACCGATAGCCTCTGAGTAGCACGCAGCCGTACCGCGCGAGTTGGCCCTCCACGAGCTCGCGATGCTCCCGCATCCAGTCCGTGAGACCCGTCGATATATCCGGAGCGCGCACAACGGCCGGCGGCCACCCATCCGGGCCGGCGCTTCCCTCAGCTGCCACGGCCGGCGTCGAGGGCGCGCTCAAGCGACGGCGCAGGCGCGCAAGGCGATCGCTGCCGGCGGAGTCTGCGAGTCGCGCGCAAAGAGTCTCGAGCCGAATATCGGGCTCCGCCAACACCGCTGACAGGGCGGCCAGGAAACAGGTGCGCACCCGCTCAGCGACGCTCTCCGCGACCACCTCGCTGTCGTGATCGAGGTAAGCGAACAGGGGCTGCGCGAGAACGATCTGCAGCTCCAGATCGAACTTCACTTTGCCACGGAACAGCTCGACCGGCGTCGCCTCGAAGCCGGCGAGGCGCACGGCCTGCGGCTCGGGGCGCGTGGTGAAGGCGACATCCCCAAACGGCGGCGCCGTCGAGGTGGGGTCGCGCGGCAGAGACTCGAGCACGCAATCGAACGGCGCCTCTGCGTGGGCGTAGGCGTCGAGCGTCGTGCTCCTCACGCGCCGGAGCAGCTCGCGGAAACATGGATCGCCTTCCAGCGAAGTCCGCAGGGCGACCGTGTTGATGAAAAGTCCGATGAGCGCCTGGGCATCCTCGTGCTCGCGATTGGACACGCTGGTCGTGACGACGAGATCGGCCTCGCGCGTCAGCGCGTACAGCACGGTCTTGAACACCGCGAGAAGCGTCATGAACACGGTGGTCCCTTCCGCCTTGCAGAACGCCCGCACCTGTTCGGAAAGTGGCTGCGGAAAATCGATTCGGCGGCGACCACCATTGCGGCGCCGCTGATCGGGCTCGGGCAACCGAGGCAGGGAAATACGCCGCGCGGCGCCGGAGAGTTTCTGGCGCCAGTATGCGAGATGGTGAGCGAGCGCCCCGTCCGCAACGCGCGCGCGCTCCAGACGCGCGAAGTCCCAGTACCGCCGCGCGATCGGGGGAAGGCAGACGCTCTGCCCGCGGGCAAAGGCGGCATGGAACGTCGACAATTCGCGCATCAGGATGTCGATGGAGTGTGCGTCATAGACGAGGTGATGAAACACCAGCAGCACGATGCTCTGGTCCATGCCAAAGCGGATCAAATGAGCCCGCCACAGCGGCGGCGCCTGCAGATCGAAAGGGGCCTCGGCGAACGAGCGCGCGAGATCGACGGCCGCGGAGCCCGGGTCTGCCCCGCCCGCATCTACATCCGTCACGTGCAGCCGCACGAGCTCGGGCGTTCCGATCTGAACGCGCGGGGAGCCGCGCTCGTTCGGAAACGCCGCCAGCAGTATCGAGTGCCGAGCGGCGACGGCTCGCAGCGCCTTCTCGCATGCCTCGACGTCGACGCGGCCCGCCAGGCGCATGGCCGCGGGCAGGTTGTAGAAAGCGCTCTGCGGCTCCCGCTGACAGAGAAACCAGATGCGCTCTTGCGCGTGCGACATCTCGGGCGGCTGCCCGGAGGCGAGCTCGCAGGCCGCCGCGGCGCCGGCACTGCGCAGGTCGGCGATGCGTTGCGCGATGGAGGCAACAGTGGGCCGCTCGAAGAACTCGCTGAAGGAGATGTTCACCCCCAGGCTTCGCATGCGCGCCGCAAGCTTGATCGCGCTGATGGAGTCACCGCCCAGCTCGAAGAAATCGTCGCCCGGGCCCACCGCTGTGCCAAACACGTCCGACCAGAGCGCGCACACCCGCTGCATGAGGCCGCTCGCTTCCGACGCGCCCGTGGCTGCCGGCGCCGGCACGCGCGCCGCCATTCCGAGCAGCCTGGCACGATCGACTTTTCCGTTCGGTGTCATGGGCAGACAGTCGAGGATCGCAATCTGCGCAGGCGTCATGTACTCCGGCAACACGGACCGCAAGTGTGCGCGCAACGACGCTTCGTCGAGCCTTTCGCCCGGCTCGGCAACCACATACGCCGCCAGCGTCTTGCGTGAACCCGCCCCGGGCAGCGCCAGCACCACGGCGTGCGAAACGTGCGCCGCCCCGAGCAGCACCGCCTCGATCTCGCCGAGCTCTACGCGGAATCCATTTATCTTGACCTGGGAGTCCTCGCGTCCGAGGAACTCGATCCATCCGTGCGCGGTCCATCGCGCCAGATCTCCGGTACGATACAAGCGCTCTCCCGTCGCGGGATGGCGCACGAAAGCGCGCGCGGTCAGCTCCGGCTCGCGCCAGTATCCCTGCGCAAGACCGAAGCCGCCGATATAGAGATCGCCTGGCGCGCCGACCGGCAGCGGTACCAGATGCTCGTTGAGCACGTGCATCGTCTGGTTCGTGAGCGGAAACCCGTAGGGAATGCTCTTCCAGTCCGGCAAGACGGACTCGACCGGAAACTGGATCGACCAGATCGACGCCTCCGTAGCGCCCCCCAGGCTCCACAGCCTCGCGCTCGGCAGCGCCGCGCGCGCTCGGCCGGGGATCGGCAACGCGATCCAGTCGCCGCTCAACATCACCGCGCGAATCGGCACCGACGCCGGCGCACCCGGCAGACTCAGCGCATCGAGCAACAGATCAAAGAGCGCGGGGACGGAGTTCCACACGGTTACCTGCTCGCGGGCGACGAGCGCGAGCCAGTCGACGGGATTGGGACCCTCCGCCGCGGCAGGCACCACCAGTGCCCCGCCCTCGCCCAGAGTGCCGAAGATGTCGTACACCGACAGATCGAAGCTCAGAGAGGAAACCGCGAGCACGCGATCCGCAGCCGACAGCGCGATGCGCTGATTGATGTCCACGACCGTGTTCAACGCCGGGCCATGCTGAATCGCCACGCCCTTGGGCGTACCGGTCGAGCCGGACGTGAAGATGACGTAAGCCAGATCGTCCTGCGTAATCTCGAGATGGCCGTCCCATGCCGGCAACTGCTCCAGCGTTGCGGGGTCTATGACGATGCGTGCGATGTTCTCGGGCCACGCGAGCCGCGCAACCATGTGGGGCTGCGTCAGCAGGACTCTTACCTGCCCTATCTCCAGAAGCTGCCTGATCCGATCGAGCGGTAGCGCGGCATCGATCGGCAGATATGCGGCGCCGGCCGCAAGGATACCGAGAACGGCTTCTATCTGCTCCCACCCTTTGTCCATCACGATTGCCACGAGCTCGTTACGGCGCACGCCTCTGCGAATCAGCTCACCACTGAGTCGCCGTGCTTCCTGATGGAGCTGTGCGTACGTCATTCTGCGATCGGGCGCGATGACCGCCACGTTCTGGGGATGACGCTGCGCTTGCCGCTCGAACGCCGAGTGCAGCAGCCCCTGCGGAATCGGCGCGGCAGTGGCATTCGCGCGCTCGAACAGCTGCAGATGCGATCTGGGCAGCAGACCGGGCAGCGGACCGCTCCAGTGCTCCTCACTCGCGGCGAGATCGCGCAGCAGCTGAGAGAACGCAGCGAACATGTCGTCGAGCACACCTGGCGGGAACATCTCCTCCAGCGCGTCCCAGCGATACACGAGCTCGCCGCGCTGCTCGCTCACCGCCAGGTCCAGGATGACCTGAGGCGTCTGGCTGATGCCGTAGCGCAGATCGTCGAGCCACGCGGCCGAGACCTCGTCCATGCGCCCGCGATCGAGCAACATGCTCGTCATGACCACGGGCGCGAACGCGCGCGGCGCCGCACGCTCGCGTCGATTCAGCTCGCGCAGAACCTCTACCCCGCTGAAGCTCTCGTGATCCAGGTCCTCCCACAGACGCTGCTGCAGCCGCTGAGCGTGTGCCGTGAACGAAAGCGTGGAGCCCGACTCCACCTCCAGCAGCGTGAGCGACGTGAAGTCGCCGACGATGCTGTCGATCTGAGGATGCACGCGCGGGCGGTGAAAGAGAGTGAGATTCAGGGTGAAGTGGGCGCGCCGGCTCCACGCACCCAGCACCCGAGCGTAGACGGCCGCGACAAAGCCGGAAGGCGTGAGCCGGCGCGCTCGCGCCCGCTCGCTGAGTATCCGCCACTCCGCTGCCGCGAGCCGGCCCTGCCGGCGCACGAAACGCGGCTCGACGATCTCTCCCGGCGTGCGCGCCAGCGGCAGCTCGGGGCCCGGCGGGAGCGTCGCGATTCTATTCAGCCAGTAAGCCTTTGCACGCCGGGATGATGGCGACGCGCGGTGCTGGCGCTCGGCCAGAACGTAGTCGCGGAAGGAGAGCTCCAGAGCGGGCAAAGATGGACCGCCGCCCGCGTACAACGCGAGGAGCTCCCGCCCCAGGGTTCGCCGGCTCCACGCGTCGCAGATCAGCGCGTCTATGCTCACGTGCACCAGCGATCGCCACCGTGGGAGCTGCGTCAGCCGCACCTCGAACAGAGGCCATTGGTTCGCGGCGCGCACGCGATGAGAAATCTCGCTGCGTACGGCAGTGAGATGTTCCGCGATATGTGTTTCGTTCAGGTTGCGCACGTCCGCGACGGGCACCTTCATCACCGGCGTCTCGCGCAGGATGCGCTGCTGCCCTTCATCTGCGATGACCGCGCGGAGCATCCCGTGCCGTTCGATCAGCTGGTTCAACGCCACCTCGAGCCGCTGCGGATCGAGCGCGGACATCTCATATTCCGCGTAGCCGTGAGTGGCTACGCGGCCGAGCTCCAGCGCCGCGTCGCGCCCTACCCAGTACGCCTCCTGAACGGGCGTCAGCGGGAACGGCTCGTTCGCGTGTGGGGTATCGGCGATCAGCGGCGACCAGCCTGCCCTCGAGCCCGAAGCGGACACGTTGGCGGCCAGCGAGTCGATGACCGCTGCCAGACCCGCAAGATCCGGATGCTCGAAAAGAGTACGAAGCGCGACCTCGACCCCGAAGGCAGCGTGCAGCCGCGCGGTCATCGCAGATGAAGGGCAGCAGCGCATCCTGCGCGAGACGCCGGTGATGAAGGTGCC
>FTDZ01000311.1_pt1 | contig 14447 bp, 9 predicted proteins | sample 1640091 | NCBI WGS metagenome assembly FTDZ01 (sample SAMEA3914816, study PRJEB12502) | metagenome | biome: forest; material: soil | place: USA | collected 2011-09-16 | depth 0.3 m
CTGCTGAGCAGAGACGTTCAGCGCGAGACGGGGCGGTGCGATGTTCTGGTCGCGCCACTCGGCAAGCTGTGCGCAGGCGGTCTCGAGCACCCAGCCACCGATATCGATGATGAGGCCGCTCTCTTCCGCGGCCGGAACGAACTCTCCGGGATAGCGGACGCCGTCGCGGGGCGTCTGCCAGCGCAGCAACGCCTCGACGCCCGCCAGGCTCCCGTCCGCTATGGAGAATTGCGGCTGGTAGAACAGGGAAAACTCCCGGCGCCGCAGCGCCCGGTGCAGACCGGTCTCGGTCGGCACCGCGGCTTTGCCGGTCATGTTCAGGTCGAAGAACATGGTGCGGCCGCGGCCCAGATCCTTGGCACGGTACATCGCGGTGTCGGCGTTGCGCATCAGCTCTTCGATCGAGGCGCCATCATCGGGGAACAGCGTGATGCCGATGCTCGCGCAGACGTAGTGGTCCCGGCCGCCGATGTTCACGGGCAGCTGGAGCGATTCGATGATGCGGTCGGCGATGGCGCGCGCCGAGTCCGGATCGGCAACGTTGCGCAGGATGACCGTGAATTCATCACCGCCGAGACGCGCGACGGTGTCGCCATCCTTTACGCAGGAGCGCAGGCGCTGCGCGACGATCGTCAGGAGCTGGTCGCCGGCGGTGTGACCGACCGAATCGTTCACGCGCTTGAAGTGGTCGAGGTCGATGTAGAGCAGCGCGCCGCGGCTCAGTCCCGCCGTGGCGTTGGCCAACTCCTGGGCGAGGCGGTCGCGGAACAGCAGGCGGTTGGGGAGCGCGGTGAGGGGGTCGTAGTGCGCCTGTCGATACAGCTGCTCATCGCGAGCGCTCTTCGAGAGCGCCACCGCGAGGCGCTCCGCGAACTGCCCGCCGCACCTTGCGATGTGCGGATCCGCAACCGGCGCTTCGCGGTAGCCCACCGCAAGAATCGCCTCGACGCGGTCGGCCGCGATCACCGGCCAGACCCAGAAGAACTCCGCGCCGATTTCCTTGAGCGGTCTCAGAAAACTGTGGCGCGTCTCCTCGCACCGAGTCACCGTCAGCCCGTGGCTCTCGCCGCCAAGCGTCGTCATCATGTCATCGTCGAGCGCGACGCGGCTCACCGGAAGTCCGGTGAGGCCGTTGGCGGCAAGATAGATGCGGCCGCGACCCGGGGCGTCCGCATCGCGCAGCGTGATGCCAACGCTATGGCAGCGCGTGACGGTCTGCACGCGCGACAGGATTGCGTCGAGCACGTGTTCCAGCTCAGCGGAGCCGAGCAGCAATTGATCGATCTCACCGAGCGTTTCGAGCGCGCGGAACTGCTCCTCGAGGCTCAACGTGCATTGATTGAAGGCGCCCACGAGGCCTCGAGGCTCATCGCTCCCGGATACGCCGAGTCGCTCGAACCGACGCTCGGGGAGTGCGGCAATGCCCGCCTCGAGCGCCGCAAGGGGCGGCACGTAGCAGTTCGCGAGGAACAGTCCCGCGCCGCACGCGAGCAGCAGCCCGATCGCCAGGGCGGCCGGGAGTAGGACCCACAACGTTTGTGATCTTTCGAACAGCGCCGCCTCGCGATCCAACCCCACCACGGCCCACGGCACCGTCGTAATGCGCTCGTTGACGAGCGGCACGTGCGTCAGCACGCCGTGCCACTCCTCCCCGCCTGCCTGCCACGCGAGCGGATAGGTCATGGCCCCGCGCTCACCCGACAGGGTGATGTGATGCGCGAACATATGGCCCAGATCAGCGGTCAGCGGCCCCGTGCTGAAGAGCACCGCGCCTTCGGCATCGATCACCGCTACGGATGAGTTCGTGAGGTCTGCGGCCAGATCCTTCCACAACCAGTCCGGCGCGATCTCGAAGTACGCCAGCCGCTCGAAGCCCGCAGCACTCACGGCCCGCGCCATGAACACTCCCGGCAGCTGGCCCTGCAGAGCCACGGTCATGAGGATCGTCTGGCCCGCCTCGAGCGCCAGCCGTTGCGCGGCGGTCGGCCGCAGAGCCGTGTCGCCGCCGGCCAGCAGGCCATCCGGCCCGACGATCACCACCGACTTGAATGCCCGGGAGTTGACGATCTGCTGCTTGAGGAGCGAGCCGTCATAACCGACGTCGCGCGCAGTGAGGGTCTGGATGATGGTCTCGGCGGCGCCAAAGCGCGATCGCAGCCCGCCCGCGTACCCCTGACTGACGACCGTCAGCCGGTGATCCAGCGACTTCGCGGCCGTAGAGTTGGCGTCACGCGCGACGACGAGCGCAAACCCAAGGAGGGGGAGCGCAGCGCACAGCGCGAGTGCCGCGAACATGCGGCGCCCCATCCGGCTGGTTACCGCCGACCCAGTCATCAATACTTTCCCGCAGGCTTCTTATTGCCCGCATTCTGTTCGATGGGCGAAGCAGACCTGTGAGCGTTGCGTCAACTATTCAGGAAGTCTGCTCCGGCGCGGGGGGGCCGGAATGTTAACTGGGTCACGTTACACTTCCGCTCATGACGAACGGGGGCGCCGGGTCCGAGCGTGCACTGCGCAAAGCCATTGCATGGCTGCTCGCGTTCACCGTTGCGTTCATGGCGTACGCGTCCCTGTATCCGTTCGATTTCGATCTGGCGCACTTCGCAGCACTGACGCGCGAGGACTGGTTGCGAAGCCTTACGTGGCGGCCTCCGCCGCGCACCGATGCGATCGCCAACCTCATTTTCTATCTTCCCTTTGGGGCGCTTCTGATGTACCTGACACCGCGACGCTGGGGCGCGGTGCGACGCACGCTGTGCACGGCCGGCGGCGGCGCGGCAGTCTCGCTGGTCATGGAGTGCGCACAGCAGGCGACGCTGAGTCGTGACTGCTCCATCACTGACGTGGTCCTCAATACGCTCAGCACCGCGATGGCTGCGGTGCTGATGCTCGGGGCCAGGGGCTTGGGGCTGCAACCCTCGCTTCCCGAGCTGCGTACCCGCCGGCCGGACTTGATCGCTCTGCTCGTCGTCGCGTTGTGGCTGATTTTCCATGGCGCGCCCTTCATGCCCAGTTCGCGCTTCGTCCTGTACTTCCCGAATCCGCTGCGCGCGCTCGACTGGAGGGGATCGAGTGCCGCGTTTGCGGGATTCTTCGGCGGTTATGTGCTCGTGGGGGCGACGCTCCGCGGCGTGTTGCGGCCGACGAGCTTCTGGGGCGTATTCGCGGCCTGCGCGGCCGTGTCGCTGCTCGCACGGATCGGATTCCGCGGCCAGCGGCTCGAGCTCAATGAATTGGCCGGGCTGCTGCTGGCGCTGCCCGTCATCTGGCAGCTGACGCGTGAAGCGGAGCCGCACCTCTATCGTCGGGCCGCGTTATGGGTCGGACCCGCATTCGTGTTTCTGGCGCTCGCGCCGTTCAACTTCTCGGCAGCCTCGCCGAACTTTGACTGGTGGGCACTGCCCCGGCTCACCGTGCGCCTGGGGTCCGGTGAGCCCGGGCTCCTCGAGACGGCATTCTTCTACATCGGCGCCGTGTGGTTGCTGAGCGAGGCTCGCCTGCCGCTGCGCCGGATCACCATCGCAATGGGCGCCGGGGCGCTGTTCATCGAGGTGGCGCACGCGTGGGAACCTGGCCGAAGCGCGCAGCTCGCCGCGCCGCTCTTGGTGCTCGCGGGCACCGCGCTCGTCTGGCTCCGAAGGCGGATGAGCCCTAAGAGCCTGCCTGCGGCTTAGCGCCCGCCGGCGGCGGCGTGCGCACGGGCCTGCTGGCGGCGAGTGCACGAATCGCTGAGTACGTGTAGCGGTAAACGCCGCGGCGACCCGAACGCGCAGCACCCAGCATAGCGGCGGCCACGGTACGCGCAGACACACCGCGGTACGTGGCGCGAGTGCCGACGAGCAACGGATTCACGACCGGCATAAGGAGCGTGAGAGCGAGGTCCAGCGGCCGCAGTTCGCGTCGCAAGCCCAGCAGCGGACCCGGTTGCAGGATGTCGACCGAGTCGAAACGCAGCGCCTCGAGCGCCTGCTCCATCTCACCCTTGGTGCGCAGGTAGAAGTTCTTTGAGCGCGGATTGGCGCCCGCGGAGGAAACGACCACGAATCGCTGCGCCTTCGCAGCTTTGGTGGCGCGCGCGAAAGCGAGCACCAGGTCGACGTCCACCTGGCGAAACGCCTGCTCTGAGCCGGCCTGACGCAGCGTCGTTCCCAGGCAGCAGAATGCCGCCTGGCAGGTGAGGCCCTTGAGCTGCGTTTCGAGCTGGTCGAACTGCACGATGCGGTTCGCGAGCCGTGCATGCTCGCGCCCCAGCGGGCGGCGCGTCACGGCAAACACCCGGCCGAAGTCCGGTGCATCCAGTAAGGCCTCGAGCACGTAAGCGCCGACGAGGCCGCTCGCACCGGCGAGCATCGCGACGCGCGTGTCGGTATCTGCCATGGGAAGTCCCTGCTGAGCCGTTATCGGTGTTTTGCGCGAGCTTAGCGGGTTTTCACGGTTCACGCCTCGAGAGCTGGCGGCGCTGATGTGAACCCCTCGGCCGTTTCCGGGAACCCAAGATTGGGGCGGAGCGCTGCGGTAGAAATGTTTGAGCTGCTGCGCAACTGCGAGCGAGCGCTCGTGCGTACGGCGTCGTGGATGAGGGTCTCCGGCGCGTTGTTCCTAAACATCTGCGGACATGTGGGATTCGCCTCCACGTTGGAGGCGCGGGAGGAAAGTGACTGGATGGCCCGCTATTTCTTCATGCACGGCATCGTGCCGGGCGACGACCGGCGCCTGTATTTTCAACGCGACGTGCCTCTCCAACGAGCAGGCCCCGCGCAGCGCTCGTCGCGCACTACCTGGCAGCGCTCGTCTCGCATTACCTGTTCGAGAAGCGTTAGGATCGTGAGCACGATGCGTGCACAGTGGATTGTTACGTGGTCGATTGCTCTGTGTCTGGCACTGCCAGGCGCACGGGCCGCACCGGCGGTGTCCGACGCGGATCGCACCCAGGTCTACCAGGAGTTCCGGGCGCTGTTCGACGCGCACCGTTACCAGGAAGCGTTGCCGGTCGCGGAGCACCTCGTCTCGATGACCGAAGCGCAGTACGGAGCGGACAACCGTGCCCTCGTGAATCCGTTGACCAACCTCGGCACCACGCACTACCGGCTCAAGGATTATTCGTCCGCAGAAAAAGACTACCAGCGCAGTGTCACGATTCTCGAGGCCACCGCCGGCAACGGCGATCGACAACTCCTGCAGCCGCTGCATGGTCTGGGAGCCGCATATTACGCGGCGGGGCAGTACGAAGACGCGGCAACGTCGCTGAAGCGCGCCATCGACCTCAGTCGCAACCTCGACGGGCTGTTCAACGTTGAACAGCTCGCCATCCTCGACCCGCTCATCGCAAGCTACGTGGCGCTCGATCTCACGGCGGAGGCCGAGAAGGAGCATCAGTACGCCCTGCGCGTCGCTGAAGACGCTTACGGCAAGACCAACGTGCGCATGCTCAGGCCCCTGGATAGCTACGCGCGCTGGCTCGAGCGCGTTGGCCGCTACACGACCGCGCGCTTGCTGCATGTCCGCGCCCTGTCCATTGCCGAGCAGGTCGGCGGACGCAACACCACCCTCGCCGTGGACGCGCTGCAAGGTATCGCCCGCACCTATCGACTGGAGTTCGTCAACGGCGCCGAAGACACCAGCAGCTCCGGCCCGCAGCAGGATCCGTTCGCCGGTGGCGAGGTCAACCTGGAAACCGTCAACGGTCAGCGCCTGAATCCGGACGGCGAACGGGCTTTGCGGCTCGCGCTGTTCGCCCTCGAGAAAGCACAACCGGCCGACCATCAACGGCGCGGCGATGCGCTCGTGGAGTTGGGCGACTGGTACACGAGCGGCGGCGCGCTCGGCAAGGGCGTGGACGCCTACCGCGAAGCGTGGAAGGAATTCGGCCTGGCGGGCGTGACCCCGCCGCTCGCGGCACCGCGTATGCTCGCGTACAGGCCACCTCCATCCGCGGCCACGCGCTCGCATCTGGATGCCGAAAATGCGGAAGAGCATTTCGTCGCGATGCGCTTCACGGTGACCCGTGAGGGCCGCACTGACAAGCTCGAGACCGTGGGAAGTGATGCGTCGGACGCCACTCAGCGCGCCGTAGCCTCAGCGCTGAAGCGGGCGCGCTACAGCCCCCGATTCGAGAACGGCGAGCCGGCGGACACCCCGGGCGTGACCTTCCGCGAGCGGATATTGGTCAAGGCGAAGCCACCCAGGAACTGAGGTCGAGGTGCGCGGGCCGAGCGTTCCTCTCCGGGACGCTTCGCGCCGCTGACACCGGCGCACGCCGTGACTAACTCTTTGGTGCCGGTGTCGCCGCGGGCGGCGCGGGGGTCGGCGCAGGCGGTGGGACGGCGGACGCCGGGGGGATTGCCGCCCGAGCGTCGATGACCGGCTCATCGATGGGCACCGTGCCGATACCGCCAGCGTCGGCCGTCGCCGCATTCGCCGGTTCCACGACCACCGCTGCGTTCTTCGCCAGCAGCTCACCGGCCGGCTGCGTGGGGAACTGCACCAGGAACTTCGCTGCCGCATCGCGCATGGCGGCCGAACTCGCAAGCTCGAGAGGTTTGCCGCTCGACATGCCCTTGGCGAGGGCATTTCCGTAACCGGTCAGCGTGTAACTGTCGGCCTTCTCGCCCGAGGGTGTGTACAGATTGATGCGATAGCGAATGGTCACCGCATAGTAACGACCGCCGGTCTCACGTGCCGTGACGAATGAATACTGCTCGATGCGCGGCTCGAATATCGCCTTGAGGTCCGGCGCGGCGCGCGCCGACTCGAGATCCGGGAATTCCTGCACCAGATCGAAGGTGTCCTTGAGGATGTCGCGCATCAGGTGCTGGTGGCCCGGGCCGAGCGAGATCTTCCAATCGACAGCCCAGCGTGTTTCTTCGTGCATGAAATTGCGCATGTCGCCGCCGAGGATGAGTCCTACGCGCGCCGGCATCGTCACGATGATGGGCTTCGGCAGCTGCGGATCGGGCTTGATCGTCACACCGCTGCAGGCGGCGAGCGCGGCCACACTCGTCGTAATGACCGCCACGCGCAGCCGGCTCGAAACCGGACGAGGGGACAGGAAGGGCGAGATGCGGACCATGGGCTCGTCCAGGGTACGTCGGGTGAGGCTCCTAGCCATTGTTGCCGAGCCCCCTGCACGGGTTCTGCTCGCACACCGGCATTAATGCCGAAAACCGGATATTTGTAAACTTCAAGGTCGAATCGCCTGTAAATTCATCGGCCCGCATCGGTCAGGCTGAGCTCGGCCGAGCTTATCCCGCTGCGCCACCGTCACGGCCAGTCCTTCGATGGCATGAGGAGCGTACCCTGGGTGCTGCGCGCGAGGTCCCAGAAGCGATGCGCTGCCGGATTGTCGCCCTTCATCGGCAGCAGAATGGTGTCGATCGGCACGTCTTTGGGCAGCCCCCCCACGGCCTCATCGAACAGTCGTACACGCGCGCTGACGTTGACGTATCTGCGCAGGCCCGCGCTCCTGCCTTGCGTAGGCAGGCCGTCGGTAATCAGAATGATCTGGTCCGGAGACGGCAGGAGCTTGCCGATCGCCGCAAAGGCGTTGATGAGACTCGTTCCGTCACGCGGAACGAGCGCGCTCAGCGCCTCGACATTGCGCGAGCGCACGAGTGGATCATCCGAGCTCTGCCACCTGCCGCCGGAACTGTCGAGCACCGGCTGGGCCTGCGTATTGAAGGCGTACATCTGGAATTGACTGCCGGGCGGGAGCTGTACCACCAGCCAGTTCACGATGTCGATCGCACGCCGCCACTTCGCGGCCGAGCGTTTCTTCGCGTCGTCGGCGTTGCGGAGCAGGATCACGTTGACCAGGTCTTCGTGCAGCATGCTTGCGGAGCGGTCGATCAGAATCAGGATGCGTTTGCCGCGCATCCTGATGCCTGTGATGTAGCGACGATCGCCGCCGGTGGTGCGGAAGCTCCTGATGTCTTGACCCGGCGGGGCGCGGTTGAGGCTGCCGGCCTCGAGTCGCCGCGTGCCTTCCTGCAACGAGCGGATGTCGGCTTTGAGTTTTTCGATCCGTTCGCGCCGCGCGAGGCTCGTTGCGTCGTACGTGGACATCTCCTGGCGCTGCGCCTTCAACTCCGCCAGGAGACGCTTGGTACGCTCGGCGGCGCTCGCCGTCTCACTCTCGGTCTGGGTCAGCGTGTTGCGCAGAACCACGAGATTGCGCGTGCCGACCCGCACGTCCTCTTTGAGTCGATTGACCTCCGCCGTCAGGTTGTCCGTGTTACGGATGCGGTTGATGCCGCTCTGCGCGCTGATGATGGTGTAAAAGAGGATGACCGCTCCGAAACCGCAGCAGATGCAGTCGAGGAACGACAGGCTGAACACCTCGACACTGCGACGGCGTGCCACGGGCGCTCGCTCCTCAGGCGGCGGCGACGGCGATGAGCGCCAGCTCGACTCCGGGCTCGCCCAACCGCACGCGGTCGCCGGCGTGGACCCGCACGCGTTCGGCAACGCGTTCGCCGTTCACGAACGTGCCGAAGTTGCTGTGATCGACCAGCACCAGTTCGTCGCCGTCCCGCACGAACGTGCAGTGTCGCCGGGAGACACCCGCCAGACCATCCGGTAGTGCGATGACCTGTCCCGCCCCGGGATTGCGACCGACGACCAGCGAACCCGCACCCAGCAGGTGTGCCCTACCCTCGAAAAGCACGTGCGATGGTGGCGCGGCAACCGAGTGCGAGCGCCCGAGCGACTCGCGCGTCACGAGCCCCGTGAGCACGGCAGCCTCGTAAGAGGGGAGCCTGCGCAGCAGCCGCACCGCCTCTTCGCCGCTCGCCTGCGGAAGATCCAGGAGTGAGGTGGCCGCAGCGGCGAACCCCTCCGGTACCGCAACGGTTTCACAACCGACCAACTGCTCGAGCGACTCGCGCAAGCCGGGGAATCCTGCCACCAGCTGCGGCAGAACGATCGCGAGCTCCGCACCTGCCGGCCGCAGTGAATGCAGGAGGCGCAGCAGTTCGCGATAGATCGGCTGTGCCGCTTCGGCAAATTGGTCGCGGCTCAGAGCAACTTCGAACCGCGCGTCGCCGGTCGACACGGCGGCGGTGGTCGCGCCCGTGGCCGCGGCCTCGCTGGTGAGAGCGGGAAGGGCATCGAACAGTTGTTGCTCCGTCTCTGCGTTGTGCAGTGGGTCGAAGCGCGTGCGCTTCACCATGGCCGTGCTGATGAAGTCGAGCCACGCCTCGTAGAGCTCGATGAGACCGCCTTGCGTGGACGTGATGGCGCGGCGGCGGCGCGCCTGGCTGCCCCCGTCCACCGCGGTTGCGGCCGCATGATGCAAGCCCAGCTCGAGCACGAGCGCATTTCGATCCGCACCCAAGGCCGCCACTGTGACCGCGGCGGAATCAACGAAGCCGTCCACTGGGAGAGCCAGACCTCTGGCGATGCCGAGGAGTGTGCTGAGTCCACTTACATCTACCCGCGCCGGCACGGCGATCCACACGCGCTCATCTGCGTGCGCGGGATTCGCCGCGAGCAGGTGGGAGAGCTCCGCAGCAACGAGCGCCGCCGCCCGCGGCGACGTGCTTGCCTCACTCAAAATGGCGCCCATGTGTCGCGTCGAAGTTGCGGTGGGCTGCCGACGCAGCGCGCGCCACGCATTCATCCCGGCGGGCTCGCTGGTGCTTCCGTCGAACACGGCACTGGCTGCGCTCGCGAGCACGTGCCCGTCGCGCGCGAGTGACACGCCGCGGTCATTCAACTCAAGGGCTAACGGTTTCATCGCGGCTGCATCAGATGTCCGCTGGAAACGAGAGGTCGTTGTCGGCGGATTCCGCTTCATCTGACGGCGACTCCGTGGGCACCGCGGCGGCGGCCGGTTTTTCCGCGGCTGCGTCCTTTGCAGGCGCTGTCGTTTGCGTCTGCGCCGTTGCGGGCTCGGTCTTCGCAGGCGTCTGCGTCCCCGCACCGGAGGTTTGCTGATCCGCAGGTGTTTCTGGCTTCGCAGCCGTGACGAACACCGACCCAGTGCACCCCACGCCAAGCAGGATGCCTACCCCGATCGAACGCCACGTGCGCTGCATGACTCCTCCGGACAGCATCGTTCGTTATGAAGTGTCTCTATTCCGCGTAACGGGCGAGGCGGAAACCGATCGTCTCGCTCCCCTCATCGCCCGAGTCGCGCCAGGCGAGGCGCAACTCCGCGACGGTCGCCGACTTCCAGTTCGCGCCGCGCACGACGTGATGAGTGGCCTTCTCCGGCCCGAGCGGATCAGTCGCCGGCGCCGAATCGACGAACGACAGATAATAGTCGTTGGCCCATTCCGAGACGTTACCGCCCATGTCGTGCAGTCCCAGCGGCGTCGGCTTGAATTTTCCGACCGGCGCCACGGCCGGATAATCGTCGCGGTATCCCTCGAGCGAGACGTTGAGGAGCGCCTTCGCTTCAGCGCCCGCAATATTTCCGACCTCGGGTTCCACCGGCAGGGAATCGCCCCACGCGAAGCGGCGCGTCTGACCCGGGCTCACGTAGCGCGCGGCATATTCCCACTCTGCTTCGGTGGGTAACCGGTAGCCCGCACTCACCGGATGCTTCAGGAAGTACTTCCCGTCGCGCTTTTCATACGCGGGAGTCAGCCCCTCATGCTCGGAGAGCCAGTTGCAATACTCCGCGGCGTCGTCCCAGCTCACCTGCGCGACGGGCTGCGCGTCCAGGTCGAGTGATTTCTGCTCGATATGCCCGGAGACGTGGTCCGCACGGAATTTGCGAAATTCAACGTTCGTCACCTCAGTGACACCGATGTAGTAAAGGCGCTGCAGCGTCACCTGCCGCAGCCCTTCGTTGGGTCTGCGCCCCTGCTCACGCCGGTCGCTCCCCATCCGGAAGGTACCCGGGGGCACGAGCCGCAACACATAGCCCGATTGCGTCGCCACGGTTGGCGCAGATTCCAGGAGCGCGGTCCCCCGATCGGCGGAGGTGAGGTGATAATGAATCGAGCGTTCCAAGCCGGTGGCTGGCGTGACGGTGTCCGTGAACGGCAGGAAGCCCACCTTGCGCACCTCGATCCGATGCTCAAGGGTGATCAGATCGAGCGACTGGGGTGTAGTGCCGCGCGGCGCGCCATCCACGAGCAGCTCGGCATCGGCGGGCTCGCCCCGAATCGTGACCCGCGCCAGGATGGGCTGCAGGCGTGCCTCGACGGCGATGGCGCGACCCGGTTCAGCGAATACGGCCTGGGTCCAGCTCGCGTGGCCGGGGAGACTGGCCACGACCTCATGGGCAATTCCCGCGGGCAGATCAACCGCGAGCGGCGTGCGGCCGCGATACGTGCCGGCAACTGTGACTTCCGCGCCGACGGGTTCCGAGCGCAGGGTCAGATGCGCATCCGGTTGACCAAGCGTGATGGGACCGATCGCAAGCGTCTCGCCAGCTCTTATGACGACACTGCTCTCCCACGTCTTGAGCCCCGGCGCGGCGATCTGTACGTGCCGCACGCCGGCAGGCAGTGGGACCGCAGCGGGCACTACGCCGGTGTCATGACCATCGAGGGTCAAGTGTGCGCCCGCGGGAATCGCAGTGACCTTGAGCGTACCCCACGATGTCTGCAACGCGGCCTTGAGATCCTGGCGCACCCCGGCGCCCTCGATCTCCAGATTCGTCACGTAGTCGAGATAACGCTCCGCGCGCAGCGTGATCGTCCTGTGCCCCGGCGGCGCCTCGACCTCACCGGGTGCGCGCCCGGATTCCACGCCATCAATGATTACGCTCGCGGCAATGCCGCCGGTATCGATGTGAAGCTTCCCGGGGAGCTTTGCGAGCCGCAGCCGCACGACTGCCGCTGCGTTGCCGGAAACAACTGCGCTCGCCTGCGCCGGGACATAGCCCTCGCGCTCGGCACGCACGCTGTGTGTACCGGACAGCAGATAGAGCGCGTCACCGACCCGAAACGACACGAACGTGCCCGGCGTCCCCACGCGTGCGTCGGCCGGCTGAACATCGAGCGACACCGGTTGCAGCATCGACACCAGCACGACCACCGCGAGCAGCGCGACAAGAACCGCGGCGCCTGCGATCAGCCACTGCTTCGGCGCAGGCCGGGCAGATGCTCCACGCTGCGCGGACCCGGGGCGGTCCGCCGTCCGCAACGCGGGCACGGCCTGAGCCGGACCGTCCGGTCGCGCCACGCGGATCTCCAGATCTTCGTCCCCCGCCTCGATGTCGGCGGCGGCGACCGTCGCGACAGGCGCGATCGTGGCGTTGCCAACGAGATGGTGGAGGTCGAGTCGCACCCTGGTGCGCGAGATATCCGCAACGACGAGCTGTGCGTCCCCGACTGCGAATACATCGCTTCGGTGGAGCTCACGCGCGCGCGTAAGAAGCCTGCCGTCGAAACGTACCGTCGCGCCGGCTGCGGGCACGGCCAACCAGTCCGCGCCACGCCGCTCGATCGTCAGCGCGACGCCGGCACCGACGCCAGGCACGATGATATCGGCCCCTTCCCCTCCGATGGAGAGCGCTGCGCCGAAGACGCGCTCACCAGAGGGTTCACGAATGCGGATTTGGGCGTAGGCGCCGGGCTTGCTCAACGCCGCGTCGTTCATGCGCGCAGCGCGCCCGGAAGAGGTCCAGTCAACATGCTCGCCATGGGCTCAGATGGGCTCGACGCAGCTTACGCTGATCGTCTGGACGTCCCGTCCCGGCGCAATCGTGACGTCGCGCCGTACGTCGCGATAACCCTCGCGGGTGCCGACCACCGTGTATTTGCCGGGTTTCAGCTCGATCTCGCGGCGCGCGAAGGTACCGAACGAACCCACCCGCTGAATGGCGACCTGAGTGGCGTTGTCGGACACGAGTGCCAGCCGCACCGGCTTGTTGAATTCGGGCAGCAGCATCTGCAGCCGCGCGAGTTGGGAGCGCAATACCGGCCCGGATGGGTCCTGCGTCTCCGCGCTGCGCATCAGCGCGGCGGCCTCTTCGCGCACGGCGGGCGTCGCAAGGCGCTCTGGGCGATCAATGAGCTCCTGCAGTCCGTTCGAGAGGTCCAGCCGTGCCGCCGCCCGCGCCTTACCCGCCTGAGCGAACGCGAGCGAAGGATCGACCTTGAGCGCCGCATCGTATTCTGCCAGCGCGTCGCCCCAGCGCTCCGTGGCTTCGAGCGCAACGCCGCGCTGACGAGTCGAGGCAAATCCGCGGGCGCGCAGTGCGGCACCGACTTGCGTCAAGCCGTTGGCAGCCTCGGCCCCGCTCGGACGAATACCGCGCCCCTTCTCGAACGCGGTGCGCGCGTCATCGAGCCGGCCCGCTCCGAGCGCGGCAAAGCCCGATCCCACCGCCTTGGCGTACGTGTCCTCGCCGAAGGCGGCGTGAGCGCGTGCCAGGCCCGCGCGCGCCCTGTCATTGCCTGGGTCGAGGGATAATGCTTGGCTGAAATCCTGCGCCGCGCGCCCGTAATCCTTCGCGACCTCCGCGTTCTCGCCGTCCGCCAGGAGCGGTAGCACACCGCCAAGGCTCCGGACGCGCTGCAGACCCTCCGCCGCGCGCCGGTCGCCAGAATCGATTCGGCGCGCGAGATCAAACGCCTGTTTTGCGACCTCGCCCTGCCCGGCAGCGAGGGCACGCTGGCCGGCGGCGAGCTGCATGGCGAATGCCTGAGCCGCTCTGCTCTCGATGTTCCCCAGTAGGCGCAGGGCCTCGATCAAGCGGTCCTCGGCGAGCCGCGGGCTGCCGGCATCGTTCGCGCCAATCGCTTCCGCGGCGCGCGCCTTAGCGGTGGCGAAATCGGAGCCTCCCCAGATACCCGCCCCGCGTGCTTCGAGCGCCGCGAGTCGCTGCTCGAAATTGGCGCGCGCCTTGGCTAACCGCCCCGCGCTTCCGGGATCCGCGGCCGTCGCACCGTGCGATGCCGCTGCAGGAACCGAATTGCGCCCCCGAGGGGCGGGAGCGGAAACGCGCGACGTCGCTGCAGGCCCCGACACCCGCGCCTCCGCTGCCGGAACCGGAACGCCCGGCTCCACTGCGGCGCCGGAGATTCGCGGTTCTGCCGCCGCACGCGGCGCTCCCGATTCTGCTGCAGCGGGCTCTGCCGCGACCGCTGTCGGCGCAGCCGCGACGGTGGATTGCGCTGCTGCTGACTTCGAATCCGCAGCTGCGGGGGGCTCCAGGAACGGCAACTCGATTCGCGGAATGTCAGGCGCGAAGCGCGGCAGCACGAAGAACACTGCGAATGCCACCGTCGCGAGCATGACCAGCATCACCCACGGCCAGCGCCGAGCACGCATGGGCGCGAAGCGCCCAGGCGCGGGCCGGACGTTCAACTTGAGATCGTCCCATACGGGTGCCGACGCGTGCGGCTCTCGGGGTACGAGGGGTGCGCCGGGCGGCGCGCTTGATGGTAGATCAGCGCGCCCCGGCATACGTTGGGGTGGGCGACGCGAATGGATTTGATGGCTCGCACCGCGATTCGCGGTGGACGGGACCAATGGTTCAGAGCGTGGAC
>FTDZ01000256.1_pt1 | contig 14196 bp, 11 predicted proteins | sample 1640091 | NCBI WGS metagenome assembly FTDZ01 (sample SAMEA3914816, study PRJEB12502) | metagenome | biome: forest; material: soil | place: USA | collected 2011-09-16 | depth 0.3 m
AAACGGCCTGCCCTTCGCGCAGCTCCAGGACCACTACACGCTCCCAATCGGGTTCAAACCGCCTCCGTCCGCGCGCTCGCGTGCATCAACGCCGCAGACGGGCGTCACCGTGCCCGCCGGAATCGCGTCCGTCTACGGGCGTGCACCGCACGCGAAATAGAGTACACGCGCCGACAACGAACGTGCCCCGCCGCGATGCGTGGCGCCGCTGTCGCCATGCCTTCAGGCGGTGATACGCGTTTCGTCGGCGATCATCTCTTCGATACGGTCGAGGTCGGGGATCAGGGGCGCCTCGTTCACCATCCGCACCTGGCAGATGACCGGCGCGCGCTCGGGAAACACGCGCGAGTTGTCCGGACGCACCACATCCGAGCTCACGCGCACGAGCTGCGGGAAGCCCTGCGAGACGAGCCCGAAGTACCCGGCGTCCACGCGCGTGCCCAGGCAGTGGAAGATCACGATGCGGGTGCGCCCGGAGGCGGGCGGAATGTTGTTCCCGCACGCGCCCTCGAACGATACCAGCGGTACCTGTCGCCCGTTCCAGGGCACCGTGCCGACATACCACGGCGGCGCGCCCGTCATCTCCGAAGGCGTCGCAAAGCCAATGACCTCGGCAACGCAGGCGCGCGGAATGATCAACCGCCCGTCCACGAGCGGAATCAGCAGGCTGTAGATTTCCGTAACGCGTTCAGCCATCGGGTCCTCGCAGGTCACCCACGCGCTTCACCGACTTCAGCCAGCCTGCGGCTGGTCTGGGTCATCCGGTGACGCTCGACGAGCGGGGCGATCGCATCGAGGAGCTGAGCCTCCTGATACGGTTTGCCGAGATAATCGTCCACGCCGAGCTCGATCGCCCGGGCACGATGCTTCTCCCCGACACGGGAGGTGATCATGATGATCGGGACGTCCCGCAGGCGCGGGTCGTTGCGCACGTGCCCCGCAACTTCGTAGCCGTCCATGCGCGGCATCTCGATGTCGAGCAGGATGATGTCCGGCACGTGATCCTGAAGGAGCGCCACGGCGTCGAGTCCGTCGCGGGCCGTGAGCACGCGCATGCCGTTGCGCTCGAGCAGTCGCTGCGTGACGCGGCGCACCGTGATGGAATCGTCCACCACCAGCGCCAGCGTGCGCCGATCGGTCTTTTCGCGCGCCACCGAGGGCGGCGCGCGACCGCGCCACTCGGCACGCACCAACGCGCCGATATCGAGGATCACGACGATGCGGCCGTCCCCCAGAATGGTCGCGCCCGAGATTCCGCGGATGGAGGAGATCTGCGGGCCGACCGACTTCACGACAATCTCGCGGCTCCCGATCAGCTCGTCGGCGACGAGGCCGGTGGAATGCTCGCCAGCCCGCACGAGAACCACTGGGATCGTCACGTCCTGCTCCGGGACCGGCGCGGGCTCGAGCCCCACGAACGTCGCCAGGTACTGGAAGCGGTATTTCTGCCCGTTGTGCTCGAACATCGGCGCCTCCGCGCCGAGGTGGCGCGCCACCTCCGACTTGGAGAGGCGCAGAACCCCTTCGACCGTCGGCAACGGTAGCGCGTAGTACTCGTCCGTCGTGCGCACCACGAGCGCATGACTGATGGCAAGCGTGAACGGCAGGCGAATGGTGAAAGAGGTGCCCACGCCCGGTCGCGTTTCCATGTGCAGTCCGCCGCCGAGACGCTTGATCTCGGTGGCCACCACATCCATGCCGACCCCGCGCCCGGCCTGCTGGGTGATGCTGCCCGCGGTCGAGAAGCCGGGCTCGAGGATGAGCTGCATTGCATCCTCATCGCTCAGGGTTTTACCGTGCGGAATCAGGCCGAGCGCGGCGCCCTTGTCGCGGATCGCCTTGAGATTCATGCCGGCGCCGTCATCCGTCAGGCGCACCATCACTTCCGCTCCTTCGCGATGCAGCTCGAGCGTGATGCGACCGGTGTCGGGCTTACCTCGCGCGAGGCGCTCGTCCGGACTTTCGATGCCGTGTACGACCGAGTTGCGCAACATGTGCTCAAACGGCGGCAGCATGCGCTCGAGTACCTGGCGGTCGAGCTCACCCGCGGCGCCCTCGACCACGAGCTCCGCCCGCTTGCCGGTGTCGGCTGCCGCCTGCCGCACGATTCGCGCGAGCCGCTGCACGTGCCTCTGGAACGGCACCATGCGCGTGCGCATCAGCCCGTTCTGCAACTCCGTAATCGTTCGAGCCTGCTGTTGCAGAAGGTTCTGCGTGTCCTGCGCGAGCGTTTCGAGCAGACCCTGGATGCTCGCCACGTCATTCGCAGTCTCCGCGAGCGCGCGCGAGAACTGCTGGATCGAGGAGTACCGGTCCAGCTCGAGCGGATCGAAATCGCTGCGGTGGCTGGCGTCGTCTTCCTCGTGGCGATGCAGGATCTGCGCTTCCGTCTCGATCTCGAGCTTGCGCAGCTGCTCCTTGAGGCGCGTGACCGTGCGCGACAGCTCGGCCAGATTGAAATCGATCGACCCGAGCTGCTGTTCCAATCGCGCACGCGCGATGCTCACCTCGCCCGCGGTATTCAGCAGCTGGTCGAGCAGCTCGGCGTCGACGCGCGCCATCTCCGGCCGATCGGACAGCGCGACGGGCTCCCTCCCCGGCGGGACGGGAAGCGGAGGCGCCAGGCTCTCGTCAGGCGACTCGGTGGACCGGCCACCCGCGCCAGAGGCTACTCCCCGGGGTGCGGATGGAGCCGAACGCGCCGGGAATTCAGGGGCGGCGGGGGCTCCCTCGCTCGGCCGGAACGCGCCAGCGCGGGGCTCTCTGCCTGCGTCCATGATCGCCGGTGTTTCAGCTAGAAATGACGGCGATGCCGCCATGTTCGCCGCCGATTCAGGGATGTCGGCTCCCATCGGACTGAGCGAAACCTCGGGTGCGTACACCCACTGTTCCTCCTCTGTCGCGTCGTCAGGGACATGTGCGGCCGCTGCGGACTCCGCAACTGCAGCCGGAGGGGTTTTCCCCGACAGCGCGTGGATACGGGCAATGACGTTCCGCGCCGCCGCCACGCCTTGCCCCGTGCTCACGGCCTCGCGCATCCGCGAGAGCTCATCAAGGCTGGCCTGCAGAACGTCGAAAGTCGCCTCGCTCACCGGTACGACGCCGCTGTCGATCTGCATGACGAGCGTTTCGAGCTCGTGACTGAGATCGCCCATCGGAGCGATCCCCGCCATGCGGGCGCCACCTTTGAGTGTGTGCAGCGGTCGCTTGAGCGCGGCGCGCAGGTCGGCACTGGCGGGCTCGGCGCGCCACGCGCTCAAGGCCTGCTCGGACGCGTCGAGCAGCTCGGTCGCTTCCTCGGTGAAGATCGCGGCAACTTCGGGATCGAAATCCGAGGTCGTCTCTTCGGCCTCGTGTGCATCGGCCGCACCGTCGCGGGCGGTCGCATCCGCAACATGGGATACCCCAGCCTCGGCACCATCAGCCACGTCGTATGCCGCATCGGACGCTGCGGCCTCGCCATCGTCGGCGACGCCGCGCGCGGTGACCAACGCCCCTTCGTGCGCGACGCCGGACGTTGCCCCGTCCGTATGCTCAGCCGCTGGCGCCGCCTCGTACGCGCGATTCACATTGTCTGCGGCGGCGCCCACGGTATCTTCGGTAATCTCCTTCCTGACCTCGGCTGCAGCCGCAGCGGCCGAGGCGCGCCCGGCCTCGGTGATGCGTTCATCCAGAGCCGCCTCGGCCTCCGCGATGCGCACGCGCAGGCCGTCGTGCGTCATGAAATACCCCGTCGACTCGTCGAGATTGGATGCAACGGACTCCATGGCCGACATGCAATCGCCGAGCAAGACGAGATCCTCATCGAGAAGCCCGACACTGCCGCTGAATGCCTTGCGCAGCCAATGATCGAGCGGCTCGGCGAGGCGGATACCGTGGCGCGCTTCGGCCATCTTGGAGCTGCCCGAGAGCGTGTGACATGCGCGGTAGACTTCTTCGGGCAGCGCGTGCGGCGCGTGCTTGTCGTGTTCGCGCTCGAGGTAGCCGCGGACCGCCAGGACATGCGCGTCGGTTTCGCGTGAATAGATGTCGCGCAGCAGAGCGTCCGTTCCGAGCTGCGTACCCTCAGCTACCGCGGATTTCTCGGTCGTCACGCCTGCCGGTGGCGGTGGCGCTGCGGGGGGTGATGCCCATTTCAAGGACGGCGAAGGCGCTGGCGGCGTCGCGGCCGCGGGCTTGGCTCCGGCCAGGGGCGCAGCGCCGGCCACCATCGAATCCTCATCGGGTGGGACCGCCGCGACAGCAATGCGCTTGCCTGATGCCAATGCGTGAGCTCGCGCGACGATGGCGAGCGTGTCGATCTGCGGCAGGCGGGCCGAGTCGAGCTGCTCGATCAGCTCCGGCAAAGCCGCCACCGCGTCACGCAACACTCCGAGAATCTGCGGGCTGCGCGCCAACGTAGTATCGAGAAGCCGGTTCAGCAGGTTCTCGATCGACCACGCGAACTCGCTGAGCTCGCGCGCTCCGACCATGCGACCGCTCCCCTTGAGGGTGTGGAACGAGCGCCGCATCGTCACCAGGGCCTCGTGCTCGAGCGGGTTCTGCTCCCACACGGGGAAGTGCCGCCTGACCTTGGCCAATTCCTCGTGCGCCTCCTCGATAAAGAGTCTGACCAGCTCCGGATCGGTGGACTCGGCGAACGTCACCTGGGCAGGACGGGGCCCCAGTGTGGGCGCCCCCCGGCCGACGTCCGTCACCGCGTCCCTTTCGGCGCCGGGGACGTCTGCAACGATCGGCAGCTGCAACGTGCGCGCGTATGCCGCCGGGTCGAGCGGCGGCACCGTCGGCACCGGCGGCGCGGCCTCGCCCTCCAACGTCTGCAGGCACGTCTGGGCGTTGTCGAGCATGTACCACGGGTCGCTGCGACCCGCCTGCAGGGTCTCCATGTAGTACTCGAGGCTGACGATGGCATCAGCCAGGCGATCAACGTACCCGGCCGCGAGACCCCCGCCGCCGGGTTGCATCACCCGCTTGAGGTGCATCGTGATGGCGTCGATCACCTCGACGGCGCGCGTCTTGCCAAGCATGACCAGCCCGGCCTTGAGCCCCCGCACCAGGTCCTGCCAGCTGTCGAGCGCCGACGCATCGAGCACGCCGCCGACGTTCTGGGCGATGGCCTCTTTGATGCGTGCCAGGTTGAGGATGCATTCGCGCAGAACGGCGCTTTGCACCTGCTGGAACTCCGCGTCCTCGGGATGCGATACCGAGGCCGCGGTGCGCGGCAGGATCAGCCCCACGAGCCGATCATCGAGCCGATCCTCGACACTGATGAGCGTTGCCGCGATCTCCACGAGCGTCGCCTCGTCCGGAGTGAGCTGGCCCGACACGATCTTCTCGAGGCGTTCGGTCTCGGACTGCACGCTCGCGCGCAGCTCGCCGAGGCCGAGAACCCCGAGCGTGTCGCCGATCTTGCGCAACAGCTCGACCTGCGAGCCGAGCTCCTGAGGCTGACCCGCTCCGCGCCGCACGAAGATGTCGAGCACATCCTTCACCTTGCCGAGATCCTCGCGGATCGCGGCGGCGACGGTCTGCATCAGCTTGACGCTGGGGGCGGAGAGATTCTCGCGCTCCTGCTCGATGGTCTCGTCGACCGGCAGGAGCTCCGACAGGCGGAACGACGCGCGCACGGCGCTGATGCGCGGCCCCGAAGAGTCCGCACGCCCGACGTAATAGAGCAGATTGTTGAGCAGCTCCACGGGCGGGGCCTGCGTGTAGCGCTGCTCGCCTTCATCGTAGAGGCGCTTGATCTCCCGATCCGCCAGCCCCAGCAGCCGCTTGATGGAAACGCCGCCGTCCAGGCCCTCTTCCTGCAGCCCCTCGATCACGGCGCCGACCACCCACCACAGCTGGAAGAGCGGCTGGTGCGTGGCGACCTGCTCGAGCTTCTGTGCAACGGCGGCCAGGATGTCGAGGTTCTGCTCGATGCGCTCACCGCGAATCCAGCCGATGAGGCCCACCTGAAAGCGCGCGCGCAGGCGTCGCGCCGATTGTTCCACCGTGAGCGGCGCCTCGCCGGCGACGGCCGCCAACGGCTGAGCCTGCTTGTCGGACTTCAGGTTCAGAAGGAGCAGAGTCCCTTCCGACAGCAAGGCGCTTCCACGCACTGCGCGCAGGTCGTTGAGGAGCGGCAACAGCACGAGTGCGAGGTCGCGCCCGCCCGCGAGCACGCGCTCGAGGTAGCTTGGCAGCTGCACCATCGCGCGCATCAGCGCGTCAAGACTCTCCGCCTGATTCTTGCGCTCCGAGGCGGTCGCGACCAGGTAGCCCGTCACCTGCTCCATTTCTTCGGCGAGGAGAGCCGCGCCATAGATTTCGAGCACGCGCAGGACTCCCTGCACCTGGTGCAACTCCTGCTTGCACCGCTCGAGGAACGTCAGGTTGTCCGGCTGCTCGACGTAGCTCTCGAGCGCAGTACGCGCCTCGGTGAGCGTCGCGTTCAGCTCGCGGCCGACGAAACCGAACGTCTGGGAAGCAACATCAGGCATGGAACGCTCTTCAGGTCCCGCCCAGAGCCGTGACTTGCCGCACCGGGGCCTTGGCGTCGTCGGGCCGCTTGAAAGCGCCGCTCGCCGAGCTCGTGAGGGTGTGCTCGGTGGTGGTGCCCGGCAGCCGGAACCCGGCGGCCGCCTTGCGCAAGCCCGCGGACAATTCGGCGAGCTTCGCGATGGCTGCCGAGGTGGCACTGGTGGAATCCGCAGTCTGCGCGCTGATTTCCTTGAGCACGCCCATGTTGCGCGCAATGTTCTGCGCCGCGGTGGTCTGCTGGCGCGAGCTCCCGGAAATGTTCTGCACGAGGCTCGCAATCTGGTTCGACACCTGCTCGATTTCCTCGAGGGCGGCGCCCGCGTTTTCGGCGAGCAGTGCGCCACCGACCACATCGGTCGTGCTGCGCTCCATCGAGACCACCGCCTCGTTCGTGTCGGTCTGGATCGTGCGCACGAGGACCTCGATCTGCTTGGTCGCGTTGGCGGCGCGCTCGGCGAGCCGCTGCACCTCATCTGCGACCACCGCGAAGCCGCGCCCCGCCTCGCCCGCCATCGACGCCTGGATGGAAGCGTTGAGCGCCAGAATGTTGGTCTGCTCGGCGATGTCGTTGATCAGCTCGACGATGTTGCCGATCTCCTGCGAGCTCTCGCCCAGGCGCTTGATGCGCTTGGACGTCTCCTGGATGGTCTCGCGAATGGTGTTCATCCCGTCGATCGTGCGGCGCACGGCATCGCCGCCCTTGTGCGCCACTTCGACGGAGTGCCGCGCGACGTCTGCGGCGCGCTCGGCATTGCCGGAGACCTCTTCTGTGGCTGCGGCCATGCCGCCCGCAGACTCGGTCGCGGAGGCGATTTGCTTCGACTGCGCGCCGCTCGCCTTGGCAAGGTGCGCGGACAGAGCCTGCGTCTGCCGGGCCGCACTGTCGAGATGGATAGCGGATTGGTTGATGGTCGTGACGAGGCCGCGCAGCGCGTCGACGGCGTAGTTGATCGAGTCGGCAATCGCCCCGGTGATGTCCTCCGTCACCGTCGCCTGCACGGTGAGATCACCGTCCGCGAGGCTGGACAGTTCATCGAGCAGCCGCAGGATCGCCTGCTGATTGCGGTCGCTCTCCTTACGCTGCGTCTCAGCGGCGAGCCGGTGCCGATCGACGGTCTCGCGCAGGCGGCGGATTCCGAGCCAGATGAGCGCCAGTGTCGTCACGACGGCGGCGGTCAGCACGATCGGAGCCCATTTGAGCGGCGCAGGCGCGATTCCGGAGTTGGCGGCGCCGCGTGCTGCCGTGGTCGCCAGAGCACGGGCATCGTCCGTGACGGCGTGCGCCGCAGTCTGCGCCGCAGGCAGCGCCGGGGCCGCGTTCACGGCACGGCGTACCGCGGCACTGAGATCGGAATAGAGAGAGTCGAGAGTCTGCAGGCGGCGCTGCGCGTCCGCCCCCGTCACTTTCGGCAATCCCAGACCGCTCTCCGTGCCTTCCAGACCGCGAATGACCTGGCCCAGGTAGTCAGAGCTCTCCGCCAGGCGCTGCGCCGCCTGGTTCGGGTCGGCAGCGCCGGCGGCAAGCGCGGCGACATCCAGTTGCAGGCGTTGCGCGCGCACCTCGAAGCGCTCGAGCGGTCGCACCGCGGCCTCGAGACTGGCACCGGTCAGGCTGCTCCCGAGAATGCCGATTTCGGTGAGCAGCTTCGGGACCAGCTCGCGCGCCTGCCGCGAAGCCGCACTGGCGTCGGCCAGCGCACTGCGCGCCTGCAGGACGGTGGTCGCGTTGTTGAGGATCCGGGTAAAGCGTTCGTCCCTCACGTAGGGCGCCGTCGGCTCTGCGGCGGCCGCGTGGCGCAGCTGTTCGAGCTCGCGCTGCACGTTGGCGAGCGCGGCTTCATCTCCGGCGGCAGCGCCCTGGGCATCCAGGGCCATGTCGTGGAGCGCATCCACGGGCGCCGAGCGCGCAGCGTTCGAACCGGTGCTCGCGATATACACGTAGGCGGCACCGCCGGCCAGAGCGAAGGCTGCCGCGACGCCGAGCAACGCGTCGAGGCGGCGCCCGGGCCGGATGGATGCCACCACTGCTGTCATCTCACACTTTTCACGGGGCTGCGCCCAGGGTTCAACGGGGTCTGCATCCTAGCGCTCATGCAGCCGCCTCGGAGAAGCTTGCGCTCTCGAGGATCGACCGCAGGCTGAGCACGGGCCACTGCTCCGCGCCGCGGCGAAACGCGCCCGCGAGATACCGATCGCAACGCGCGACGGTCGGTGGCGTGTCGGTCGAAAATTCGCCCTCCGCGAAGCGCCGGAAGCCCAGCACTTCGTCCACGACCAGTCCGGCCGGAATCTCGCGGTGGTTGACGACGACGATGCGCGTGTTGCGGCTGACGGGTGTCACACCGCTCCCCAAGAACTGCCGCAAATCGACGATCGGCAGGAGCTGTCCGCGCACGTTCGCCAGGCCTTTGATCCACGCTTTCGCGCCCGGTACACGCGTAAGCGCCGCGGGCACGCTCAACACCTCGCGGGTTTCCTCGCGAGCGACCAGATACAGCTCCCCCGCCATTCGCATGGCGACGCCGACCCACTCGCGTCCGGCGGAGCCCTCATGGCTCACCTGCGCGGAGAGCGCGCGCCCACGGCGTTCCAGCTCTGCAAGCAGCTCGAACGGGCGGTCACGCAGCGATTTGAGCGAAACCTCGTCCACCATGTCAGCCGCGGCCTTTGGTCATCCCGCGAGCGTGGCCTGTGCCTTCGCGACCAGCTGATCCGGCGACACGGGTTTCACCATGTAGTCGATCGCCCCTTGTCGCAGGCCCCAGATCCGATCGGTTTCCTGTCCCTTCGAGGTCACCATGATGATCGGAATGGCGCGCGTCTTCGGATCGTTGGCGAGCGTGCGGGTCGCCTGATAGCCGTTCATTCCGGGCATCACGATGTCCATGAAGATGAGATCGGGACTCATCTCGCGCGCCAGGCGCACGCCCTCGGCGCCATCGGCGGCCGCGGCCGTCTTGTAGCCGTGGCGCTCGAGCGCCTTTTGCATCACGTGAACCTCGGTCGGCGAATCATCGACGATGAGGATGAGTGTCATGGCCGTCATCTCCCGATGTGCGTCTCGATCGCACTCAACAGTTCGTCCTTGGTGAACGGCTTCGTGAGGTAGTGCTCTGAGCCGACGATGCGACCGCGGGCGCGATCGAACAGGCCATCCTTGGAGGAGAGCATGATGACGGGAATCGCGCGGAATACCTTGTTGTGCTTGATGAGCGAGCAGGTCTGATAGCCATCCAGCCGCGGCATCATGATGTCGACGAATACGATGTCGGGCTGGTGGTCGGCAATCTTGGCGAGCGCGTCAAACCCGTCGATGGCAGTGAACACATCGCACCCCTCCTTGGCGAGCAGCGTCTCGGCGGTGCGGCGGATCGTCTTGCTGTCATCGATAACCAGGACTTTCAGGCCCTGGAGCTTCGCATTCATGCCGCTCACGTTGAGGCGACTCCTTACCACACCAAGATGGCCACGCGCGGGGTGACCGGACCGGGAAACAAGCGCAGCGCGGGTTTTAACATATCGGTATACCTCCGGCTATGCCACGCGCGTCACGTTTTCCGAGAGAACGGCGCTCGTGAGACACGCGTCTCACGCAGTGCGGACATATTCGGCCGGTCCCGAGCATAATCGCCGGCCTCGAGGGGATTCGTGCCCGCGTGAGGTGACCGGATGAGCCAACGCATTCGCCTGGGCGTCGTCATGGACGCCCTCGCGGACATCAAATACGCGAAGGATTCGACGCTTGCGATGCTGCTCGCCGCGCAGGCACGCGGCTTCGAGCTCTCCTACCTTGAGCAGCCTGACCTGTCGCTGCGCGACGGGCGCGCCTTTGGCCGCATGTGCCCGCTGACGGTGCGCGCGGACCCCGCGGACTGGTTCTCGCTCGGGGAGCCGCGCACCGAACCCCTCGACGCGCTCGGCTGCATCCTGATGCGCAAGGATCCGCCGTTCGACATGGAGTACATCTACACCACCTACATCCTCGAGCGTGCCGAGGAACGTGGCGTCCTGGTCGTCAACCGGCCGCAGGGCCTGCGTGACATGAACGAGAAGGTCTACACGGCGTGGTTCCCGCAGTGCTGCGCTCCAACGCTCATCACCCGCGACATGGGTGACATGGAGGCCTTCCTGCGCGAGCACGGTAAGATCGTCTGCAAACCCCTGCACGGCATGGGCGGCCGCTCGATCTTCGTGATCGCGCGTGACGACAAGAACACGAACGTCATCTTCGAGACGCTCACCGAATACGGGCAGCGCTTCGCGATCGTGCAGCGTTACCTGCCGGAAATCGTGGCGACCGGAGACTCGCGCGTGCTGCTCATCGACGGCGAGCCGGTCCCGTACGCCCTCGCTCGCATTCCCTCCGCATCGGACCACCGCGGCAATCTTGCGGCAGGCGCCACGGGCATCGGCCGCCCCCTCAACGAGCGCGATCGCTGGCTCGCCGCGCAGATCGGCCCGGTGCTCGCCGCCAAGGGGATGCTGTTCGTCGGCCTGGACGTGATCGGCGGCTACGTCACCGAGATCAACGTCACGAGTCCCACCGGCATCCGTGAGCTGGACAAGCAGTTCAAGCTCGACATCGGCGACCTCCTCATCCAGGCGATCGAGCGCCGGCTGCAGCGCGGCTGAGGCGGCCCGGAGCGGCGGCCGCTATACTTCCGAGGGTGGCTTCCAGAGGTCTCACACTGCGCGAAGGAATCGCGCCCGTCCGGGATCGGCTGCTGGCGACGCTGTTCCTGGCCGCCCTGCTGCATGGCCTGATCATTCTCGGGCTCACCTTCGGCGGCTCTGCCGGCCACGGAACCGAGGCTCCCGGGCTTGAGGTGCTGCTCGTCTCCGAGGAGCTGCCCGAAGCCGACCGCAACGATTCGGCGACCTACCTGGCGCAGCGCACCCAGCTCGGCTCCGGAAATACGCACAAGCCTGTCGCTCCCCGTAACCGCGCATCCGCAGTACCGGTGCCGGCGCAGGACGGCTCGCCCGATGGCAGTGCGCTCGCACCAGAAGGGAACGCGGCCGGGAGCCGTGACGAGCGCGTCCTGACCTCCAGCGCGTGGAGCGCGCAGGTCCGTTACCTGACCGACTCGGGCGACTCTGGTTCGATGCGGGAAAAGCCACTGCGCCTCACGGAGCAAGCGGTGGTACAGCCGGGCCCGCAGGACGAGAGCGGCCCGGTACAGCTGCGGGGCCCCGAGCACGGCGAGCTGTGGATCAGTCCCGACACGCAGGCGGCGGTGATCGCGCCCTATCTCGATGCATGGCGCCGCAAAGTGGAGCGCATCGGAACGCTCAACTATCCCACTGCGGCCCGCCGTCCGGACGTGGCGGCCAGCCCCGTGCTGGAAGTCGGGATTGCCGCGAACGGTGTGCTCGAGCGGGCGGTGATCCGCAGGTCGAGCGGCTACCCGGAGCTCGACCAGGCGGCGCTCGAGATCCTGAAACTCGCCAGTCCATTCGATCCGTTTCCGAGCGATGTGGCCCGCGAATACCGGGTGTTGCGCTTCGCCTACGAATGGCAGTTCCTCGGTGGCCGCGTGACGGGCAGCACAGTCACCGCGGTTCCTTGAGCCGTCCCTGAGGCGCGCCCATACTTGCGCCATGAGTGAATCGAGCTTCACGAATCACCTCCTGATCGCGATGCCGTCGCTCGCGGACCCGAATTTCTCGCAGACGGTAACGCTCGTGTGCGAGCACACCGACAAGGGCGCGCTCGGCATCGTCCTCAACAAGCCGCTGCCGATGCGTCTGTCGGATGTGCTGTCACAGATGAAACTCGAGCCGCGCAGCGATGCGATCGCGGCGAAGCCCGTGCTGCGCGGCGGGCCGGTGCACACGGACCGGGGCTTCGTGCTGCATCGGCCGGGCGGGGAGTGGGATCACACGCACAAGGTCTCCGAGAGCATCCAGGTGACGACATCGCGCGATGTGCTCGCCGCGATGGCGCGCGGCGAAGGTCCGGACGGTGCCTTTATCGCGCTCGGCTACGCAGGCTGGGAATCGGGCCAGCTCGAACGCGAGATGCGTGAGAATGCGTGGCTATCGATGCCGGTCGATGCGGGCGTGGTGTTCGAGGTTCCGTTCGAAGACCGGTGGCTCGCGGCATGGCGCGTGCTCGGAATCGATGTCGAGAACCTCAGCCGTGTTGCCGGCCATGCGTGAGTAGCGACGCATACGCCATCCTCGCCTTCGACTTCGGCCTGAAACGTATCGGTATCGCGGCGGGCGACACCGTCACGCAGACTGCGGCGCCCAGGTCGGCCGCCGCCGTCACGGCTGCCGGGCCGGACTGGACGGCGATCGACGCAGAGGTCCGAGCGCTCCAACCGCGCCTGCTCGTGGTCGGCACTCCGTATAATGTCGATGGTAGTCCGGGCGCCCTCGCAGAAGCCGCGAGCGGATTCGCAGCTGAGCTGGAACGTCGCTTCCACCTCCCCGTGAGACGAGTGGATGAGCGCTTCTCCTCGCTGCACGCGACGGCGGAGCTCAAGGGCCAGCGCGCGAGCGGGGAACGGCGGCGGCGCATCCGCCGCGAGGACCTCGACAGTGTGGCGGCGGCGGTAATCCTGGAACGCTGGCTTGCCGGCGAAGGAGAATAGATGATCTCAGCTCGCTTTTCCCCGGGGCGCAGCCCGTGACCAGCACGGCTGGGTTCCCGATCGCAGTGGAAGATCCTCCCGGTGCGGAACAGCTCCGGGCGAACGGCTCGCTGCGCCATCTCCTGACCCTGGAAGGATTGTCGCGCAAGCAGATCGAGGGTCTGCTCGATCGCGCGCAGGCATTCGTGCAACCGCTGGGTGAGCGCACGGCAGTGAGTCACACCCTCGCGGGAGTGACGGTCGCAAACCTGTTCACCGAGCCCTCGACGCGCACGCGCGTGTCGTTCGAGCTGGCGGCTAAACGGCTTGGTGCGGACGTGGTGAACCTCGAAGTGCAGCTGTCCTCCCGTGTCAAGGGCGAGAGCATGCTCGACACCGTCTACACGCTCCAGGCGCTGCACGTTGACGTGCTGGTGATTCGCGAAGCCGAAGCCGGCGTGCTGGGGCTCGTCGCTGCGCACGTCGCACCGCATGTCAGCGTGCTGTCGGCAGGCGAAGCGCATGTCTCGCATCCGACCCAGGGGCTGCTCGATGCGCTCACCGTCCGGCAGTACAAGAACCGCTTCGACACGCTGAGCGTCGCCATCGTGGGGGACATCCAGCATTCGCGCGTGGCACGCTCCGCCTACCAGGCATTCCGTGCGCTCGGCGTCCCCGATCTGCGCATCGTGGCGCCGCCCGCTTTCATGCCCAGGACGGACGAATTCACGGGCTGTTCGCGCCACGCAACGCTCAAGGCGGGGTTGAAGGACGCCGACGTCGTGATGATGCTGCGCATCCAGAAGGAGCGCATGACCCACGCGTCGTTACCTGACGCCGATCGTTACTTCGCCAAGTACGGCCTCACACCCGAGCGCCTCGCGCTCGCGAAGCCCGATGCGATCGTCATGCATCCGCAGCCGATGAACCGCGGCATCGAAATCGCCTCCGACGTCGCGGACGGCACACAGTCGGTCATCCGCGACCAGGTGCGGAACGGTGTCGCCGTGCGCATGGCGGTGCTCGCCGCAGTCATGGGATCGAGAGCCGGCAGCGCATGGAGTCCGGAACCGACGACCTTGTAGAGCATCTC
>FTDZ01000263.1_pt1 | contig 11894 bp, 9 predicted proteins | sample 1640091 | NCBI WGS metagenome assembly FTDZ01 (sample SAMEA3914816, study PRJEB12502) | metagenome | biome: forest; material: soil | place: USA | collected 2011-09-16 | depth 0.3 m
GCGCCGCGGTCGCGCGCGGATCACGCTCGCGGCGCACCTCGTCTACGCGGCGCGACGCGTTGCGTCGTTCGAGGGCGATTTCGTCGCCTTGCGAGATTGATTACTTCAGCGCATGCCACGCGGCGAGCACTTCCCGCTCTCTTTCCGGAGCAATGCCGGCCTTGAGCTTCGCACGCTCTGCCTCCGGGCGCCGCAGGTGCCACGCCAGCGTGTCATAGACAGTCCTGCGCAGGGGCGTGATCTTCAGCCCCTGTTTGAGCGCACGGGCCGAGCTCGTCTGCGCGAACGCCGCTTCCTCCACCTTGGCCGGCAGCCACACCGGCATGTCGCTCCACCCCTCGACCTTCTGCTGTTCCAGGAATTCCTGCGTCACCCACACGGGGCGTGGCGGTGGGTGCGGATTCACCAGCGCCCGCGCGGCGCGGATGCTGGCGGTCACCAGCTCGCCCATCGTGAATTTGCCCGGAGGCGAGACCAGATTGAAAGTGCCGATGATCCCTCGTTCGGCTGCGTCGAGTGCGAACGCGGCGAGATCGCGGGCATCGATGATCTGAATGAGATCCGCAGGCTTCCCGGGCGCCAGCATCTCACCCCCGCGCGCAGCCCGGGCGGGCCAGTAAGTGAACCGATCCGTGCTGTCGGCGGGACCGGCGATCAGTCCCGGTCGCACCACCGTGACGTGACCGGGCATCGCCTCCTGCGCCGCCTTTTCGCACAGTGCCTTCAGCGGTCCGTAGGTCTCGCCATCGACTTTCTCGATGCTTGCGTCCGCCAGCTGCCCGACCGACGAGTCCTCGGTGCGTGGCGCGCTGAAATCCGGGTACACACTGATCGTGGAAACGAACAGGTATTGGCGCACGTTCGGCGCGAGCAACTCGGCCGACAGGCGCACGTGCCGCGGGACGTAGCCCGAGTTGTCGATGACCGCGTCCCACTGACGCCCTTTGAGCCCGTCGAGCTCGCCGTTGCGGTCACCTTTGATGCGCTCGATCTGTGGAAAGAGCTCGGCGTTGGTCTTGCCGCGATTGAAGAACGTGAGGGTATGACCGCGCTGCAGCGCGAGCTCGGTCATCGCCACGCCCAGGAAGCGCGTGCCGCCCAGAATGAGGATGCGTAGGGGCCGAGGCGCCTTGGCACTGACCCACGGTGGCGCGGCGGCCGCAGTGGCGGCTGTCGACACGGCGCGCAGGAAACCACGTCGGTTCATTCGTACGGATCTCCTATCGGCCGCCGGGCGGCGCGTACTTTGCGATCCAGTCATGTACGGTCTGGTACCAGAAGAGCGAGTTCTGCGGCTTGAGCACCCAATGGTTCTCATCCGGGAAGTACAGGAGCTTGCTCGGTACGCCCATGCTCTGCAGGGTGTTGAACAGTTCGACGCCGTGATTCAGCGGCACGCGCATGTCCATCTGGTTATGGATAATGAGTGTCGGGGTCCTGAAGTTGCCGGCATAGCTGTGTGGCGAGAGGCGCGCGAACTCTTCAGGCTTCTGCCAGAAGGAATAGAAGCGCGGCTTTTCTGCGCCATAGTCGGCGGCGATCTGACCGTACTGATCATAGACGGCTGCGTGCGCGACGATCGTCTTGAACGGATGCTCGCGGCCCAACAGGGTGCTCGCGAGGAATCCGCCGTAGCTGCCGCCCCCGACCGCCATTCTGTCGCGATCCACGTAGGGCTTCGCCATCAGCCATGCGGCGGCTTTGATGGTGTCCTCGTACGGGAGCGACATCCAGTCGGGATTGATCGAATCCGCGAATGCATTGCCAAAGCCGCTCGAGCCGTGAAAATTGGGCCACGTCACGATGTAACCCCAGCTCGCAAATACGTGCGCGTTCCAGCGCCACTGCGTCCCGTCCGTCATTGCGAGGTGCGGCCCGCCATGCAGAAGCATGTAAGCCGGATATCGTTTCGTGGGATCGAACCCGGGCGGGTACACCACCCACATCTGTACGTCATCTCCGCGCGCACCCTTGTACGTGACGCTTTCCACCCGGCCGAAAGTGAAATCCGCGAGCTTCGCGTCGTTGAAGGCAGAGAGCTTGGCCGCCTTCCCACTCCCGAGGTCCAGCCGCACGAGCGTGGGCGGCTCCGTGAAGCTCTGCCGGAGGGCAACGGCGCCGCCTTTGCCGACGGCGACGCTGCTGTAGCTGGGCGAAGTGGTGAGCGCCCTGGGAGGAGAGCCCGCCACGTCGATGCGGTACACGCGCTGGGTGGCTGCATCGTCGATCGGGGCGACCAGCGCCGTGCCCCCCGGCAGCCAGATCGCGTGACTTGCGGAACGGTCCCAGTCCTCCGTGAGTCCCCGCGTCCTGCCGGACGCGCGATCGAAGAGCATCAGCCGGGCGCGATCTGCGGTGAATCCCTTGATGCGCTGCTGACTGAAGGCGAGCCAGCGACCGTCCGGGCTATAACGAGGGTCCGCGTTGTCCGAGGGGCTCTGTGCCGTCACGTTCCTGGCGGGCTTGCAGCCGCACGCGGGGAGTACGATGACATCGTAGTGCGGCTCGACCCCGCTTGGGTCCACGTTCGCCCGGAAGGCCACTTCGAGTCCGTCCGGGGCGATGTCATAGGAAAAGCCATCGATGTCTGCCCTGGAGAGGGAATCCCCTGACAGGCGGGTGATGGCCACCGGCGCCCCGCCGTTCACGTCGATCGCAAAGAGATGGGGCTCCCGCTCATCGAGCAAGTGGTCCCAATAGGCGATCGGGGCACGATCCCAGACGCGCGCGGTCATCTTCGACTCCGCCCGCTCCTGCACGCGCTTGCCCTGGTCCTCCCAGCGCACGAGATCGGTCCAGATGCGGCTTACGAACGCGACTCGATGACCGTCCGGAAACCATTTCGGCGTCGCCGCCCCGGTAGGCACCTCGGTGACGCGCCGGGCTTCACCCCCGTCGGTGGCAATGACGTACACCTGGCTCTCCTTGTCGTCGCCACGCTTGGAGACGAAGGCGATCCAATGCCCATCGGGACTTACGACCGGTTCCGTGGCCGGCGCCGTTGCGCTCGTGAGCTGGCGGCCGGGCCCGCCGGCGACCGGGAACAGCCAAAGATCCGTCAAGGCCTTGTTTTCCGCGACTTCATAGCGGGTCACGGGGACCACTGCGAAACGGCCATCAGGCGCGATCGCCGGTTCTCCCAGACGGCTCAGCGTCCACATGCTTTCGGCACTGAAACGCGCCGTCTGCGCGGCCGCGATGGGTGTGAGGGCGCCATTCAGCAGCAAGGATGCGAACAGGACCAAGGCCGGGCGCGGCTTGCGGGCCATTGAGCTACCTCCGTTGCCGGAAGACGCGCACCAATGCACGCCCGGTCGGCGATTGTGCCGCGGCACCCAGCCGACCATCAATCCGAGGTCAGGTTCGTTGTGACGCGTGCAGCCTTCCGCTGATCGCAGCGCTCGTGCTATTTACACTGTCTCGTGGCAGTGGAGAATGGCACGCCGATCCACGCCTACCCCAAGCTCCATACAAAGGGAACAACACATGAGCAACGCTGATACCCGGGGCCGATTCGTATGGCACGAGCTGATGACCACCGACACAGCAGCCGCCGGCACCTTTTATCCCAAGGTGGTTGCGTGGAAAACGAGGCCATGGGAAATGGATGCGTCGTACACGCTGTGGGAGGCCCCGGCCGGACCGACGGGTGGCGTGCGGACGCTGCCCGAGGGCGCGAGCGCTGGGGGCACCGCGCCTCATTGGATCCCCTACATCGGCACGCCGGACGTCGCTGAGACCGTATCCAGAGCACGCCGCCTCGGCGCAACCGTGGTGGCCGACACGACAGAGATCCCGACCGGTGGGAAATACGCGGTGCTGAAGGATCCACAGGGCGCAGTCTTCGCCGTGTACACATCATCGGAGGAGCCGCCGGCCGCGGCGCACGGCGGCGGGAATTTCTCCTGGCACGAGCTGGCGACCTCGGACTTCGAAGGGGCGCTGCGTTTCTATGCCGAGCTGTTCGGCTGGAACAAGGGTCCCACGCACGACATGGGTGCGGCCGGTCCGTACCAGCTCTTCCTCCGCGAAGGGCAGCAGTACGGTGGCATCTACAATGCCGGGGATCAATCTCCGCACTGGCTGTGCTACGTGCAGGTGGACGACGCCGGTAAGGCAGTGGCTGCCACGAAAGCCGCGGGCGGCCGAGTCCTGAATGGCCCCATGGAGGTGCCGGGCGGCAGTTGGATCGCGATGCTCATCGACCCGCAGGGCGCGGCCTTTGCGGTGGTGGAGCCGAAGCGAGCTGCCGCGGGCAAGACGCCCGCGGCGAAGGCCCCCGAAACGAAGCCCAAGCCCGCGAAGCTCGAGGTCAAACCGACTGCCACGGCCTCGTCGGCTCAAAGCGCGCCCGCGGCGAAACCTGCACCTGCGGCGAAACCCGTTGTCGCGGCAAAGCCCGCTCCCGCGGCTCGCCCGTCGCCGGCCACCGCTCCTCCCGCCGCGAAGAAGCCTCCCGCCAAGAAGGCGGCCAAAGGAAAGGCCGCTGCAAAGAGAGTCGCCTCGAAAGGCAAGGCCAAGGCAGCGCGCAAGAGTGCCGCAAAGCGGGCATCGCCCAGGAAACGCTCAGGTGCCAAGAAACGCGCCGGTGGCAAGCGCGTAGCGGCCGGCAAGCGCGTAGCGGCCGGCAAGCGCGCAGTGAGGAAGGGGACTGCGAGGAAGGGCAGTGCGAGGGTTGCCAGAGCCCGAAAGCATCGCTAGAGGCGCGAACTGTCGGATGGCACGCAAGCATTCGCTGGGGCCGTAGCGAGGCGCGTCGAATCGCGCATCGCTGACGCCCGGCCGGCGCCGCAGGCGAGAGCCACGAGGGAAGCTGCCGGACCGGGTCGCGACGATCGCCCGCGTTGGCCTTCGGGTTGGCGGTGCGGCCGCCGCGCTTGGTTGCCGCGCACGTCGGCGGCCGATCGCTATTGGCTCGCCGCCTCGCCGGCCTTGCGCTGCTCCTCGGCCACGCGCCCGGCATCCTCGAGCTGCTGCTCGATCTTTGCTTGCGCAGCCTTTGCCTGCTTCAGTTCTTCGGCTTTCGCGATCGCTTCCCCCGGGACGGACGCGGCGGTTTCGCCGAGGCCGCAGCCCGCGAGGAGGAGGAGCGTCGCACTCACCAGGAGGAATCTGGTCATTTCAAGTCTCTCCTCGCGCGGTTCGGGCGCTCAAATCTACCCCTGCGTGGGGGTGACGCAAGCGATGCGAGCTGGCCGGCTCTGGCGACGGCGCGAAGTCGTGCCAGAAGAGACGCGAAGCGTGCCCAGAAGAGACGCGAAGCGCGCCGGACGAGAATTGCGGGACACTGCGATGCCGCGGCACTATGCAGGGCGGCCGCGCGTGCCGTGGCTCGACGCAGACGCGCGCGTGGCGGGGAGAGAACACTGAATGCGTACGGGATCCATGGCGAGACGCACGGTCGAGTCCGAGCCGCGCGTGCGGCGCGGCTACTTCGAATGTCGTCACGGACAACTCCACGTCTATAACGCGATCCCGGCTGGTGGCGGTTTCGAGGAAGGTACGGCGCTGCTGTGTCTGCATGCGGGGCCGGCGTCGGGTGGCGCGTTCCAGGCTTTTCTCGCGGCAATGGGTCGGGATCGCTCCGTCTACGCACCCGATCTGCCGGGGAACGGGGAATCGGACGCACCGCCCGCTCGCCCCTCGATCGCCGACTATGCAACCGCGGTCGGCGATTTTCTGCAGACGATGCGCATTCGTCAGATCGACGTTCTGGGCCACCACACCAGTGCGCTGATCGCCGCAGAGCTCGCGATTGAACGGCCTCAACAGATTCGGCGGCTCGTTATGGTCGGGGTGCCGGTGCTGACGGAGGCTGAGCGGGTGAGCTTCCGAGGCGCCCCCTGGCCCCTGGCGCCTGCCGAAGACGGGAGCCACCTGGTGCCGGAATGGCGGCGCACGCTCGAAACGCGGGGCTCTGCCGTACCGCTCGAGATCGCCGCGCGCAGTTTCGCTGACAAGCTTCGCAATGGGCCGAGTGCGTCATGGGGGATGAGCGCGGCCGCCCAATACCGCTGTACGGAGCGGCTGCCCCTGATCACTCAGCCGGTGCTCGTGTTGCGTCCCAGAGACGATTTGTGGGAGGCGACCTGGCGCGCGCGCGAGCTGTTGCCGGGAGCGCGCATCGTGGACCTGCCCGATCATGGGCAAGCGTTGTTCGAGGCCGCGCCCGAAGCGGTGGTTGAGGCGGTAAAGGATTTTCTGGCCGATAATATGTAACGTTACGGGAACGCGCTCACAATTTGAGCGTTACGCATGCTCTTGAGCTGCGGCGCGCGCTAGACTTTCCGGCATAAATCCAAGGGGAGCGCGCCAGATGAGCGTGCAACGCCAGTCAGTCCCTTCAAGCGAAGGGGATCTTGAGTCGACCGCCGAGCTCCCAGTGCTCGACGTCGCCGCCTATGAAGCGGCGCGAGGCGAGGAGCGCAGCGGCAGCACGGACACGTGGATCATGCCGACGGCGGCGCGTGCGTCCGCTGCAGCGTTGGTGACTGCCGCGGCTCAAGAGCACGGCACCCAGCTCGAAGTCGATCTGCGTTCTCTTTCCGAGAGTCTGCGCGACGTCGAAGGCCGCTTGACTCGCAAAGGCGAGCGGCTGATCGAGCTCGAACGCGAGCTCGCGGAGGCGCAGGCGGATCGCCTCGCAACCGAGGAGCGCGCCGCGGCGGTGACCGTGGAGCTAGATGCCGCGCGCACCGAACTGGGCCTCGCGGCCGCGCGCCTCGCCGAATTGCAGCACGGGATAGAGCATCGCGATTCGGCCGCCCGCCAGCAGCAGACTCGAGACCGCGAGCTCACCGCGCAGCTCGCCGCGGCGGACGCAGCGCTCCTGGCGGCGCGACGCGATCTGAGCGTGGTTGAAGTGCGCGCTGCGCAGTATTTGGAATCCCTTACCTCGCTCGAGGGGCGGCGCGTTGTGTTCGAAGGCATGCTCTGCGGCCTCGAGCACGATGTGCAGGAGCGGGATGGGCAGATCAGCGGCGTTGCGCGCGAGTTGGCGCAGCGCACGGTGCGCACCCGCGAGTTGGAAGCGGAGCTGGGTGATCGTGCCCGGCGCATCGGCTCCTTGGAGGGAGAAGTGAACGCACTGGCTGCGGCGCTCGGGCAGCGCAACGCAGAGCTCGATCGCTCGCAGCGCGAGCATGCGAGGCTGAGCGAATCGATCGCCTCGCTCACGGAAATGCTGAAGGCGCGCGCCGAGCGCGTCCGCGCGCTCGAGGCGGCGCTGAGCAATCAAAGCGAATCGGTTTCCGAACGCGTGCAGGAGCTCGAGCGCATGCACCGCGAACGCCATGCGCTCGCGGCGAATCTGGCCGCATTCGAAGCGGCTCTTGCCGGCGCCAATACCCGTCTTGCCGAACAGGAGCACGCGGCGGCCGCCACTGCCGCGGAACGCGCCGAGCTCGAGACGCGGCACGCGGGCAGCCGGTTACGCGTGGCAGAGCTGGAACGCGAAATCGCGGCGGCGGGGACCAGCGTCAAAGAGTACGCGGCCGTCGCGCAGCGCGCCGAGGCCGAACGCGAACAGCACACCGAGCGCCTCGCCATTGCCGAGACGCGCAGCAGCGGGCTGCAGGCGCAACTCGCCGAGCGCGATGAAACCATCCGCCTGCTGCAGGATGAGCTGCGCGCCAGCCTGACGCGCGCGACGGAGCTCGAAGCCGATCTGCGTGCGGCGGAGGACGCCATTCACCGGGTCGAGGCCGACCTGCGCGGCAAGAGCGCGCGGCTCGATGAGTTGGCGAAGTCGAGCGATGAGTGGCGCGGCACGCTCGAAAACGCGCGCCACACGCTGGCGGACCGGGATTCCGTCATTCAGCGGCTCGAGGCCGAAGCAGCCAACAGCGCGGTGCTGCTGGGAACCATTCAACAGAGCATCAAGCGGCTCGATCCCGGCACCAGCGGTAACTACGAAGTGGCACCGGAAGGGGCGGTACGGTTGCTCGTTCGCGTCGATGGCGACAGCGAAGTGGTGCACGTGCTCAGCCGCAAGACGACGATCGGCCGCACCCCGGACAACGATCTGCAGATCGACGCCAAGTTCATCAGCCGCCACCACGCGGTGATTCTCGCCGGTCCGACGCACACGATCATTGAGGATCTGAACAGCACCAACGGCGTCTCCGTGAACGGCCGGCGCATCACACGCCATACGCTCCGCGATGGCGACACCGTCGCCATTGGCAAGACGCACTTCAGGTTTGCCGCGCGACCGACCGGCGACCGACGCTGATCTCAGCGCGGCGCTGCACGCTTCCTCCGGAGCGTGGGCCGGCGGCCTCGCGGCACGCCTGGCAGCTGCCGCGCGAGAATGCGGTTCGCAATACCCGCAGGAATGGCTAAGCTCCCACGACTGAAACGGGGAGTGAGCTGTGGTGGCGAGCCCGTACATCGAGCGGATCCTGAAGGCGCGTGTCTACGACGTGGCGGTCGAATCGCCGCTCGAGGAGGCCGCTCGCCTGTCGCGCCGGCTCGGCAACCGTGTGCTGCTCAAACGCGAGGATCTGCAGGAGGTCTTCTCGTTCAAGCTGCGCGGCGCCTACAACAAGATTGCGCACCTGTCCGAGAGCACCGCGCAGCGCGGGGTGATATGCGCGTCCGCTGGCAATCACGCGCAGGGCGTCGCGCTTGCCGCGCGTCGCCGCGGCGTGCCGGCGGTCGTCGTGATGCCGCAGACGACGCCCCAGATCAAGGTGGCCGCGGTCGTTGACCTCGGCGGTGAAGTTGTTCTGCACGGCGACGATTACGACAGCGCGTACGATCGCGCGCTCGTGCTTTCCCGCGAGCGGAACATGGTGTTCGTGCACCCCTTCGACGATCCGGATGTGATCGCGGGCCAGGGCACCATCGGCGTCGAGATTCTGCGCCAGACCGGCGGCCACCTCGATGCGATCTTCGTGCCGATCGGCGGCGGCGGTCTGATCGGCGGGATTTCCGTGTACGTGAAATATCTGCACCCGAATGTCCGCATCATCGGTGTCGAGCCCGAGGACGCCGCCGCGATGTATGAATCGTTGAAGGCGGGCGCGCGCGTGACGCTCGACCGAGTCGGCATATTCGCGGACGGTGTTGCGGTCAAACGCGTGGGTGAGGAGCCCTTCCGGCTGGCGTGCGAGTTCGTCGACGAGGTCCTGTTGGTGGGCACGGACGAAATCTGCGCCGCCATCCAGGACGTGTTCGAGGACACGCGCTCCATCGTCGAGCCCGCAGGCGCACTCGCGGTCGCGGGCGCAAAGAAATGGGTGGAGCGCGAGCGCTGGCGCGACAAGCTCCTCGTGGCGGTCAACAGCGGGGCCAACATGAACTTTGACCGTCTGCGCCACGTAGCCGAACGCGCCGATCTGGGCGGCGAACGCGAAGCACTCCTCGCGGTCGAGATCCCAGAGCACCCCGGGAGCTTCCTCGGCTTCTGCGAAGCGCTCGGCCGGCGCAGCGTCACTGAATTCAACTATCGGTACGAGAGCGAGCGCGCCGCCCAGATTTTCGTCGGCTTCGCGCTCACCGGGGGCCGCACCGAACGCGACGCCGTCGTGGCGGCGCTGCGCGCTGCCGGCTACCGCGTCAACGACATGACCGACAACGAGATGGCAAAGCTGCACGTGCGCTATATGGTCGGCGGACACGCGCGCGGCATCCAGCACGAGTTGCTCTACCGCTTCGAGTTCCCCGAGCGCCCCGGGGCACTGCTCAGATTCCTGCAAGCCATCGGCTCACGCTGGAACATCAGCCTGTTCCACTACCGCAATCACGGCTCGGATCATGGCCGCGTGATCGCCGGCATTCAGGTGCCGCCCGCCGAGCGCACCGACTTCGTCGAACACCTGCGCGATCTGCACTACGCGTACGTCGAAGAAACAACGAATGCGGCGTACAAGATCTTTCTGGGCGCCTGACGGAGCGGCTACTTGATGAGCCGAAGCGCGAACGGATATCGATAGTGAACGCCTTCGCTCGCCTTGATCGCCGCGATGATCGTCATCACGAGCCACAACACGTACAGCGCGGCCCCGAGCAGAAAGCCGATGAAAATCAGCACGAACAGAGCGCAGACCAGATACCCGAGCGCGACGCTGATGTTGAAATTGAGCGCCTCCTTCGCCTGGTCTGCGACGAATGCGGACTGCTCGCGCTTGGCGAGCCACACGACGAGCGGCCCGATGACGTTGCCCGCCACGGGTGCGAACAGGCCGGCGAGAGCCGCGAGATGCGCGATCATTCCCCAGGTCCGATCGGCCTGTGTCAGCGGACTTCCGTTGCCCGCGGAGGTGTCAGTTACATTCACGGGGAATCCTCCATCGAGCCTCGCGTGCGGCGCGCTGCCGATTATGGCGAGCACGCCGCGTTGCATGCAATTGTCCGACGAGTGCGAGCGTGCGGTGTCTGACGTGCCGCGCCGGGTCCCGTGGCACGAGACACTCACCGTGCGAGGTGTGCGACACCGGCTCACATGGTGGGGCGATCGTACCGACCGGCCGGTAGTCCTGCTGCATGGTTGGATGGATGCCGGCGATACGTGGCAATTCCTCGTGGATTGTTTGCCCGCGGACTGGTCGTGTGTTGCACCAGATTGGCGCGGCTTCGGCGGCAGCGAATGGCAACCGGGGGGGTACTGGTTTCCGGACTACTTTGCAGATCTCGAGGCTCTGCTCGAGGCGCTGTGCCCGCACGCTCCCGCGCGCATCGTCGGGCACAGCATGGGCGGGAACGTCGCGTCGATGTACGGCGGGATTCGTCCGCGGCGCCTGGAGTGGCTCATCAACCTCGAGGGCATGGGTTTGCGGCGCACTGCGGCGAGTCAGGCACCGGACCGATACGCGGAATGGCTCGACCAGGTGCAGTCCCCGCTCCCCGAGCGGCGTTACGAATCGCTCGGCCAGCTGGCAGGGTTACTGCGGCTGCGCTACCCGCGCCTCACCCGTACGCGGGCGGAATTCCTGGCTCGAGCGTGGAGCCGTGAGCACGACGGCGAGGTCACTCTCGCGGCGGATCCGCGCCATCGCCTCGTGAATCCGCTGCTCTATCGACGCGAAGAAGCCGAGGCCTGCTGGCGCCGCCTCGAGGCGCCGGTGCTGCTCGTGTTCGGCGAGCACTCGGAATTTCGCGCGCGGCTGGGTGCCGACGGGAGCGATGACTCGTTCCGCGCGATCTTTCGAACCGCGCGCATCGTGAATCTACCGGGGGTTGGTCACATGATGCATCACGAAGACCCGCAGGCCGTTGCACGGCACATCGTCGAATTCGTAGCGGCTCTTGTCTGATCGCGGCAATGAAGACATTGATCATCGGCGGCGCGCGCTCGGGTAAGAGTGCCCTCGCGGCGCGCCTTGCGCAGGAGCGGCGTGCGCTGGCGGTGTGCTGCATCGTGACGGCGATCGCCTCAGATGCAGAGATGACGGCGCGAATCGCCGCACATCGACGTGCGCGACCATCGCAATGGAGTGTGCGAGAGGAACCGGTGCACCTCGCCACGGCGCTGCGCGAGGCAGCGCGTTCGGGGCGCCTCCTGCTCATCGATTGCCTCACGCTCTGGACCGCGAATTGCCTGTGGTCGAGGCAGAGCACACGCGCAAAATCGAGCCCGGCGCGCAAGGCGCGGGACATGCCGGCTGGCAAGATGGTCGATTTCGCGGGGACCCCGGGTGAGTCCGCGGACATCCCACCGGATCTCGAATTCTGGCAGCGCGAGCGCACGGACTTTGCGGACGCGCTGCGTCAGTCCCGGTCGGATGTGATCCTCGTAATCAATGAGATCGGCTCCGGCATCGTGCCGGTGACAGCCGCAGCACGCATTTTCCGTGACGAGCACGGACGTCTGGCACAGGAGATTGCCGCGATCTGCTCCGAGGTGCTGCTGGTCGTGGCCGGCATCGCGCTACCGCTCAAGTCGAAGACGC
>FTDZ01000341.1_pt1 | contig 11830 bp, 10 predicted proteins | sample 1640091 | NCBI WGS metagenome assembly FTDZ01 (sample SAMEA3914816, study PRJEB12502) | metagenome | biome: forest; material: soil | place: USA | collected 2011-09-16 | depth 0.3 m
CGGCGGGGTAGTCCCCGAGCGGTCGCGGTCCGAAGCCTGCTGCGCGTCTGGAACTATTTCGACGGGATCAATCACGGCAAGGGCGACGCTGAGCGGTACAAGCAGTTCTGTGCAGGACGCGCTGCAGGCTTCGGACCGCGACCGCTCGGGGACTACCCCGCCGCGACCGCGATCGGTCGCCTCGATGGCGAGCCGATGCTGCAGGTGTACTGGCTCGCCGGGCGTCTGCCGGGGCTACCGCTCGAGAATCCGCGGCAGCTGAGCGCCTGGCGCTACCCCAGGCAGTATGGCCCAGCCACCCCGAAGTTCTCGCGCGCGATGTTCGCATCCGACCGGCTGCTCATGATTTCCGGCACGGCGAGCATCGTCGGTCACGCATCGCGTCATCGCGGCGATCTGCGGGCGCAGCTCGATGAGACGCTCACCAATCTCACGAACGTGCTGCACCGGGCCGCCTGCATCGCGCCCACGATTCGCGCGCGCTTCGGCGCAGAGAGCCTGTTGAAGATTTACCTGCGCGATGACTCCCTGCTGGAGGAAGTCGCAGAGCTCGCCGGCGAGCGCCTGCCGCCGGAGGCGCAGTACATCATCCTGCACGCAGAGGTCTGCCGCTCCGAACTGCTGGTCGAGGTCGATTGCCTGCACGGCGGAGCGTAAAGGCCACCCCACAAAGCCGCCCCAGGAAATCAAGCTTGACGCGCGAGGCAGGCTCCAGCCGCCCGGTAAGACACTTGATTTCCCGGGGATCCCGGCAAGAGCGGCGCTACGCGCCGGAAGAAAGAGCCGGAAGAACGAAAGAGGATCGACTACTTCGCGCCGTGTAGCGCAGCGAGGAGCTGCTCACGCGGGAGCTTACCGACGTCGTTCCGCGGCAAAGTGGCGACGCGCACGAGCGGACGCGGAATGAACGCGGGATCGACGGTGCGCGCAAGATGCTGGCAAATCGCTTCTGCGGACATCGTCGGAGCGACCACGAGTGCGGCGACGCGCCGGACGGCGCCTTTCGTGGCTTCGGAAGGCTGAAACACCACGGCGTCCTCGACACCAGGGACGCTCAGCAGCCGGCGCGTCAGATCGGCAAGCGAGGCGCGCTTGCCTGCGACCTCGACCATGTCGGCGTTGCGTCCGCGCACGATGAAACGGCCGCCGGGCTGCACCTCCATCAAGTCCTGCAGCCGCATCGGCGCATGGAACCACGGCGCATCGACGCGCACACCGTCGTCCAGGGCCTCGAGCTTGACCTCCGGATAGAGATGCCACGCCTCTTCGCATGAGGTGCGGCGGGTCGCGATCACGCAAGTCTCCGTCGAGCCAAACATCTCGAGCACCGTCGTCTCGAACTCGCGCTCGATCGATCGCGCTAGTGCGGCATCGAGGGGTGCCGTCGCCGAGACGACCAGGGCCGTCGGCGGCAGGCGCTGGCCAGAGGCCGCGAGGGCACGCATGTGGACGGGCGTGGTGACGAGCACACGCGGCTCGGGAACTTCCGCCAGGGCCGCGGCGATGTCCGCCGGGAACAGCGGCCGCCCAGCGTGCACGGCCATGTCCGCCAGCAGTGGCAACAGGATCGACGTCTCGAGTCCGTACATGTGTTGGGGCGGAACGGTGGCGACGATCCACGGCCGCGCCGAGCCATACAGGGGTGCGAGGCATTCGCTCATACGGCTCGCGTTCAGCTCAGAGCTGCGCGCGAAGCTCCGCCACAGCTTGGTGTGGCCCTGAGGCACCCCAGTGCTGCCGGAGGTGAACGCGATGACGGCAACGTGGTCTTCCGGCAGCTCAGAATCGCAGCCGACCGCGGGTTTCGGCACCGGGCCATGAGCGTCACCCATCGCCGCTGCAGCGACAACCACTACGCTATCCGCATGCGACTGCGCCGTCGCAGTGGCGTCCCAGGCACGGCGCACGTCATTGTCATCGCACCGATAGCTGTCAGCATTGAGCGACGTGATCTCGTCCACGACTCCCTGCGCACGGGAGGAGGGAAGCACGTTCGTATGCCCGCGGACCAGCGCCGCACAGCACGCAACGAGAAAGGCATCGCGTCGCTCGCAGAGATTGACGAGATAGCGTCCCGCCCGCGGCTCGCGCGCCACGGCCGCGACACGCTGCATCAGCTCATGCGCGTTGACACACCGCCCGTCCGACCACAGTACAGCGCGGTCCGGATCTGCGGAACGCAGCAGCGGCAGCTTCACTGAGCGGGCCAGCGGCTGAACACCAGCGAGGTATTCACGCCGCCGAAGGCAAAGTTGTTGCTCATGACGTGCTCGACATCGCAGCCGCGGCCCTCGCCCACGATGTAGTCGAGATCACCGCACCGCGGATCGAGATTCTCGAGATTGATGGTCGGGGCGAACCATCCGGCCTTCATCATCTCGATGCTGAACCAGGCCTCGATTGCGCCGCAGGCGCCGAGCGTGTGACCGAGATAGCTTTTCTGGGAGCTCATGGGGATGCGTGATCCGAACACCGTGGCCGTCGCGCGCGATTCGGCAATGTCGCCGTGCTCGGTTGCCGTGCCGTGGCCATTGACGTATCCGATCGCTGCGGGCGCGAGGCCGGCGTCACGCAGCGCCAGATCCATCACGACCCGCATGGTGTCTTCCTCCGGTTTGGTCACGTGCACGCCGTCGGAATTCGTGGCAAAGCCCGCAATCTCGGCATGGACGCGCGCACCGCGCGCGCGCGCATGCTCCAGCTCTTCCAGCACGAGGATGCCCGCCCCCTCGCCGACCACCAGCCCGTCTCGATCGCGGTCGTACGGCCGGGGCGTCGCATGCGGCGTCGCGTTGCGCCGGCTCGTGGCGTACAGCATGTCGAATGCCATGGCCTCACTGGGACACAGCTCCTCCGCGCCGCCTGCGACCATCACCGCCTGCTGGCCGTGCTTGATGGACTCATAGGCATAACCGATGGCCTGGCTGCCCGAGGTGCAAGCGCTCGAAGTCGGAATGATGCGACCCTTCAGGCCGAAAAAGATGCCGATGTTCGCCGCGGCGGTGTGCGGCATCATCCGGACGTAGGAATTCGCGTTCAGTCCGTCGGCTGAGCCCGTCATGAGCATGATGGCGAATTCCTTGATGTCGGGGGTGCTGCCGACCGAGGAGCCGCATGCCACGCCCACCTGGCCGCTGCTCAACACCGGGTTGCCCAGCAGGCCAGCGTCGGTCAGCGCGAGCTCCGCCGCCCGGACCGCGAGCTGCGAAACCCGACCCATGCCGCGCATCTGTTTACGCGTCCAGTGGTGCGGCGGCTCGAAACCTTCGATCGGCGCGGCGAGCCGTGTGTTGAGGTCGGTATAGCGCTCCCACTCGCAGATGTAGCGCGTTGCGTTCGCGCGGACACGCAGGCGTGCGTGGATTTCCGGCCAGCTCGATCCGAGCGCCGTGATGCCTGCCATTCCCGTAACGACGACGCGTCGCATGCAATCCTCAGCACAGACCGCCGTTCACTGCGATCACCTGCCGCGTGACGTACGAGGCGGATGGCGACATCACAAAAGCGACGACGGCCGCGACCTCCTCGGCCGTGCCGCTCCTGTGCATCGGAATCATTTTCAGAATCTCCTCGAGCGGCACGTGCTCCTCCAGCATTTCGGTCTCGATGAGACCGGGCGCGACACAGTTGACGGTAATCTGCCGCTTCGCGAGCTCGACGGCGAGCGCCTTGGTGGCCCCGATCACGCCGGCCTTCGCAGCGCTGTAGTTCACTTGACCGCGATTACCAATGAGTCCCGAGACGGATGCCAGCGTCACAATCCGCCCGGGCGCGCGCCGCCGCACCATGGGCATCACGACGGGTTGCAGCACATTGTAGAACCCGTCGAGATTGCTGCGGATCACGTTGTCCCAGGCTGCGCCGCTCATCGCGGGGAACGCGACGTCATGCGCAATTCCCGCGTTGCAGACCACGCCGTAGTACGCACCATGCGCTTCCATGTCACGCGCAAGCTGTTCGGCACAGCTCGCGCGATCCGTGACGTCGAACTGCAGCACGCGCGCAAGGCGGCCGATGCCGATGACGTCCGCGGCCACCTGTTCCGCGTCCGCCCGTCGCGTGCGGCAATGGACGACGATGTCGTAGCCCTCGCGCGCAAGACGCAGAGCGATGGCACGGCCGATGCCACGACTCGAGCCGGTGATGAACACGGCTTCCGTCATGAGACGTGGCACCGCGCGAACGAGGTGTGCACGAATCCAGCCTCCATGGGCACGGGCTCCATGAGCACGGACTCTATGAGCACGGACTCCATGAGCACGGCCCACGTCATCGGGCACACCACTGTGCCAGTGTGTCGAGCCGCCGCCGCGGTTGTGCCACGAACGGATTCCGCTCGTCCCACGCGTATCCGGCGAGCACCGAGCAGATCATGCCTCGAATGTCCGGCGTCTGACCTTCGTGAAACAGAATCTGCTGGAAGCGCCCGTCGTACCACGCTTCCACGTAGGCGCGGAAGCAGTCGACGCCACGCCGCAACGGCCTCTCGAACTCCTGGTCCCAGTCGACACTCTTCCCCGCGAGCTGACGATCGAGCACCTCCGTCGCGGTGCTCGCCGAGCGCATGGCAATCGTGACTCCTGAAGAGAACACGGGGTCGAGGAACTCGGCAGCGTTGCCGAGCAGCGCGAATCCTGGTCCGTGCATCGTCGTCACGTTAGCAGCGTAGCCCGCAAGCTCGCGCACCGGAGTATCCCATTGCGCTTCCGCAAGCAGCGCCGCGAGACTGTGATCCTCGGCAACCAGCGCGCGCAGCCGCTGCTCGGGTGGCCCGGCATATCCGCCGAGGAATTCCTTGCGCCCAACCACACCGAGCGAGCAACGGCCGTTCGCGAACGGGATGAGCCAGTACCACACGTCCGGATGTCGCGGATGCACGGTGATGCGGATCTTGTCGCGGTCGAAGGCGCCATCGGGAATGTGGTCCGCCACGTGCGTGAAGATCGACTGGCGCGGCGGAAAATCGGACGGGCGCTCGAGGCCCAGCAGCCGCGGGAGCGTGCGCCCGAATCCGCTCGCATCCAGCACGAAATCCGCCTCGACCGTGGTGACCGCGCCGTCCCGCGCGACCGCGCTGACCGTGCAGCCGGTGCTCGCCGCCGCGACTGCGACGATTTCGACCTCGTAGCGGATCTCGACCCCCTGGCGCTGCGCCTCATCCGCGAGCAGCTTATCGAACGTCGCCCGCTGCACCTGGTAGGTGGAGCTGCGGCCAGGCGTGAATCGCTCGCTGAAATCGAAGTCCGCGTACTGCTCGCCGCACGCGAATGCGGCGCCGTTCTTGTGCTGGAAGCCGGCGGCATCCACGGCCTCGATCATGCCTGCCTCCGCCACGAAATCCAGGCAATGCACGAGCAGGCTCTCGCCGATGGAAAAACGCGGAAAGCGCTGCCGCTCGAGCACCAGTACGTCGCGCCCGCGCCGTCGCAGGAGCGCCGCGGCGATCGAGCCGGAAGGCCCGGCGCCGATGACCACGACTTGTCGGCGCTCTGTTCCCACGGCGGTCATCCCGAGCAGGCCCGAACGCGGTCGGTCGAGCATGGCGGAGAAGTCAGTTGCCCGACACGAGTCTCCTTTGCCATGGCGACCTGCATCAGGCTCGCCAGAACGGGTAGAAGTTGAACCACTGCAGGGGCTCGAGCCGCAGATAGTGCTCGAGGCGCGCGGCGAATCGTTGGGCGTGCGCTGCGATCACCTCGTCGCGCGAGACGCGTACCCAGGCGATGCGCTCCGCGAACGGCTCGAAATAGACATGATTGCGCCCCGCCCGGCGCAGGCAGAACAGCAGGTGCACCGGGCACTCGAGAAGTGCCGCCAATACGTACGGGCCGATCGGAAACGCGGCGGTTCCTCCAAAGAAGCTCGCCTCGACGCTGCGCCCGCCATGCACGGGCACGCGATCGCCGGTGAGCACCACCCATTCACCCCGGTCGATACGCTCGCGCAGCGCGAACGCGGTGGTCGGATCGAGCGTCGTGACTTGCACCAGCTCGAAGTCAGTGGCGCCCGAGAGCTGCAGGATGCGATTGAAATAGTCCGCGTGGGCGGTATGCACCAGAACATTGAGCCGCGCGCGCGCGCCGCGCGTCCCGAGCGCCCGCAGGACTTCGAGATTGCCGAGATGGGAGCCGATGACGAGCACGCCGCGCTCGCGTGCGGCGAGCGACTCCATCGTCCCAGACTCTTCGAACACCACATCGTCGTGCTCGAGGCGCCCCGACCACGCATCGAGCTTGTCGAGAATCGAAGTCGCGAACGCGGCGAAGTGACGGTAGGCCGTGCCCCAAGTCGGGCGCAGTCCCGCCTCGGGCATCTCCTCGGCCACACGCCGCAGATAGTCGAACGAGGCCGCACGACCGCGGCGGCCACAGAGGAAGAAGTAAAGGGTGGTCAGGTGCACGACCGGCACCATCACAGGCCGCGCGAGCAGCCGCAGTCCCATCCACATCAGGCGCATCATGAAGAATGCGCCGCGCTCGCGGGTGCGAGCCCATCCCACCTGCACCGTAGCGCCGGACGTGCTCATCGAATCCTGCGCCACAGGAGCAGCGGCAGCCGCAGCAGCATTCCCGCGAACAAGCCCAGCTGCAACCTCACCATCAGCACGTTGTCGCGGAACAGCCGGAAGTGCGACACACCATCGACGGGGTACGACACTCGGGTCTCCAGCCAGCGCATTGGCTGGCCCCGCCAGTGGAGTCGCACCACGACGTCGACGTCGAAATCCATGCGCAAACCGATGCGCGTGTCATCGAGGAGGCGGACGACCGGCCCAAGCGGGTACACACGAAAGCCACACATTGCGTCGGGGATCTCGAGCGAGAGCGTGTTCAGCCACACCAGTCCGTGGGTGAGGTAGCGACCATAGCGGCGTACCCGGGGCATCGATGCGTCGAACACCGGGCGGCCGCAGACGAGCTCCTGCGGATGCGCGCGCGCTTCAGCGATGAAACGCGGGATGTCACTCAACGCATGCTGTCCGTCTGCGTCGATCTGCAGCGCATGCGTATAGCCCCTGGCCAGCGCCGCACGCAAGCCGGCGACCACGGCGCCGCCCTTCCCGGTATTGCGAGACAGCCGCACGAGCGTGACCTGCGGGTCCGCGGTGGCGAGCCGGTCCAACTCGCGCGCGCATTGCGGCCCGGATCCATCGTCTACGAGAATAGAATGCAGCCCCGCCGCTCGCACCGCACCCAGCACGCGACCTATGGCTCGCTCGTGGTTGTAGACTGGAATCACGGCGCAGGGAATGAAGCTGTATTCCACCGGGCGCTTCGCGCTCAACCCTGCGACAGCCGCTCGATCGCCTGGACCAGGTCTCCGACCGTGCGGACGGTGCGGAAATCCTCCGCCGCCACCTTGCGCCCAATCACACGTCTCACCCGGTCGAGCAGGTCCACCGCGTCGATGCTGTCGATCTCGAGATCTTCCGCCAGCCGCGCCTCGAGCGTGATCCGCGCGGGGTCGAGCCCGAATAGCTCGGCGAACGCCGAACGCAGCATCTGAAGTATCTGGTCCCCGGTCAGCATCGAGTCAGTCCGTCGGGCGCGTACGGCGCGCCGCATAGAGGATCATGTCCGGTCGGGCGACCCGGCCGGCGTGAGCTCACCGATGAACACCCCCAGCAGATGCTCGTTGAACGCCCGGGAGGCCAGCGGTGCCGCCTGCCACCGGAACGGTTCCGGATCGATGTCCGTGCCGACCCGCAGCGAGAATCGCACCCGGCGCTCCGGAATGCGATACCACGGCATGTTCTTGGCCAGTGTCGTCGGCTCACAACGGATGTAGACCGGCGTCACGACCGCGGCCGCTTTGACGGCAATGTTGGCTGCTCCCCGATGAAACTGCAGCGCCTGCCCAGGCGTCGTGCGAGTACCCTCCGGGAATATTATTACACTTTGCCCTTCGCGAAGCGCCGCCGCGGCACCTTCGATCATCAGGTCGGTGGGCGTGTTGCTCACGTAGCCGGCCGCAACCACCGGCCAGCGCGTCACGGGATTCCCCCACAGCGCCTGTTTGACAATACAACTCGATCTCGGCGTGAAACCCAGCAGAAATACGACGTCGATCAGCGTCGGGTGATTCGCGACGATCATCTGACCCGGCCGGCCCAGCCCTCGGGTGCCCTCGAACTCATAGGTGAGCACGCCCACCCAGCGCATGAGCTCGACGAAACAGCGCATGTAGGTCCGAACGACCGCACGCACGCGCCGTCGATGGGCGTCGCTCCCGCCCGGCCAAAGCCGCATGATAGGGAATACACCGAGGCCAAATACGAGCCCGGACAGTCCGAAGACTCCGAAGCAGAGCCCAGTTGCGAACAGCCGCCAGTAGTAAGCCACGCGTGTCGCCATTTTGAGCGGGAGCCCCTCCGGCGCAGAGCATAATCGCACGCACGCGCGCGAGCGGGCCCGTGCCTTCCGAATGCGTCGCGGGTTTTCGAGCTCGACCGTCGCCGCGGCTCGAAGCTGCGCTGCGCTTCCGCGAATGCGCGTCCCGAAAAAACTCCGGTACCGGTTCGCAATTTCGGATCGCCGCCTATTGCGTCGACGGGTCTCGTCGCGCACCATTCGCGCCGCGTTGCGAGGTGTGGTACCGCTCGTGACGTCCAGAAATGGTCGTCCGGACCCGTGGAGGTGTGGCAAGACTGAAATGAGGAAAAGCAAAGGTTCGACGCCAAGCGACCCCGGGCCCCCTCTGCGGAAGCTCAATGAGTATCTGGAGAGGAACTTTCCCGACTTTTTTGCCGAAGCGCGTTTCCAGGTGGGCGAAGACGACTATTTTCTCTACGCCCGCTTCGGCCAGTACCTCGCCCGCGCCATCGAGCATGCCCGGGCCTCCCGCGACAAGATCAACCGCGGTTTCACCGTTCTGAACAAGATGGCACGCGCCTCCGCGCGCGACCCCGAGATCCGGCAAATGCTGGTATCCGGGCCGCTCGAATACATCGTAGATGCGCCCAAGGCGCGCGCGCTCGCGCGCAAGCGCCTCTCGCCGGTCGCGCAAGGCTACCTCGAGAGCCTGTGCGAATAAGACGGGTCGTCAGGCGACCGCGGGGTGGGCCGTCAGGCAACCACGACCTTGCCGCGCCAGATTCCGTTCGCCTTCCACGCCGCCCATGCCCAACGGAGCCAGCGCAGTAACGCGAGTACCAGCCACAAGGCCCACGCGAACATCAGCGCGCGGTACACCCACATCGGCGCCGAAATGACCCACGGCCGCGGAAGGGTCGAGGCCGTCTGATCCACGAACCAGCCGAAGACGTTGGCGCCCGAGCCCGGCCCCGCGATGCCCATGTCGGGTGAGGCCAGCAAGCTCTGGCGGATCCCGGAGAAGACCAGAGTGCCCACAGCGACGACCGTCAGGATGGCGAGCAGGACCTGAACGGAATTGAATCGCCAGGGTGCGAGGCTGCCGGTCCAACGTTGCCGCCAGTCGCATGCGAACAACCAGAGCGCCACCAGGGCGAACACACCCCAGGAAAGCGTCGACAGTCCGAGCCCCAGGAGCAACCACTCATGGGTCGCGAGCGGTGAGCGCTTCCAGCGTCCGAGGAGCCACGCCAGGATCAGGAACACGACCAGCTCTGACCAGTACAGCACGGCTGGTCCGACACCGCCTCCGATGGCGAGCAGCGGCCAGCGATCCTGCGGGAGATCGAGAGTCGTCAGGACGTTGCTTGCCTTCGAATGCAGATCGACTGCGGGCGGCTGCGTGCGCAGGCTGGCTCCGGTAGGGATGGTCCACTGCACCCCGACGGAGTGCGTGCCCGGCACCAGGCCAAGTGATAGCTCTCCATCGACCGGGCGGATCTGCACGGGTTGTCCGTCGAACTGCACACCCGTCACGCGCGCGGATTTTGGCAGTGTCAGTGAGTGACGGGCGCCCTGAGTGCTCCGATACCGGAAGGTCAGGGCCGTCGTGGCAGAGCGCTTACCGAAACTGACACGCTGCTCAACCGAGTCGATGGCGAGTGTAGATCCCGCGGCGCGCGGTGGACGCGTGATGTGCAACCGCAGCTTCTCTCCCGGACGCGGATGGAACTCGTACACCCAGACCGGCTGGCTGATATCTGCGGGCAACACGGCGGGGAGACCTTCGAAGGCGACGTTCCACTGCGGGCTCACCACGAAGCGCCACTCCTCGGCACGTGCGGAATCCGAGGGAAGCGCAAGCTCCAGCACTTCCCCACGCGGGAGCCCGGAAGTCCATTGACTCTGCTGCTGCCCGCGCTCGAGTCCAATCCACACATTACGACTCCCGTCCGGCTTCTCGTGCACTTCGAGACCCTCGGTCAACACGGACTCGCCAGTGATGAGCGGCACCTCCACACTCATCGCCGCCTTCGCAGGTGCGATGCGCACCACGGCGCTCGTGAGGCTCCAGTCGAGCCCGAGATCGAAGGTGCGTAGCACGCGCACAAAAGCGGGGAATTCGCTGGACGACTCGAGCACCTCGGCTCCCTGCGCAGACGTGCGGTGACGGACCAGCTCGAGCGAACCGGACAGCAGGCGTCCTTCGTTGACGCCCGAGGCGTCCCAACCGTCCGTCTTTACGGACACGCTGCGGGGCGGGGACGGGAAGGCAAGCTGTATGGACTCCGCCGACGCGAGTTGACCGCTCAAGCGCACCGCGTGTGCGCCTGGCGTGATGGGAATCCAAAGTGTGCCGTCACTCTCGCGGCCGATCGCCAACGCGGGCCGGTCGTCTACCGTCACGGAATCGATCTGCCAGCGATCGCCGGCGCTCGGCATGGCCACGGCTATCGTTGCCAGAGCGCTCACTTCGAGTGCCAGATCGAGCCGGTCGCCGCGCACCATCACCTGCGCGGCCGCGAGGTCGGCACACGACGGCATGCAGTCGGGCGCCCGACTCAGGCGGGATTTGAGCTCATTGAGCAATGTTGCATCGGGCGTGGAGGCGGCGTTGGCATGGGGTGCGAACGCGCCCATGAGGACGATGAAGACACCCGCCGAGGCGAGTCCTCCCGCGCTGCGAGAGCGTCCGCCAAACCAGACTGCAAATCTGTTCCGCGCGTCCGGCCAGCGCCACCGATTACCGCCGTCCGCTGGCAGCAGGGCGAGGAACAAGACTCCAAGCAGGATCGCGCCGGTGAAGCGCCACAGCCCAAGCAATAGCGGGCCGACGAACACGAACCGCACGGATTGTTGTGCGTCGACCGGACCAGACCACCCGTAAGCGTAAACCGCGTAGCTCCAGGCCGGGACACCTGGCCCGGTCTGCAGGAGCGTACCCGGCGCGTAGCGCTGGACGACCTGCGCGTAGTTCAAGCCGCCGGCCGAGCTTCCCAGACTCTCACTTCGCCGCTCGACGTCCGAGCGTTCCGCTGCGGTAACCATTCCTTCCTCTAGAGATCTTGGCGCGGCATTCGCAGTTGTACCGGTCACCGCTTTGGCTTCATCGACTGTCACTTCGGGTGCCGGGACGGCAACTGCGCTCATCGGCGCAACGGGCGCAAGGTCTCCCAGCAATCTTGAGTTGCGAGCGCCGGCGCTTCCTGCGTAGGCGGTCTCCGCACCAAGCTGGGGATGCAGCGCGACACGCACCTGGTTCCCCAGCAGCGGGAGAAGTGCAATGCCGAGAACGATGAAACTCACCGTGCGATACGCGCGCGCGACGCGGCGCAGCAGTCCATCGGGCGCCGCGCGGGCGAGCGCAAGTGCCGCGAGCAGATTGCTCCACAACCAGATGTATCCCGGGCTCTCCTGGTATGTGAGCAGCAACGCAACGAACGCGATGACACCGATCGGCCAGCCCGCCAGCCACCCAGCGAACACCGCCACGACAAGCACACCGAACACGCCCCATA
>FTDZ01000744.1_pt1 | contig 11724 bp, 3 predicted proteins | sample 1640091 | NCBI WGS metagenome assembly FTDZ01 (sample SAMEA3914816, study PRJEB12502) | metagenome | biome: forest; material: soil | place: USA | collected 2011-09-16 | depth 0.3 m
CCGCCACCGCGAGTACGCCCGCAGATGCCGCGCTACTCGAGGTCGCCGTCCAGGGCATCGCGCGTCTGAACCGCGTTCATGCACCGGCCAGTGCCGGCAACCGCTTCCTCCTACTGCATCGTCGGCGCATCTGGAGCGACGCGCAGCAACGCTGGATGGGTTGGGAACGCAAGCGCGGCAAACTCCACGAATTGAACCGCTTGCTGCGCGGCGCGGCGGATACCCATTTCGTGGGGATCGCGACCGACGCGCCGGCCGTGCCGCCCGAGGTCCGCTTCGTGATCACGCTCGACTCGGACACGCGGCTACCGCGTGACACGGCACGGCGGCTGATCGGCAAGCTCGCGCATCCGTTGAATCATCCGCGCTTCGACACCGCGACCGGCCGGGTGGTCGAGGGCTACGCGGTCCTGCAACCCCGCGTCACCCCGTCTCTGCCGATCGGTCGCGAGGGGTCGATCTTTCAGCGTGTCTACTCGAGCGCACCGGGCATCGATCCGTACGCTTCCGCAGTGTCCGATGTCTATCAGGACCTGTTTGGGGAGGGCTCCTACGCCGGCAAGGGCATCTATGACGTGGATGCGTTCGAAGCTGCGCTCGCCGATCGCGTACCGGCCGATTCGCTCCTCAGTCACGATCTGTTCGAGGGGATCTTCGCGCGGGCGGGGCTGGCTTCCGATATCGAGGTCGTCGAGGAGTTCCCCGCACGCTACGACGTGGCGGCCCAGCGCCAGCACCGCTGGGCGCGCGGCGACTGGCAATTGCTGCCATGGATTCTCGGACGTGGCGACGCGGGCGCCGGTAACCGGGGCGGTCGCGGTGCGCTTCCGCTGATCGGGCGCTGGAAGATGCTCGACAATCTGCGGCGCACGCTGTCGGCGCCGACGAGCGTCGGCGCCTTGACGGCGGGCTGGTTGTTGCCGCTGAACTGCGCACTGATCTGGACCGCTTTTGTGCTGGGGACGCTGGCACTGCCGGCGCTGCTCCCGGTTGCCGCTGCGATCCTGCCGCGCCGCGCCGGCATTACCGCGCGCAGCCACTTGCGCGCGTTCGGCATCGATCTGTGGCTCGCCGCGTCCCAGATCGCGTTGCTCGTGACGTTTCTCGCGCACCAGGCGTGGTTGATGATCGACGCGATTGCGCGAACGCTGTTTCGTCTGTTCGTGAGCCACCGCAATCTCCTCGAGTGGGTCACTGCGGCGCAGGTGAAGGTCGGCTCGCGGCTCGAGCGCGGGGCGATGTATCGGCGGATGGGGGGGGGTGTGGCCATCGGCGTCGGTGCGGCGATTCTCGCCGTGTCCGTGGGGACCGAGGCCGCGTGGGTCGCGGTGCCGTTCGTGATTCTGTGGATCGCGTCCCCCGCCGTCGCTCAGTGGATCAGCGGGTCAGCGCCCATCACGGGGCGCATTGCCGTGGGGAGTGCGGACGCCCGCGCCTTGCGCCGCGTCGCGCGCCGCACATGGCGCTTTTTCGAGACCTTCGTGACTGCAAACGACCACATGCTGCCCCCGGACAACTTCCAGGAGGACCCCCGACCGGTCCTCGCCCATCGCACCTCCCCGACCAACCTCGGCCTTTATCTCCTGTCCACCGTCTGCGCTCGCGACTTCGGCTGGGCCGGAACCGTGGATACCGCCGAACGGCTGGAAGCGACACTCGCCACGATGAGCCGCCTGCAGCGCTTTCGCGGTCATTTCTACAACTGGTACGACACGCGGGATCTGCGGCCCCTCGACCCGCAATACGTTTCTTCCGTGGACAGCGGCAATCTGGCAGCGCATCTGATTGCCGTGGCCAACGCGTGCAGGGAGTGGATCGATTCACCGATCGCGGGGCGCGCATCCATTGCCGGCGTCGAAGATGCTCTGGACCTCGCGCGCGCAGCGATGCAAGCCCCGAGCGAGGACCGGCGTGCTCCGAGCGTTACACATCATCAGCTCGAAGGGGCGATGAGCGATCTGGTGGCAGCGTTCGAAGGTAGCGCGACCACCACCCCCGCGGATGGCGCCATCGCTCATGCGGACATCGTGACACGATTGATGAGCCTGGCACCCCATGCCGCAACGCTCGCGGACATCGCCCGCGCGCTCGCCGGCGAGACGGGCGACGAGGCCGGCGGCGAGCTGCTCTTCTGGACGGATGCGGCGCGACGCTCGATCGAGAGCGGGCTCCGTGATGTCACTCAGACGGAAGATGCCCTCCGCGCCCTGCGGAGGCGGCTGGCGGAAATTGCGGCGACGGCCAGGGCGATGGCCGAAGCGATGGAATTCGGATTCCTGCTCGACCCGCAACGCAAGCTCCTGTCGATCGGCTACCGTGCCGTCGACGGGACTCTCGACCCCAGCTGCTACGATTTGCTCGCCTCCGAGGCGCGCCTCGCAATCTTCGTGGCGATTGCCAAAGGCGACGTGCCCGCGCGCTACTGGTTTCGGCTCGGCCGCGCCGTGACGCCGGTGGGACATGGCGCCGCGCTCATCTCCTGGTCGGGATCGATGTTCGAATACCTGATGCCATCGCTCGTGATGCGCGCGCCGACGGGGAGTCTCCTCGAGCAGACCAACCGGCTGATCGTGCGGCGCCAGATGACCTATGGCGAGAGACTCGGCATCCCGTGGGGCGTTTCGGAATCCGCATACAACGCACGCGACCTCGAGCTCACCTACCAGTACTCGAACTTCGGAGTGCCGGGCCTGGGACTCAAACGCGGGCTGGGCGAGAACGCCGTGGTCGCGCCCTACTCCACGGCCCTCGCTGCGATGATCGACCCCGCGGCGGCCGTCAGCAATTTCGCACGTCTGAGTGCCGTCGGCGCCCTTGGGCAGTACGGCTTCTACGAGGCGCTCGACTACACCCGCACCCGGTTGCCCGAGGACACGAAGGTTGCGATCGTTCGCGCGTTCATGGCCCACCACCAGGGCATGACGGTCGTAGCGCTCGCCAATGCGCTGCTCGCCGGCAGGATGCGGGAACGGTTTCACGCCGAGCCGAGCGTGCAGGCGACGGAGCTGCTGTTGCAGGAGCGCACGCCGCGTGATGTTTCGGTAGCTCATCCGCGAGCCGAGGAAGTGATGACCGCCGCACGCATCGCTGACGTGCCGCTTGCCGATGCCCGGCGCTTCCGCACTGCGCACGACTTGACGCCGCAGGTGCACCTGCTCTCGAACGGCCGCTACGCCGTGATGCTCACCGCTGCCGGATCTGGATACAGTCGTTGGCGCGAAACCGCGGTGACCCGCTGGCGCGAGGACGTCACGCGCGAGGATTGGGGCAGCTACATTTTTCTGCGCGACGTGCAGAGCGGTCAGGTCTGGTCCGCCGGCTTCCAGCCGTGCGCCGTCGAGCCGGACAGTTACGATGTGACGTTCATCGAGGACCGTGCCGAGCTGATCCGCAGTGATGGCACGATCACGACGTCTCTGGAAGTGCTCGTTTCTCCGGAAGACGACGCCGAGGTACGCCGCGTATCGATCACCAATACCGGGTTTCGGGTCCGCGAGATCGATGTAACCTCCTACTGTGAGCTGGTGCTCGCGCCGCCGGCCGCCGACGTGGCGCATCCGGCATTCTCGAAGCTCTTCGTGCAGACCGAATATGTCGGCACGATGGGCGCGATTCTCGCCACGCGACGGCGCCGCTCGCCCGATGAGGCCCATATCTGGGCAGCCCATCACGCGGTCCTCGAAGGTGAGGCAACCGCCAGACCCGAGATCGAAACCGACCGCGCCCGCTTCCTCGGTCGCGGGCGCGAGCCCCGCTCGGCTATCGCCATCCTGGATGGGCGGCACCTCTCCAATGCGACCGGCACCGTCCTCGATCCCGTCTTCGCCCTGCGGTATCGCCTGAAGATCGCACCGGGCGCGACTGCGCGCATTGCATTCTGGACCGCCATCGCGCCCTCCCGAGACGGCGTGCTCGACCTGGTGGACAAGCACCACGAGCCAAATGCCTTCGCGCGCGCGAGCACCCTGGCGTGGACTCAGGCGCAAGTACAGTTGCGTCACCTGGGAATCGAGGCGGCAGAAGCGACGCTCTTTCAGCGTCTGGCCGGCCACGTGCTGTTTGCTGACGGCTCGATGCGTCCGTCCTCGGAAATCATAAGTCGCGGCGGGGCCGGGCCGTCTGCACTCTGGAGCCAGGGGATCTCCGGGGACCTTCCCATCGTGCTGGTGCGCATCGACGACGTCGAGGACATCGCCCTCGCCCGCCAGCTGTTGCGGGCTCATGAATACTGGCGCCTGAAACAACTCGCCGTCGATCTGGTGATCCTGAACGAGCGGGCCGCCTCGTACACGCAGGAACTGCAGGTCGCGTTGGAAGCGGCGCTGCGCATGAGTCAGTTCCGACCCCGGATCGGACCGGACGGAGCGCGCGGCTCCGTGTTCATCCTGCGCGCGGACCTGATTTCGGCGGAGACGCGCGCCGCGCTGTCATCCGTGGCACGCGTGGTGTTGGTCGGGCAGCGTGGCACTCTCGCGGAGCAGCTTGATCGGCCGCGCAAACCCCCAATGGCCACGCTACCGAGCTCCGCACACAGTGCCGCGCTCGCCGACCTTCCGCGCAGCGGTCTGGCACCGCCCGGCCTCGAGTTCTTCAACGGGCTGGGGGGATTTGGTGCTGACGGGCGTGAGTACGTGACGCTCCTCGGACCCGGGCAATCGACGCCGGCACCGTGGATCAACGTGATCGCCAATCCGAGCTTCGGCTTCCAGGTCGCGGTCGAGGGAGGCGGCTTCACGTGGTCACTCAACAGTCGCGAGAACCAGATCACGCCATGGTCGAACGATCCGGTCAGCGATCGGCCGGGCGAGGTCATCTATGTGCGCGACGAGGAGACCGGCGAGTTGTGGGGGCCCACGGCGGCGCCGATCCGCGCCGAGGCCGGCTTCTACAGAGTGCGACACGGACAGGGCTACAGCCGCTTCGAGCACACCGCCCGCGGTATCACACTCGATCTTCTCGTGTACGTGCCGATCAATGACTCCGTCAAGATCTCGCGTCTGAAGATCAGCAATACCGAGGCGCGGCCCCGCCGGCTGTCGGTGACCGCCTATCTCGAGTGGGTCCTCGGGCCATCGCGGAGCGCCGCGGCGCCCTACATCGTGACCGGCATCGATTCTGAGACGGCCGCCATGTTCGCGCGCAACCCGTGGAACGCTGCGTTCGCCGGCCGCGTCGCTTTCGCAGATCTCGCCGGACGCCAGGATGGCTGGACGGCCGACCGTCGCGAATTCCTGGGGCGGCACGGCACACTTACAGATCCGGCGGCACTTCTGCAGCGGGGGCCGCTCTCGCAACGGGTGGGCGCCGGACTGGACCCGTGCTGTGCCTTGCAAGCCCCGGTGGTACTCGAGCCGCACAGCGCAGTCGAGATCGTATTGTTCCTGGGAGAGGCCGCCTCAGTGCCGGAGGCGCGATCCCTGGTGACGCGCTACCGCGCCACCGATCTGGATGAGGTGTTTCGGTCGGTCGTGCGGCACTGGGACGAGGTCCTCGGCACGGTTCAGATCAAGACTCCGGACCGCTCCCTCGACATCATCCTGAACCGCTGGATGCTCTATCAGGCACTCGCGTGCCGCATGTGGGCGCGGTCTGGCTTCTATCAGGCCAGCGGTGCTTACGGATTCCGCGATCAACTGCAAGACGCCATGGCACTCGCGGTGACGCAACCGGCGCTGACCCGTGAGCATCTGCTGCGCGCAGCCGGCCGCCAGTTCATCCAGGGAGACGTCCAGCACTGGTGGCTGCCCCAATCGGGTCGAGGCGTTCGCACACGCATTACCGACGATCGAGTCTGGCTCGGGTACGCTGCGGCGCACTACCTCGAGACGACGGGGGATCAGGGGATCCTCGATGAGGCCGTTCAGTTTCTCGAAGGTCAGGCCGTGAGCCCGGGCGACCACGACGCGTATTTTCAGCCGGCGCTTGCGGATGAGTCCGCCTCTTTTTACGAACACTGCGCGCGGGCGCTCGACCAGAGTCTCAGCGTCGGGGAGCACGGCTTGCCTTTGATGGGCACCGGTGACTGGAACGATGGGATGAACCGGGTCGGTGAAGGAGGCCGTGGCGAGAGCGTCTGGCTCGGATGGTTTCTGTACACGACGCTCGTTGCTTTCGCGCCGCTGGCGCGCGCCCGTGGCGAGCCTACGCGAGCGACGCAATGGCTCGCCTGTGCGGCGGCGCTGCAGAAGTCACTCGAAGGACCGGGCTGGGATGGGGACTGGTACCGGCGAGGCTATTTCGACGATGGCACGCCGCTCGGATCAGCGGCGAGCACCGAATGCCGCATTGATTCGATCGCGCAATCCTGGAGCGTGATCTCCGGCGCGGCGAACCCGGATCGTGCAGCGAGCGCCATGGCGGCCGTGGATCGGCAGCTCATCCCGCGCGATCCAGCGTTGGCGTTGCTGTTCACGCCGCCGTTCGACCGAACCCCCCTCGATCCCGGCTACGTCAAGGGCTACCCGCCGGGCATTCGGGAGAACGGGGGGCAGTACACGCATGCGGCAACGTGGTCGGTGATTGCATTTGCCACTCTCGGCCAGGGAGACAAGGCCGGCGAGCTATTGTCCATTCTGAATCCGATCAATCATTCGAGCACTCGCGCAAATGCGCAACGCTACAAAGTGGAGCCGTACGTCGTCGCAGCGGATGTCTACTCGGTAGCGCCGCACGCCGGGCGCGGCGGCTGGACGTGGTACACCGGCTCCGCGGGATGGATGTACCGCGCCGGCCTTGAATGGATCCTCGGGTTTCGTCAACAGGGAAGTTCCCTCCTCATCACACCGTGCATCCCGAAACTCTGGCCGCGCGCGGAGATCACGTTCACGTATCGCTCCGCACGCTATGAAATTCTCATCGAGAACCCGCACGGCGCGAGTTGCGGCGTAGCTCACGCCGAGCTCGACGGACGGACGTTACCGGCTGGGCCGCCTCGAATCGCGCTGGTGGATGACGGTGCGACCCACCGAGTGCGCGTGATTCTCGGAGACCCGGCACCGCGCTTGCGCTGAACCTGCACTGACTGCACATAGCTTCAGCATTATGTAAGCGGCGTTCCGCAGGCTGCGGCCCAGCTCAGGCACGCCGATTGCTCATCATCCGGGAACTTGAACCCGACCTGTGCGATTTTCGGGAGGCGGCGTCCCGGGGATCCACCAAGGGGTCTCTAATAAATGAGCCATCCAGGAACACGCTCGCCCAGAATCCTGCTCCTTGGGCCGTACGACCCGCACTGCGGCGAGTACACCTTTCTCGCCCCCCCTCTCGGGGTGTGGCGGCTGGCCGGGGTTCTCGAAGCCGCCGGAATCCGAGCCAAGGTCTTTGACCCGAATTGCTGCGTGGGTGCGCCGCAGCGCGCGCTGGAGCGGGAGCTTCTGGGCGGCCGCTGGGATGTGATCGGTGTCTCCACCACCGGCATGACGCTGCGATTCGATCTTGAGCTGGCCCACCTCGCGCGCCGCGTGGCACCGGACGCTCTGATTCTCGCGGGCGGGATGGAAGCGACCTTCCGCCCCGAGCTGATGTTCGAGCTCGGGCCCTTTGATCGCGTGGTCCTGGGCGAAGGCGAACGGCCACTGCTCGAGCTCGCCTCACGCCTGCGCTCCGGGCAACCCACGACGGGCATCTGCGGCACTGCGGAGCGCATGGCTGACGGCACGATCGTTAGGTTGCCGCAACGCGCGCTCGATCGCGCCGAGCTGCGCCACGCGATCTTCAGCACTCCCTACGACAGCATGCCGTACGCCGCCTATTGGGACCGGCTGGAGCGCGCGTACCGCATCGGAGCGCTGCCGAGCAAGGCAGCGCGCGAAGCGCATCTCGCGGAAATCCGCTCGGTGCGACTGATCACGCTCAACTATTGTCCCATGGGGTGCACGTTCTGCTCTGCGACGAACTTCCTGCACGAAGCGCAGGGAAGCGTCGCCGCGGTCGCCCGGCTGGAGGCGGACGAATGTCTCACCATGATCGAACGGATCGTCGCCGCACACCCGCGCGTACGCACGATCATCTTTCAGGACGATATCTTCGTGTTTACAAAGGACCGGCGCGTCCTGCCCCTGTGCGCGGGCATCGTCGCAGCGAAACGGAGCGGCGCGATCCCCGAGCACCTGCAGTTCATCAGCACCAACCGCATCGACGCGATGTCGCCGGAGCGGCTCACGGCGCTGCGCGCGGCCGGATTCCGCGTCCTGGGCTTCGGCATCGAGAGCTTCTCGCAGTCGACCCTCGCCGAGTTCAACAAAGCGCAGATCCATCGGCACATCGAGCCTGCGCTCACGGCGGCGCTCCAATTGGGCATCACGCCATTTCTGGATCTCATTCTGACCTCGCCGCGCTCCTCGCTCCGCGATCTTGCGGATACGCTGCGCGAAGCGTTCCGCTGGCTGCGGCAGGGATGCGAGATTGGAATGTATCCTTACGTGATCCCGTTTTCCGGCGCCGCGCTCGCGCGCGACCCGCAGCTGCTCGAGTTTACGGAACACGCGGAGCGGGAAGTCGCCGGAACCGGGGTGAGGTGGCGACAGCCGGCCAAGATTCTGCCCATGGATCCCACGGTGAGCGCGGCGATTCTGCAGATCGAGCGCGACTTCGAGGCCATGCTGGCGAGTCTGCAGCACGTTGCGCATCTGCCCTCCAGGGTGCGGTCTCTGATCTGGATCCTGTGCTCGTTGCCGGTGCTCGCCGCGCACGGCATCCGGATCGCCGAGGAACGCGAAGTCAGGGCTGAGCTGCACGCGCGATTGCCGCGCGCGCCGAGGGTGACGGCGCCGGTGGCCGTCGCAACCGCGTGAGGCTCGCACGACGCTGGACCTTGTTGGCCCCGCTGGGCGTGTGCGCCCTGCTGTTGGTCTGGATCTTCCTCTCCACAGCGAATATCCAGGCGGCGGGCTTCTCCGTGCTGGTGTTCGGACTGGCCAATCTGATCGTCTACACGGACGCGCTCGACTTCATGCTCCGGATCTATGTGCGCCGGCGTCATACCGCCACCAGCCGCGGCACCGACATCGACCGCGATCTGTCGATCGATCTTACGGCCGCGCTGCCGGTCGGCGCCCGTCGCATGGTACCGATGCAGTCGTACGCCATCATCGCCTCAGTGTTCAACCTCGAGGACCAGCTCGATGAGTTCACGGACGTGTTCGCGCCCTTCCGTGATCGAGTGTGGCTCATCAGCGATGGGTCCACGGACCACACAGTGTTGCGGCTGCGTCAGGCGGGATGGCGCTGCTTCGATGACGGCGTCAATCGCCGCAAGCCCGCGGCGCTGCGGCGTCTCCTCGAGCGTCTGCCGGCACACATAGACACGGTCATGGTCGTGGATCCGGACATCCGGATCCACGCACGCGGCGCGGGCAGTACGATCGATCTGGAACGCTTCGTCGGGGATTTCCAGCAATCGGGCGCCGCCGCCGTTTGCCCGCGCGTCATGATCGAGCCGGACGGATTCCTGGCACGATTTCAGGCGTTCGAATACTGCCTGGCGTTCCGCGTCGGACGCGAGAGCCTGGCGGACTACGGCATCACCTCCGGGGTCTCCCTGTATCGCCGCGACGCGCTCACGCGCGCGCTCGCAGAGCACTCACTGTCCGTTTACGCCGAGGATTTCGAGAACGCGGTGCTGCTTCTGAGCCGGGGCGAGCGCATCTACTATGACGGGCGCCTGGTCGTGAGCACCGAAGGGCCCGGTTCGCTGCGCCGCTGGTTCTCACAGCGGGTGGGCTGGTACCACGGCCTCATCAAAGTGTACACGGAGCGTTTTGGCAAGATCTGGCGCATCAGCCGCCGCACGCCATTCGCCATGTATCACTTCATCGTCTACATCGGCGTATTGTCGCTCGGACTGCACTTGCTGAAAGTCGTGAGTGCGACGCTCCTTCTCGTGAGCTTCGCAAGCGGATTCGACACCCTGTTTCTGACGAACCTGGTGCCGCAGACCCCCGTGACCAACCCCGCGAATTTCATTGCGGCCGTCGGCAGCTATCTGGCACTCGGGGTCATCGCGCTGTTCACGATCGTCCCCCGATCCGAACGGGCGTATATCGCCCCGATCGTGCCGTTGTACCTCTTCTATGCGCTGGTACACATCGCGCCGATGTCGGTCGGCTTCGGCAACTGGATCACGCTCAAATTGTGGGGCCGGCGCCTGTATCGGGACCACTACGAGCCCAGACCCAGCTCTGCCAGCCAGATCACCGAGATCGAGACGCTCATGCGGAGACTCGAGTGACGGTGCGCGGAATTCCGGCCCCGCTCTGCTACCGGCCCGGTGAATACTGGGAGGACCGCGCCCGCCGCTTCGCCATGGAGGGCGAGGGCCTCGCGGCCGTGTGCGCGTACGGAATGCCGGAGTTCTACAACAAGCTGATTCACGCGTGCCAGCGACTGGCGCTCGAGCCGTGGTTGCAGATCAGTCCGGGCATGCGCGTGCTGGATGTGGGTTGTGGCGTGGGGCGCTGGAGTCGGTTGCTGGCTGCGCGCGGCGCTCTGGTGACCGGCGTCGATCTGAGTCCCACCATGATTGCGCAATCCAGGCGCAGAGCGGCGGCGGCGGGTCTGGCGAGTCGCTGCCGGTTCCTGGTGCAGGATTCGGCCGCGCTGGATGCGGGTGGCCCATTCGATCTGGTGCTGGGCGTGACCGTTCTGCAACACGTGCTCGATCCGACCGCGTTGCATGCGGCCATGCAACGCATGGCCGCACACGTGTCCGTGGGCGGGCGCATCGTTTTGCTCGAGGCCGCGCCCACCAGCCTCGCCCCTCACTGCGACTCATCGGTGTTCAGGGCACGGCATCGCAGCGTGTACCTGCAGTTGTTCCGTGACTGCGGCCTGCACGTCCGCGCGATTACGGGAGTCGATCCGGCGCCGTTCAAGACGTGGCTGCTGCCCTATCTGCCCAGGCTCCCGCGACCGCTGGCCGTGGCCGCGCTCGCGGTTGCAACGGCACTGTCTGCGCCAATCGACGGGCTGCTGGGCCGACGGGCCGTCGAGCGCTCGTGGCATGCAGTATTCGTCCTGGAACGTGCCCGCGGAGACCAACATGCGCATTAGCCGTCGATCCGCAATTGCCGTTGGCATACTGGTCCTGCTCGGTGCGCTGGTGTTCGCGGGACGGTGGTATGAGATGCAGCGCGCGGTGCCCGGTCGGTCCGCCAACAGTCTCACCGTGAACGTCACCAATGGCGGGGACCGCGGGCCTGGAACTCTGCGCGAGGCGTTGTTCGTCGTGGCCGCGGCCACCGGCGAAGCGACCATCTCGATACGGGTGCGCAGGATCGCGGTCGAATCCTCGCTCCCGCCGTTCGTCAATGCGCACGGCGTCACTCTCGTGGCGCTCGAGCCGGGCGCGGAGCTCGACGCGCAGTCTCTCCGCGGCGGACCCGTCCTCGACGTCGCCGCGGCAAAAACCTCCGTTGAAGGCCTGGTCATCCGCAACTGCGCGGGCGCGGCGATCCTGCTGCGCGCCGCGCGCTTCAGGATGCAATCGACCACGATCGACTCCTGTGACGTCGGCGTCGAAGTCGCAGAGAACGGGAGCGACATTCTGCTCGAGCGCAATCGATTCACGAACAATCGCGTCGGAGTGCGCTTCGCAGCCTCGAGTCGCAATACTTCGGTCGTACAGAACGTGTTTTCTGCCGACAAGGACGCCGGCCTGTGGGCGGTGCGCAGCGAGCCGGATCTGCGCGGCGCCGCCATCAGTGTGCGCGACAACCACTTCAGTGA
>FTDZ01000240.1_pt1 | contig 11676 bp, 9 predicted proteins | sample 1640091 | NCBI WGS metagenome assembly FTDZ01 (sample SAMEA3914816, study PRJEB12502) | metagenome | biome: forest; material: soil | place: USA | collected 2011-09-16 | depth 0.3 m
CAAGTACACGTGGCTCGACGGCGACCACACGTGCGCGCTGGGCGCGTCCTACGGCGGCTTCATGGTGAACTGGATCGCCGGGAACTGGCCGGAGCGCTTCCGCTGCCTCGTGAACCACGACGGTGTCTTCGACCAGCGCACGATGTACTACTCCACCGAGGAGCTGTGGTTCCCCGAATGGGAGCAAGGCGGCCCGTATTACGAAACCCCGCAGTCACACGAGAAATTCAATCCGGCGAGCTTCGTGACGCGCTGGCGCTCACCGATGCTGGTGATTCACGGGGAGCGGGACTTTCGTGTCCCCCTTGATCAGGGCCTCGCGACGTTCACCGCGTTGCAGCGACGCGGAATCGAGAGCCGGCTGCTCGTCTTCCCGGACGAGAACCACTGGGTACTCAAACCCGCGAACAGCGTTCAATGGTACGGCACGGTGCTCGGCTGGCTGGACGCCCACCTGAAAAACTAGTACGGCTTTGCACGGACCTCTCGAGCCCGGCGTCCGGCGGTGAGGCCGCGGACCCCGCGATGCTCACTTGCTATCCGGGGGTTTCCGCTTGGAGGACGTGACCTGGTTGTAGGGATCATAGCCGCCGCCGGGCTCGCGGTCCGACTCGAGTCGCAACTGCCGGTCCTCTTCGTCCTCGACCTTGAGGTCGGGTGTCTCGAGGCGCTTCAGCAGAGCCGAAGTGCTCTCGATGGCGATGCGGCTGGTCTCCTTCACCCAGTCCCAGACGGCATTGCCGCGCGAATCGTGTACGACGCGGCCTGCGCGCGCGGGCCCCGGCGCAGGGGACTCGTCCCGAGCGCCGGGAGTCTTATGCGCGGATGAGTCTCCGCATGCGCGGGATGTGGTTCCAGGCGGCGGATCTGCCGGCCCGCGCACGGTCGGCTTTCCGCCCTTGGGATCGCCCATGATGGCAATACTCCGTCTGCGGTACCGGGTTCTGCGCCAATCATCCTACGCGCGCCGGGGCTGGGCGTTAAGTGGACCTGGCATCCCCGTACCGCGAAACGTGCCGGCGGTCACGTCTTGCCTGCCGCACCCGGCCCGCCGTGCTTGCGGAAGCGGTAGAAAGGCTCGTCGGCGCGCCCCTGAACGAGCTTTCCCTGGGCATCGAACACGAGCTCTGCGGTCGCGAGCTCCACCGCCGACAATTCACCGCGCAGCTCCGTGCGAACGCCGGCGAGCGGGGCTGAGCTCAGGTGACACCGCTGGGATTCATTTGCACCGACGAAGCGCGCGTCCTCCTTCGTCCACACCAGCTCGCAGCCCGCGACGAGGCTCAGATCCTGGGACTGCAGCCCCTTGAAGATGTCCGGATTGGTATTGCCGTCGCGCCAGCGCTGCGGATCGACGAGCGACCACAACGCCTGCACGATCTGTCCGTGCTTGCCGACCTCGAACGAGATGACGTGCTGCGCCGTGATGCGGCGAGGATCATTGACGTCCGTCTCATGCACGTAGAAAGCATGACGGCCGAGCAGAATCGCAGAGACTGGCACGATGGAAAGGGCGAGCGCCGGGTGCGGCTCGCGCCCCTGACGCGCGTCGGCCTCGGTTTGACTCCGATTGTCGTACTCGCCGGGAAGCCACTGCTCGAGCTGCGCCAGGTCGGCTTCTTCGTGACCTGACATGCTGGCGCACCCGGCCGCGAGGCAGCCGCCGACGAGGACGGCGAGCACGCGCCGATCAACCATAAAATGCGCGCCATTCGGCGCGGTACGAGAGGCCGAGTGCGATCAGTCGCGACAGCAGATCATCGTACGCAATGTCCGCCGCCCGCGCCGACTCGGCGAAGTCCTCTTCGGCCTCGAGGTTCGGATTGGCGTTCGCCTCGAGCACGTACACCTGATCCTCGCGGGTGACACGAAAATCCATCCGCGCGCAACCGGACAGACCCAAGGCGCGATAGATGCGCCGCGAGAGCTTGTCGAGCCGGGCGAGCACAGGCGCGGGCAGTTCCTCCGCAGCACGAGTGGTAATGCCGTACTTCGCTTGATACTTCTTGTCCCACTTCACCTTGCGTGTCGCAATCGCAGCCAGCGTGTCCGGCATCGAGCCGAACACCATCTCCCACACCGGGAGGCGCGTCAGCCGCTCGTTGCCCAGCACGCCGACGTACAGCTCGCGTCCTTCGATGAACTCCTCGACCAGCGCATCCGACCCGACCTGCTCGTGTACGAAGCCGATGCGCTCTTTGAGCTTTGCGGCGTCTTCGACGACCGAGGCCTGCGCAATCCCGAGCGAGGCATCTTCCACGGTGGACTTCACGAACAGCGGGAATTTGAGCTTGCGCGGCACCCGCAGGCGCGCACCGCGCCGGCATACCGCGAACTGCGGCGTCGGGATGCGATGGAAGGCGAGCAGCTGCTTGCAGAGCGATTTATCACGGGACAGCAGCAATCCGCGTGGATTGCACCCGGTGTACGGCTGGCGCAGCAGCTCGAGGAACGCCACGACGTGCTGGTCGTAGGTGACGATGCCGTCGAACTCCTCGAGCAGGTTGAAGACGATGTCCGGCTTCCAGTCCGCAATCGTACTGCGCAGTTCGGTCAGGCTGTCGAGGACCCCCAGGCAACGCACTTCATGTCCCATCTTGCGCAGCGTGCTGGTCACGTCGTACTCGGTGCGCCACTCCTCGATCTGCCTGGCCTCGTAACCTTCGAGGCTCTCCGGCGGAATCAGGCTCGCGTGCACGACGACCAGCGTGCGCAGCTTCTTCATAGCGGCAGGTGCGGCGTTGCGCCCTGGCCGTACAAGCGCGTCAGACGTAGCAGCAGCCAGCGGGCGTGTCGCGCGGCATCGCGGCGGCTGCCCCGCACGTGGAGCTTCAAATTGTCGCTGCGCTCGACCAGCATCCGCAGGATCTGACGGACCGTGTACGGCTCGATACCAACTTCGCGAGCGATCGAGGCGATCATCCCGGGCTTGCCGGAGCGCAGCAGCGTGCTGGCCCGCATGGTGCGCGCCTGCGCGCGCTGTGCACTGAAGACCTTGAGCAGTAGCTCGTCGGCGACGCCCCGACGATAGTGCCGATGGCGCGCGAGCTTCCGGCGATAGTGCTGCGCCAGCGTGCGCGTGTCGCGATTGATGGGCTCGATGCAGGTGCGATTGCGAACTGTTGCCGTTCGGCCGCGCACGCTCGACATCAGCTCATCGACGAGACACAGCTTGTGGAATGCAGGCCATCCCGCGTAGGTGCGCCGCCAGTCGGAATTCGGCTTCAGCCATACCGCAAAAGTCTCGGCGAAGTCCTCCGTGGGATGAGCCTGCGCGTACCACTCCCCCAGATGGTGCACATAGCGCCGGCTGCCGGGCCGCGCACGATAGCGATGGGGATAGGGGAGCGAGGCAGGCCCGAACACTTCGCGCCAGCGTCTGCGGCGGCGCAGGCGATACGCATTGTCGAGGGCATGACCCGCTTCATGGCGCAGGATGCGCATCAGCCAGCGCGCGTTGCCGCCCTCGACTTCGCGCATGATGCGGCGTTCGAGACGCTCGAGGCGCGGGTGCGCCAGGTAGAACGGTACGGCGATCCCCGGAATGCCGTCCGGCGAGAACCACTCCTCCGCGAGCCACACGTGCGGCCGGAACCGAATGCCACGACTGTCGAGCTCTGCGTACAGGCGTTTCACACGCCGCGCGAGCGGTGAACGCTCGAGCGACAAGCGCAGATCGCAGAATCGCAGCTCGAGAAGCTTTTCATCGGGCAAACGGGTCCACGGGAGTCTCTTCGGTACGCGGCCGGCGGTCCGGCGCGACATGGAGATTTTCACGGGCCGCGCGCGCACCGCACGCAGGCGGGAGGCACGGCCGGATGTGCGCTGGGCGCTCGACATCGACGCTATCCTCAAGGTTCGGGACGATCTGCGCGCCGCACGCGCCATTATCGTAGTTCTGCCGCGAGCTTACCCAACCGGACAGAGCGTGTCGCGTTCACGGGCGGCGCAACGTCAACCGCCGAGTGTCAACAGCGCGTGCGCCAGGAGCCGGTCGGCGAAGCTCTCGATCAAATCCTTGTTCATCAGACTGTTGCGCCACGTGACGGGGACGGCGCTCACGCCGTAGTGTGCGCCGGCGAGCTGGCCGAAAGCCGCCGCGGCTGCGTCCGAGTTGCCCCCAAGGTTCGCCACTCGCAACGCACCGTCGCGGAAGTTGTCCGTCGTGCGGAAGGCCCAGAGCACCGCAGCGAGCACCTCGACGGTATCCCCCGCGCTTGCGGCTGAACGCCGCGCGGTCCCGTTCACGAGACTCGCTACGTCGGGGCGCAGAGTTGTCAGGTCGACCAGTTCAGCCGCGGGCTGCAGCACCGCCGCCTTCGGCTTTCCCGCGAGCGCCCCGTACAACACCGCCGCGAACAGTCGGCAGGCCTCGAGCGCTGCGGGCGCCTGACACGTCGTGCGCGCCGATTCGCACGCGAACTCGATGGCGCTCGCCGGTGACGCAAAGAAGAACATCACCGACGGCGCGACGCGCGACAGCACTTCCGGATCGAGCTGATCCGGATCGTGCGAGCCGGAAAAGATCTGGCGCCGCCACTTGGCCATGGAGAGGGCCCGCGCCGTGCTCGCCGTGATGCCGACACAGTGACCCGTGGCCGACAGGTGACCCTCCTGCTGCCACCGGGCGTAACGTTTGACCTGATCGCGTGGATCGAAGCCGTTGCAGTCGAGCAGGCTTTCGGCGAGACACAGCGCCATCGCCGTGTCATCCGTCCACGCACCGCGGGGCAGATCGAAGGGCCCGCCACCGAGGAGATCCCCCACCGCCGCAAACGAACCCGGCTGGCGGTATTGGGTTGCCGCCGCCAACGCATCGCCGCTGGCCAAGCCGACCAGCGTTCCGAGATACCGCTCGCGCAGGTTCCGAGCGGCGAACAGCGTGGCTTGTTCGAACAGTGGGTCCTCGGCGGGAGCCGCGTGGGACTTCGCTTTATTGCCGACCGGGCCCGCCGGACCCGCGGGGCCTGACGCGGCGCTGAGCTGCCAGGTGCGAACATACCGGGCCTGGTCGTCCGTCTCCGGCACGTGAGGCCACGTCGCGGATCGCGCACACCCCTGCCACAGACGGTTCAGCTCGACGAGTGCCGCATCACCGTCCAGTCCGCGCGCGCTGAGCAGACACCCCACGACGGTGCCGGTGCGTCCGATGCCGGCCCGACAGTGCAGGTACGTTCGCTTCCGCATACGCAACGAGTATTCGAGGCACGCCAGGATGTCGACCATGCGCTCGCGATGAGCGGGCAGGCCATGATCAGGGATGGGCTTGCGGATGTATTCCACGTCCACCGGCAGCTCGAAATCATAGGCGCTGATCTCATCGGGCATCGTCAGATCGATGAAACAGTCGACGCCGGCGTCCAGCAGGAGCGAGAGCCGTTGACGAGTCTCTTCCCGGGTCGCGCCGCTCGGATGCTCCCCGGCGAGCAGCTGCCCGGGCACGACCCAATAGGAATTGGGGAACGGTGGGACGCCCGGCCCTGCCGCGCTCATGGCGCCCGCCTCACGCCCAGGGGATCCGGCCGTGATCTGCAAGCGCAGCTTGTGGGCAGCCGTGCGGTCACCGGTACGCGTATCAGGTATCGAGACCTGCGAAATCGAACCGCCGCGGGTCGGCCAGATGTTCGACTTCGACCGTGCGCACGGCGGAGAAAATCGCCTCCGTGCGGCCCGGAAACGCGCGCTCCCATTCGGCCAGCATATTCTTGATGGCGACGCGCTGCAGATGCTCCTGCGAGCCGCACAGATTGCACGGGATGATCGGGAAATCGCGACCGCGCGCATAGCGCGCGACGTCGCACTCTGCCACGTAGGCGAGCGGCCGGATGACGACATGCCGCCCGTCATCGGACCTGAGCTTCGGCGCCATGGCCTTCAGCCGCCCGCCGAAGAACATGTTGAGAAACAGGGTCTCAACGATGTCGTCCCGGTGGTGGCCGAGCGCAATCTTGCTGATGCCATTCTCGGCCGCGAAGCGATACAGCGCACCACGTCGCAGACGCGAGCACAGCCCGCACATCGTGCGACCTTCAGGAATCACGCGCTTGACGACGCTGTAGGTGTCCTGCTCGATGATCTGGTAGGACACACCCACAGACTCGAGGTAGCGCGGCAGTACGTCCGTAGGAAAACCGGGCTGCTTTTGATCCAGGTTGACGGCCAACAGCTCGAAGCGCACAGGCGATCCCCGCTGCAGCGACAGCAGGATCTCGAGCAGCGTGTACGAATCCTTGCCGCCCGACAGACATACCATGACGCGGTCGCCCTCCGCGATCATGCCGTAGTCCTGGATCGCCTTGCCGACGAGCCCGCGCAGTTTCCCCTGCAGACGCTGCAGCGTGCGCGAGGGTCGGGGAGCAGCGGAGCTCATGAGGGTGATTGTAACTTCGGCGCCACCGTGCGTGGCGTGCGCACTGGCGCGAGAAGAGCGTTCCGAAGGGTCACGCGGCTACGCTGCTGGCGGTGTTCTCGAGATACTTGGCTTCGACATAGCGTACGAAGCCAGTGGCGGACAGCGGCTTTCCCGTCGCCTCTTTCATCAGCTCGTGTACGGTCACCTTGGCGCCCACGCCGTGCACGTGAGTGCGCAGCCAGCCGAACAGCCCGCCGAACTCCCCGCGCCCGATCTGCTCGTCCAGGTCCGGGACGTCAGCACGCAGGCTTTCGTAAAGTTGCGCAGCGATGACCGCGCCGAGCGCGTACGAGGGGAAATAGCCGAACGACCCCACAGCCCAGTGGATGTCCTGCAGGCAGCCATCTGCGTCATTCCCGGGACGGATCCCCAGACGCTGCTCCATGCCGGCGTTCCACGCGGCCGGCAGATCCCGCACGGCCAGCTCACCGCTCAGAAGCTGCTTCTCGATCTCGTAGCGCAACATGATATGCAGCGTGTAGGTGAGCTCGTCGGCATCGACGCGGATGAGGCTGCGCCGCACGCGAGTGAGGTGGGCGTAGATATTCTCTTCCTCCCACTCGGGGCCACTCACGCCGAAATGCTTCTCGAGCAGCGGCTTCAGGTAGCGCACGAACGGTCGGCTGCGGCACACGAGCATTTCGATGAGTAGCGACTGGCTCTCCTCGAGCGCCATGCCCCGGTCGCGTCCGACTGGCTGGTCGCGCCAGTCCTGCGGGAGACCCAAGTCGTACATCGCATGGCCGGTCTCGTGCAGCGCGCCGAGCAACCCTGAAAAGAGGTCGTTCGCATCGAAGCGGGTCGTGACGCGAATGTCGCCCGGCACCCCTTCGGTGAACGGATGGCCACTCTCATCCAGCCGTCCGCGGTCGAAGGGAAACCCGATGGCCTTCATGATCTCTACGGCGAGTGCGCGCTGCCGGGCGGGAGTGAACTTCCCGTTCAGCGGCTGCGGCGGACGCGGATCCTGCAGCGCGATCACCTCGCGGATCAGGCTGGGCATGCGGCGCGACAGGGCCTTGAACATCGCATCGATGTCCCCGGTCGTAATGCCGGGACTGAACTCATCGACCAGCGCGTCATAGGGCGCAAGATTCAGCGCCTGGCCGAGCAGCGCCGCCTTGTCGCGCACGAGGTGCACGACCTCTTCCAGGTAGGGCGCGAACAGCTCGAACCGGCCCTGCTGCCGCGCTTCGAGCCAATAGACCTCCGCGCGCGCCGTGGCCTTGGTCAGCCGCGAGACGAGCGAGACAGGGGTCGCAATCGCGTGATCGCGCTGGCGGCGCATCTCACGCAGATTCGCAACCTGCCAGTCGGCAAGTCCCTGGGAGTTCGCCTGAGCACGGTCGAGGAGACGGGTAATCCGGGGCGACGTAAGCAGTGCGTGGTGCTCCGTTTCGAGCGCGGCAAGCTGCTCGCCGCGGACATCGGCACTGCCCCGCGGCATCATCACCGCCGCGTCCCATCGCAGGAGGGAGAGCGCACCGCGGAACGCGTGCAGGCGCCTGAACTCCTGCTCGAGCTGTTTATAGGTCGAGACTGACATGATTGCTGAACACCAGATCCGTAAGTTCTCGCGAGCCGCGTTCTGCCGAGAAGGGTCGGCGGGAGCGCGATTCGGAAGCAGGGGAAAGTGGGGCTAGTCTACCAGCGGGCCGGGCTCCGGCCTCCGCCCTCAGAGACTATCTCTATTATAAACAATTAGTTATACGCGAACGGAGCGATTGACACGCTTGCGCCCCGGGCGGCTGGAACCGGCCCGCGCGAGTTTGCAACTGTGTGACACACACCGCCTGCGCGGCCCGGTTCACGGCGTCCCAGGATGCGCAAGACCCCTAGGGGGACAGCCAGCCCAGCCTCAAGAGACGGATGCTGCGCGCCGCACGGGCGGCGCGGACTCCGGCAACGGCTGCCGGTTGAGAGCCTCCCACGCCAGCATGGCGCGCTTGCGATCCTCGCCCCAGCGGTAGCCTCCCAGCGCGCCGCTCTTGCGAAGCACGTGATGGCAGGGAATGAGCCATCCCACCGGATTCGCGCCCACGGCACTCCCGACGGCGCGCGTGCTTCCCGGAGCGCCTATCGACTCGGCGATTGCGCTGTAGCTGATGTGTTCGCGGGCACCGAGCTCGAGGAGCGCCTGCCACACCTTGAGCTGGAAGTTGGTGCCGGCAATGGAGACCTGCAGCGCACCACGGGTGCCCGACGTCTCCCAGATACGCGCAGCGAACGCGCGCGTCTCATCGTCGTCGCGCACGAGCCGCGCCCGATGCCAGTTCGCGCTGAGCTCGTCGAGGGCGGTAGCCTCCCCGCCGGCATCTACGAAGGTGAGGCTGCAGAGCCCGCGGCTCGTCGCCGCGAAGAGCCCCACCCCGAACGGAGTGGGACTGAAGCCGTACCGAATCGTGGCGCCAAGTCCACGCGCCTTGATCTCCCCGGGCGTCATGGCATCGAGTGTCACCGCGAGATCATGCAGACGGCCGGGCCCCGACAACCCCACCGCATACGCGGCGTCGAGCACCGATTCCTCCCGCCCGAGCGCCTCACGCGCAGCCGATCCCGTCACGAAGCCCAGGTACTGCTTGGGCGTGAGACCCGCCCAACGACGGAAGAGCCGGTTGAAGTGAAACTCCGATAGCCCGACGTGCGCGGCAACGCGCCCGAGCCGCGGCTGCTCGCGGAAGCTCTGGTTGATGAAGCGAATGGCGCGCGCGATGCGCGCGAAGTCGCGACTGTCGAGGAAGTTTTCGGGGAGGTCTCGCATGCGTGCAATCCTAGCGAGGCGTGCGCTTGAAGCGACCCGTTTCTTGCTGCGACTCTTCTTGCCGCGATCCTGGTGCGCCATCAGCGAATCCCTCGGGGTTTCCGCGAATAGTAACGACTTTCCATAATCTGGCAGCCGGAACCCGTCAACCCTGCGCAGCGCGGCGCGCACTTTGACGCCGGTCCAGCACAGGCCCGCGCGAAATGTTCTGATAGACGTCAGCCGTGAGACGATTGGCTCGTTCACGGGGTCACCGCCGGCAATTGCGCGACGCACGTGCTCAAAACGAAAAGACATCCACGAGCTCATCGGTCCAGGGCGGTCACCCGTGGCCTGCTGGCACTGGCCTTTGTGCATCTGGCGTGGACGGCGCACGCGGCCGCGCCTAATTCCGTCCAATCGCTCATCGACCGCGCCGCCCGCGCGGTACGCACCGATCCGGAGATCAGCAAGCGCGACGCCGAGGCCGCGCTGCGGCTGCTCCAGCGCAACCCCGACGCCGACCTCGAGATCCGCGCACGACTGCTGCTGTGTGACTATCAGTCCGAACGCGATCCGGCCGCGGCGGAGCGCGAAATCGCCCAGGCCACAGCGCTGCTCCCGCGCGCGAAACGTCCGGCTCTGCGCGCGGGACTTCGGACCTGCAGCGGCGAGATTCGCGAGACCGCCGGCCACACCGCCGAGGCCGCAACGCTCTATGAGCAGGCCGTGGCGATTGCCGCGGACGCGCACGATGACGAGATGCTCGCCGGCGCACTGTTCGCGCGCGGATATCTGCTGGGCGTGCAGGGCGAATATGCGGCAGGCCTGAATGATCTGCGTCACTCGCGCACGCTGTACGAGCAGATCAACATGCCGCACCATGCGCTCACCGCTCTGGACTCCATCGCGATCCTGTACAACCGCATGGGCGACTACGCGCAGGCGGTGCACATCTATACCCAGGCGTTGAAACAGCAGCGTGCCGCCGGGATGCAGCGCGAGGTCGCCGTAACCCTGCACAACCTCGGCCGTGCGCACGAAAACCTGCAGGAATGGCCGGCGGCGCGCCTGGCGTTTGCAGAATCGCTCGAGATCAACCTGAAGATCGGCTATACGCGCGGCGAAGCGTATGCCTTGCGCGGGCTGGCCGCCGCCGAGAACGCCGCTGGCGACGCAAGCGGTGCGCTCGAGACGCTTGCGCGGGCACAGGAATTTCAGCGGCAGACCCCGGACGCGCGTCTGCGCGCGCAGATTCAGCTTGCGCGGGGAGTCACCCTGCACCAGCTGCACCGCCTCCCCGAGAGCCTGTCCGCGCTTGAAGAAGCCGCGGCGGTGTTCCGCGACGCCCAGTCGGTGGGCGAGCTGAGCGCTGCATACGCTGAGATAGCCGTGGTGCAAGCAGACAGCGGTAATTGGCGTTTGGCCTATGAGCGCCTCACGGACTACAAGTCCGCGTCGGATCGGCTGCTGAAGAACCAGCTGGATCAGCGCTTCGCGACGCTCAAAGTCGAATTCGATACCGCGGCGAAGGAGAAGGAGAACGCGCTGCTGCTGCGGGAGAATGCCGCGAACGCCAAGGCACTCGCGCAGGAGCGCCGCGTCGGGAGCCTGCAGGCAGTCGTGATCGTGCTGACCGCGATGCTGGCGGCGCTCCTCGCCACCTTCGGGGTGCGCCAGCGTCGCAGCAACCTACAGATGCGGGAGCTGGCGATGACCGACGAACTGACGCGCGCACCCAATCGCCGTGCAGTGCTCGGCCGCCTCGAAGCGCTGCGGCGAGCGCCGCAACCCACGCCGTGCGCCACCCTCATCATCGACATCGATCATTTCAAGAGCATCAACGACTACCACGGCCATCCAGCGGGCGATGAAGTCCTGAAGGTGGTCGCGGACAAGCTACGCTCGGCGGTGCGCGAACCGGCGTTCTTCGGCAGGCTCGGCGGAGAAGAATTCCTCATCGTGCTGCCCGAGAGCGGCGTCGAACAGGCGCGCCAGGCCGCCGAGCGATTCCGCGAGCACGTCATGTCGATCGACACCTCGCGCTGGTACCCGGACCGCCGCCGCATCACCGCGAGTCTCGGAGTGACCGTGAGCACGAGCGCGCTGGATACCCCAAGCAGCATGCTCAAGCGAGCTGACGCTGCGCTGTATGCCGCCAAGCGTGGCGGACGCAATTGCGTGCGCGTGGATCCCGAAGAGGTCGTCGATGCGAACGATCTCGTCTCGGAGCGCCAGGCGAGCTAGACCGGAATGCGGCCGGTCGCGAGCCTCTGCCGGCACGCCGACGTATCCGGCTCGCCGTTGCGCTCTCGGGAGCACGGCGTGCGATGCTGCCGAGGTATCTGGGCGAGCTCGCCTAGCTGTCCGTCGGCGCCCGCCCGGGCAATACGAAGTGCCGCAGGCTCGGCCACTCGGCCACCAGCACTCCTACGCCAATCGATACGGCGAGCAGCACGACGAGTGTGAGCCCGATCAGGAAGCGGCGCATCGGCGGTCCTGTTCGCTGCACATGGCAGTCCTC
>FTDZ01000268.1_pt1 | contig 11554 bp, 10 predicted proteins | sample 1640091 | NCBI WGS metagenome assembly FTDZ01 (sample SAMEA3914816, study PRJEB12502) | metagenome | biome: forest; material: soil | place: USA | collected 2011-09-16 | depth 0.3 m
ACGCGGCTGAGCAGGTGGTTGACGACGGTCGCAAGCGCAGAGATTTCCGGGTGATCCGTGTGCAGCTCGACGCGGCCACTCAGACGCCCACCCACCGCTACGCGTTGCAGCTGCTGCGACAGTTCCTCTACGGCTTGCAGCTCGCGGCGCTGCAGCCCGTAGAGAACCAGAAGCAGTGCAGCGACCAGCCCGAGCAGGAGGCACAATAGCCCGAGGATCGACATCTGATTCTTCTCAAATCCCCGTGAGACAGCGCGTTTTCGCCGGACACTCTAGTTCGTCTTGTAGTGTCCGGAACGCCGGTGGATGGAGCATAGCGCAGGAGGTGCATCGCCCTGTCCGCGTTTCACCATATCGCGCCGCACATCCGCTTGGCAGACTCATGGAAAAGCCTTAACTTCTCGGGCCCTTTGCACGTCACAATAAGTCCAATCCGGAGCGAGCGAAACGATGCCGACCCAGGCCCGCGAGCAGATGATCGAGCAGCAGGTACGCGCCTGGCAGGTGCTGGACGCGCGCGTCCTGGCGCTCTTGCGACTCATCCCCCGCGAACAATTCGTGCCGCCTGCGGACCGCTTCCTCGCCTTCGCGGATGTCGAGGTGCCGCTGGCGCATGGCCAACATATGTTGCGCCCGAGCGTGGCGGGCCGTCTGCTGCAGGCGCTCGATCTCACCGGGGTCGAGCGGGTGCTCGAAATCGGCGCGGGCTCGGGCTTCCTCACCGCGTGTCTCGCTGCCGCGAGTGTGCATGTTCGGTCCCTCGAGATCTTCCCGGACCTCGCGGATTCGGCGCGCGCGAATCTCGCGTCTGTCGGCGTCCGCAATGCCGAAATCGTCACGGCGGATGCCCTGCAAGGGGACGCGGGCCCGCTCTACCACGCCATTGCGCTCACCGGCTCGCTCCCCGTGTACGACGAACGCTTCCAGCGGCAGCTTGAAATCGGCGGACGCCTGTTTGCATTCGTCGGCGAGGCGCCCGTCATGGATGCCCGCCTCGTGCGCCGCGTGTCCGCGGACGGCTGGATCTGCGAAAGCCTGTTCGAGACCGTCGTTGACCCCTTGGTTAACGCCCGGCGGCCGGAAGAGTTCGCTTTCTGAAGCTATGGTGGCGGAGATCACTGCGTTGGAGCTCAAAGAGCGCCGTGACGCCGGCCGCAGCCCTCTCGTGCTCGATGTGCGGGAGGGGTGGGAGCTGGATATTGCGCGCCTCCCCGCAGCTCTGCACATTCCCATGAATGAAATTCCCGCACGGCTGGGCGAACTGGATCGGAACGCGGAAATCGTAGTCATGTGCCGTTCGGGAGGGCGGAGCCTGCAGGTCGCGCAATTCCTCATCCGCAGCGGGTTCGGGTCAGTCGCCAACCTCACCGGGGGCATTCTGGCGTGGTCGCGCGATGTGGATCCCTCGGTCAAGGCCTACTGATTCAGCAGGCGTACGCTTGTCGGCTTGCTGCCCCCGGGTGCCCACTGATATAGTGCTATACAACACCGATCTAAACAAATGTAAGCCTCTGTCTCTGAAGGAAAAAGCATGAAATCCGCGATCGCCGCCACACTCTTGTCTATCGCCGCCGCTGCAACTGCCGGGGCCGCGGACTTGCTCGGTGTGTATCAGGACGCGCTCCAGAGCGATCCGCAGATTCGCGCCGCCGATGCCACCCGTAAGGCGACTGAGGAGGCCCGTCCGCAGGCGTGGGCAAGTCTGCTGCCACAGATCACCGGCACGGCTTCGCGCAGCAAGGGGAACACCGACCTCAGCTCTGCGTCCCTCTTCCCCGACCCCAATACCGGCCAGTTCCTCGTCTTCCAGCGCCAGATCACTTCTCAGGACGATACCAACCAGTGGGCCCTCAATCTGCGCCAGAACCTGTTCTCGTGGGAGAACTGGACCGCACTGCGGCGGGCGAACCACCAGGTCGCGCAGGCCGAGGCGGACTATCAGGCGGCGGAGCAGGATCTGATGTCGCGCGTGGCGCAGCGCTACTTCGGCGTGCTCGGGGCGCAGGACACTCTCGATGCCAACCAGGTGGCGCTCGATGCGATCTCCCGCCAGCTCGATCAGGCCAACAAGCGCTTCGAGGTGGGTCTGATCGCGATCACCGACGTGGAGGACGCCAAGTCCGCGCACGACAGCGCAGCGGCGGCTGTCATTGCGGCCAAGCGGGCGCTGGCCAGCACGGAGGAGCAACTGCGCGCCGTCACCGGCCAGAAATACGATCTGCTGGCGAAACCCGGCGAGGATATGCCGCTCAAGTCCCCGGAGCCGGCGGACGAGAAGCAATGGGTCGAAATGTCGCTCAATCAGAATGTCACGCTCGTGTCGAGCCGCCTCGCTTCCGACATCGCGCGTGATAACGCGCGTTCAGCGTACGGCGGTCATCTGCCGACGCTCGACGCGGTTGCCAGCAAGTCGCATTCGGACTCGGACCCCATCGATTCCTTCGGTGGCCGTCGATTCCCTTTGGACAGCGACACCACGGACAAGGCGTACGGGTTGCAGGTGACCGTGCCTATCTTCAGCGGCGGCCTGGCTCAGTCACGCGTGCGCGAGACGCAGTATCGATGGATCGCGGCGAAGGAAAACGTGGTGCGCGCATCCCGCGAGACGGAGCGTGCGGCGCGCGACGCCTATCTGGGTGTCAATAGCGAGATGGCACGAGTCCAGGCGCTGCGACAGGCGGTCGCATCGAGTCAGACGGCGCTCAAGGCGACGGAAGCCGGTTATGAGGTGGGCACCCGAACGGCCGTGGACGTGCTCAATGCGCGACGCATTCTCGTGCAGGCGCAGACGGACTACGCGGGCAGCCGCTACAGCTACATACTGAACGTCGTGGCGCTGAGGCAGGCCGCCGGCAACCTCGATCGCGCCACCTTCGAAGAAATAAACCACTGGCTCACCGTAACGGCCACGGCACCGTCCACGGAGCCGAACGCGACGACGCCGTCGACCCAACCCCAGCCGCAACCTCCCGCTGCACCGCAACCGCAGGGCCAGACGCCGAAGGCCCCCTGATTGGCGGTCGTTTCACGCCTTCTACTGCTGAATCAACGGAACGATCAGCCCAAGGAGCTTGTTCAGCGCGCCGCGGTTGTCTTCGATCGATGCGCGAGCAGTCGCCACCATGCGGGCTCTCTCTGCCGGATCCGACAGAAGCGCCGCTACGCGCTGCGCCAGTTCTTTCTCATTGTTCACGATCCCGGCCGCACCCGCTTCGGCAAGGATCCGTGCGATGTCCGCGCTGTTGAAATTGTGTGGGCCTGCGAGCACGGCAACACCGAGTGCGGCGGGCTCGAGCAGATTGTGGCCGCCGACCGGCACGAGACTCCCGCCGACGAACGCCACGTCTGCGGCCGCGTAAAAATCGAGAAGCTCTCCCAGAGTGTCGACCAGGAGCACCTCCGTGCCTGCCGAGGCGGCCGTGTGCCGCGAGCGTTTCACGAATTTCGCGTGCTGTCGCTCGAGCCACGCCGCCACTTCGGAAAATCGCTGCGGATGGCGCGGCACGAGTACCAGCAATGCAGTGGGGTGCATCCGGCGCACCTCACGGTGCGCGTTCAGCACCGCATCCTCTTCGCCGGCGTGCGTACTGCCGGCAATCCACACAGGCCGACCCGATGCGTAGTACTCGCGTAATTGCCGTCCGCGCGGGACCACCTCAGGTGGCACCGCGAAGTCGAACTTGATGTTACCCGTGACGTGAGTGCGTTCGGTGGGTGCACCGAGTGAACGGAACCGTGCCGCGTCCGCCTCCCCTTGCGCAGCGATCACGGCGCCGTGTTCCAGGACCTGCCTGAAGAGCATGATGAATCTGCGGTATCGGCCAACGGATCGCGGTGAAATGCGCGCGCTCGCGAGCACGAGCGGCACGCGCCGCCGTCCGCATTCGTGATAGAGATTCGGCCACAGCTCGGTCTCGAAGATCACAGCGATCCGTGGCTTCACCCGATCGAAGAAACGATGCACCGATCCGGGCAGATCAAGGGGCATGTAGCGCACCTTGGACTGATTGCCGAGGAGTGACCGCGCGCGCTCAGCTCCCGTGGGGGTGAGCGTCGTCACGACCAGTGGAATCTGCGGGTAGCGCTCGTGCAGACGGTGCACGAGCACCGCCGCCGCCTGCACTTCGCCCACGGAGACCGCGTGTACCCAGATACACGTCCCGTCGAGCCGCGCACCGAACCCGAAGCGCTCGGAGAAATTGAGCAGGTAGCGCCGGTCACGAATCCCGCGCCAGAGCAGCACGCCACAAAACACGGGGGCGAGCAGGTAGGCCGCGCAGGTGTAGAGGAAGCGCATGCCCGCGATGCGCGACCTTAGCTCGCCGGCCGAGGCGCGGCCGGGATGGCCGCCCCGGATTGGCGGTAGCCGTCGAGCAGGCCGTACCAGTCTGCCTCGCCGAAACGCTCGGCCGGCAGGCTGTAGGTCACCTTTTCCAGCGAGCGACGCAGTCGCACCAGATTGCTGTCGCACCACAACCCCGGCTTCAGCAGGCGCCCGCGATCGAAATCGATCAGGTGCACCGAATCGTCGGGGCCGAGCAGAATGTTGTGCGCATTGAGATCGGCGTGGCACACGCCCAGCTCATGAAAGGACCGAATACAGCGCCCGATGGCGATCCACACGAGAATGGGCACGCCACGGCCGCGCAGCCGCCCCGCGAGCGAGTCCGCTTGCATCACGCGCTCCGTAAGAATGTCCCCCTTGTACACCAGGCCTTGCCGCCGGTAGCGCGCCGCGACCGGCGCCGGCACCGGGAGCCCGGCACGATGCAGGTGGTACATCAGCTGCCACTCGACGAATGGACGGGTGGCGGACTCGCCGCGCCACATGTAGTTGTCACGCGTGATGCGCGCGACCAGTCCGCCGCGGCGATAGTGACGCAACACGAAGCCCTTACCTGCAGCGTAGATCATGTGAGCAGCGCCGCGGCCTTGCGCTTCGCCATCGAGCTCACCGCGTTCGCGCCAGTGGCCGACGTCGAACCACTTAGCCGTCACATTGCCGGCCCGGGATGCGTCATATAGCATTGCGCCGCCCGTCAGACTCTTGCGCTTGACTTCCGAGCCAAGCGGCCATTGGCCGCTCATGCCAGTCTACTCATGTTGCCCCTCGCTGAACCGCCGCGCAGCATCTGCATCCTGAGGCTGTCGGCGATCGGCGATACCTGCCACGTCGTGCCGATCCTGCGGACGCTGCGGCAGGCGTGGCCTTCGACGCGGTTCACGTGGATTATCGCCAAGACGGAAGCGCGCCTCATGAGCCTGATTGAGGGCGTGGAGTTTATCATCGTGGACAAGCGCGCTGGCCTGAGTGCGCTGCGCGCACTGCGCACGCAACTCGCGGGCCGCCGATTCGACGTCCTCCTCCACCTGCAGGCGGCCTTCCGCGCCAGCCTCATCGCCCGCGAAGTACGGGCCGCCGTGAAGCTGGGTTTCGACCGCGCGCGGGCGCGCGAAGGGCAGTGGCTGTTCACCAACGCGCGAATCGCGCCACGCGCTCGCGAGCACGTGCTCGACGGTTTCTTCGGTTTCACGGACGCACTCGGTGTGCATCAACGCGTGGTGCGGTGGGACATCCCGCTTCCGCCGGACGCGTCGGCGTACGCAAACCAGCTGATTCCCGATAACTGCCCGGCGCTCCTGATCAGTCCCTGCTCGAGTCACGCCTTGCGCAACTGGCGAGCCGAGCGCTACGCGGCAATAGCCGACTACGCTGCTCGTCAACACGGCATGCGAGTCATTCTGTGCGGAGGACCTACGCCGCTCGAGCGCGAAACCGGTGCCGCCATCGAGGACGCGGCCCGCACGCCCTTGATCAACCAGATTGGACGGGACTCTCTTCCCCAATTGCTCGCGCTCCTGGGCCGGGCCTCACTCCTCGTCGCTCCGGACTCCGGACCGGTGCACATGGCAACGATGGCGGGCACGCCGGTTGTCGGGCTCTACGCGGCCACGAATCCCGCGCGCAGCGGGCCATACTTGTCGCGTGCCCTGTGCGTCGACGCCTACGGCGAGGCCGCTCGGCGATTCCGCCACCGCGCGCCGGAGGAGATGCCCTGGACGGAAAAGATCGAGGAGCGTGACGTGATGGATCTGATCAGCATCGAGCAGGTGATTGCCCGGATCGATCAGGCCCTGATCGCCGGGCGCGCGCGAACACAGGAGCGATCATGAATGACATATTGGTGCCGCTCTCGCCCGGCGAGCTGCTGGACAAGATCACGATCTTGCGCATCAAGGCGGCGCGCATGACCGATACGGCCAAGCTCGCGAACGTGCGGCTCGAGCTGTCGCTCCTCGAGACGACATGGCGCGAATCGGGTTGGGCGACGACCGCGGTCAGCGCCGAAGAGAGCGCACTTCAGAGGGTGAACGAGCGCCTCTGGGAAATCGAGGATCGGATCCGCGACCAGGAGGCCGCACAGTGTTTCGACAGCCAATTCATCGAACTGGCGCGCTCCGTCTACAGGTCGAATGACGAACGGGCGGCGATCAAGAGGCGCATCAATGTGCGGCTGGGCTCGCGCATCGTGGAGGAGAAATCCTATCGGCCCTACGGGGCCGATGACCCCGCCTGAGGCAAGCGCGGGTACTCAGTGCGCGCGTATCAGCGCTCGAGGGTGTACTCGGCCCCGCAGTAGGGACACTTCGCCCAACCGCTCTCCTGGATCGGCAGATAGACGCGCGGGTGTGAATTCCACAGATACATCTGCGGCATCGGGCACGACAGCGGCAGATCTTCGGCCGTGACCTGGTACTGGCACTGGGCGTTGGGTTGAATGAGCGTGGTGGGAGTTGCAGCCATTCAGGCGTTCTCGCTGGAATTGGCGCGATTATACGCGGCCCGCAGCATTCATAGTCTCCTCCCAGATGCGCTTGACTGCGGCGCGCTCGGCGACGAACTCGCTGTCGGTGACGATCGGCTCACGGCTCTCGAGTGACAGATGGTGGCCTCGAACGCGGTATGCGCGATACGCGTCCGTCAGCACATCGACCGTCGCCTGCGGTACGAGGTTCGCGGACGCCAGCGATTCGAGCTGGCGGATCGTATCCGCGAACATGGCGACGGGTGGGTAGTCCTGCGTCCACAACAGTGCCCAGTATTGGGCCAGGAACTCGATGTCCGCGATACCGCCCGCATCCTGCTTGACGTCGAACTGGCCGGGCTTCGCCTTGGACAACTCCTTGCGCATGCGCTCGCGCATCGAGGCGACTTCCTCGCGCAAAGTGTCTCGGCGGACATGATTGCGGAGCGTCTCGAGGCGCACTCGCTCGAACTCCGCGCGCAGCTCCGGCGCGCCGGCGACGGCACGCGCATGCAGGAGCGCCTGGTGCTCCCAGGTCCACGCCTCCCGCTGCTGGTATTCGGCAAAAGCGTGGATGCTGGTGACCAGCATGCCGCCCTTGCCACTCGGTCTCAAGCGCACGTCGACCTCGTAGAGCCGGCCAGCGGCCGAATGCACCGTCAGTATGTGCACGATGCGCTGTGCAAGCCGGACGAAGAAGAGCTGATTGTCGATCGGGCGCGTCGCACCGGTCTCCTGACGCTCCCCGTACGAATCGTGCAGGAAGACGAGATCCAGGTCGGAGGAGTAGCCGAGCTCCATTCCGCCGAGCTTCCCGTAGCCTACTGCGCAGATGCGAACTGCACACCGAGCATCGCCCTCACCGCACATCGGTACGCCGAACTGCGCCGTGATCTGCTGCCAGCCCAGAGCGATGGCGCTCTCCACGATCAGCTCCGCCACTTCCGTCAACCGGTCACTGACCTTCATGACCGGCACCAGACCCGTGAGATCCGCCACGGCAATCCGGAAGATCGCCGCGCGCTGAAACTGGCGAAGCGCCTCCACCTGGTGCTCGGCGTCGTCGTCCACCATCTGCTGCATGACGAGCTCGAGATCCGCTGCCAGGGCAGCGCGGCTTGGGAGCTCGGCAAGCCCGCCCGCATCGATCAGCTCATCGAGCAACAGGGGGTGGGTCGCGATCTGGCTCGCTAGAAAATCGCCGTGCCCGCACAGCTCGATCAGTCGGCGGCGCGTTGCGCTGCTCTCGTGCAACAGCGCGAAATAGACGGACCGTTGACCTATGGCGTCAATGATCTTCAGCACACGCCTGAGCACCGGGAGCGGCGCGGCGCTCGCTGCGATATCCGCCATGAGCGCGGGCAACAACGCCTGCAGGCGCTTGCGCCCCGGCTCATCGAGCTTGCGCACGAGGGGCGACGAGCGCAGCTCGAGCAGCAGGCGCGCGGCTTCCTCGGCCTCCGGAACGCCGGCGCGAGTCAACGAGTCCGCGAGCGCGGCATGCTCGGCGTGCGTCTCCCAGAAACGCCCCAGATCGACCTTGACCGTGCTCCGATCCAGCTTTTGGGCGCCGCCAGAGATGACACCCTCGAAATGCCGGCTCACGCGCGCACGATGACCGTCGAGCTCCGCCATGAAGCTGGGCCAATCCGGTGCCCCCATCGCGAGCGCGATCCGCTCGCGCGTGAGGCTGTCTTTCGGCAATTGATGCTCCTGGGCGTCAGCCAGCATCTGCAACCGGTTCTCGAGACGGCGTAGAAACGTGTATGCCGAGCGAAGCTCCGCGACCACCTGCGTCGGAAGCAGCCGGTTGCTCGCGAGGAGCGGTAACGCTTCGAGGAGTGAGGGCGTCTGGAGCTTGCGGATTCTGCCACCACGGATCAGCTGAAACGCCTGCACTACGAATTCGATCTCGCGGATCCCACCAGGGCCGAGCTTGATGTGATCCGCGAGCTCGCGGCGCTCCACTTCACGCTCGATGAGTGTCTTCATCTCGCGCAGGCTCTCGAATACGCCGTAGTCGACGTAGCGGCGATATACGAATGGCCGCACGGCACTCGCCTGGATCTCGGTGTATCGGTCGCGCGCGGTGATGGCGCGTGCCTTGACGTATGCGTACCGCTCCCAGTCACGTCCGTGTCGGACCAGGTAGTCCTCGAACGACGCGAAGCTCGAGACGAGAGCACCGCTGTCGCCGAAGGGGCGCAGGCGCATGTCCACGCGGAACACCGACCCGTCGTGCGTGGGTGCCTCGAGCAGCCGGATCGTGGCCTGACCGAGACGCGTGAAGAACTCTTCGTTCGCAATCGAACGCACGCCGTCCGTCTCGCCATGCTCCGGAAAGAGCAGCACGAGATCGATGTCCGAGGAGAAATTCAGCTCCCCCCCGCCGAGCTTGCCCATTCCAAGCACGATCAGCGGCTGCACCTCGCCCTGCGCGGATCGTGGCTCCCCGTAGCGGGCCACGAGTGTCTGTCGTGCCTGCGCGGATGCCGCGTCGATTGCCGCATCGGCGAACGCCGACAACTCGGCGAGAGTCTCCTCGAGATTCGCCCAGCCCGCGAGATCGCGCCATGCGATTCGAACCATCTCGCGCTTGCGCCAACGGCGCAGCTGCGCGAGATGCTCCGCGTCGTTCGACACGAACCCGGAAGGCTCCGGAAGAAGGGCCGGGGCACGTGCGCCGAAGTCGGCGGCAGACAGCGGTCTGAGTAGATCACCGCTCGTGATCAGCCCAAGCAGAAATGACGGCTCACGAGTACACGATTGGGCGACGAAGTCGCTTGCGACAAAGACGTTCGCCAAGGACTCCCGCACCGCGCGTGGCGCAGACGCCAAGGCTGCGGCGAGTTCCGAGTCCGCTTCGACTACCTCGAGCGCACGCTGAGCGGCCGCGTCAGTTCCAGACATTTCCGCCGAGGTCATGGAATGCGGCGGTGTCGAGGCGGCGACGGAGGCCCTTGAACGTCGAGGACTGCGCGTACACCTGCGCGCCGTCGGACGCCGAGATCGAGCCCGATTGCCCCTCGATGGAGCTATTGTCGATGTGGACGTTGGCGGCGCGCGCGGAAATGCCCACACCGCTGGCGATGATCCGGCTGTTCGTGATGTGAATCTCGCACCCGTCTTCGGCGCTGACCGCATCGCCTGCAAACTCGATGTTGCGGTTGTCGATCTGCCGCAGTCCCGCGCCTTGGCAGATGATCGGCTCGGAGCGACGCTCGACCGCCACGTTTTGCGCAATCGTGCTCGAGGTCGGCGCGCGCGCCTGGCGCGCGGCGCTCGAACCCATGCCGGAGCGCGCGGCTTTGATGCTGTAGCCGGGGCCGGAGGCGAGCGTGCGTTTGTCGGCGGTATCGACGTCGCTCGCCGCGGCGGACGCCGCCGAGCCCTCGGAGGGTGAGACCGTTTCCGCCGGCACCGCGGCACGAGCGGTCGCGGTGCTCGATGGCGCCGTTTCCGTGTTTGCCGCCGCTCCCGATTCGGGGCTGGCGGGCGTCGCGGCCGTGGCCGGCAATGGAGCCCTGGACGCGTCGCTCGACGGGGTCGCCTCACGCACCACGGTCCCCGCTGCACCCGAGGGCACTGTCGCGATGATCTGGTCCGCGTGCACCACACGCAGCTCGCCGGTGTCCTTCACGCGTACCGTGAACGTTCCGGCATCCTGATCGACCGCAACGATCTCGAGCCGATCGTTGCGCTGCAGCGCCGCGCGCGCCCAGTTCGTCTCATCGTGTCCGAATCTGCCGCACCCGCTGAGCGCGAGCAACGCGCACCCGAGAGTGCACAGCGCCCGCGCAGGGCCGCGAATTGCCGTCATGGAAACTCTCCCGCAAGTCCATCGGAAGGTCGGTACGGCACGAACATAAACCCCGTGGGGCCGGAAGAAAAGCGCAACCCGACCTCGCGTCACGATCCATTTAACAATGTAAATCGGGTACCGCTGAACGCCTGGTCCGGCCCCGCGGAGGCCGGACGCGCCGGGCGCGGCAAGGTTGATGTCCGGGGTAAAAAAGAACCCCGCACGAGGCGGGGTTTCAGGAGTACGCGAAATCAAATCAGGGGGATCTTGATTCGCGGACTTTCGGGACGCGCGCCGCGCTTGAGCGGCGCGGCGCGCTCCCTTGGTCTGGGAGCGTACCGGCGCCGTGTTACAGCGCCGGGACACTCAGCGACTCGATTACATGTCCATGCCGCCCATACCGCCGGGAGGCATGCCGCCATGCGCGTGCTCCTCGTCCTTCGGAGCCTCGGCAACCATCACCTCTGTGGTGAGCAGGAGGCCGGCAACGGAGGCCGCGTTCTGCAGCGCAAGGCGCGTGACCTTGGTCGGATCGAGAATGCCCTCTTCGAGCATGTCGCCGAACTCGCCCGTCGCAGCGTTGTAACCAAACGCGCCCTTGCCTTCCTTCACGCGGTTGAGAATCACCGCCGCATCTTCGCCGGCGTTCTCCACGATCTGACGCAATGGCTCCTCGATCGAGCGCGACAGGATGCGAACGCCGACCTGCTGGTCCTCATTCGAAACTTCGAGCTTCTCGAGCGACCTCTGTACCCGGATGAGCGCGACCCCGCCGCCCGGCACCACGCCCTCTTCGACGGCCGCACGCGTGGCGTGCAGGGCGTCTTCGACGCGGGCCTTCTTTTCCTTCATTTCGATTTCGGTTGCGGCACCCACCTTGATGACCGCGACACCACCGGAGAGCTTCGCGACGCGCTCCTGCAGTTTTTCCTTGTCGTAGTCGGAG
>FTDZ01000599.1_pt1 | contig 11224 bp, 8 predicted proteins | sample 1640091 | NCBI WGS metagenome assembly FTDZ01 (sample SAMEA3914816, study PRJEB12502) | metagenome | biome: forest; material: soil | place: USA | collected 2011-09-16 | depth 0.3 m
GTATGTGCCGTCGGCGTTGGTCGAGCGCCCCAAGCAAGGGTTTGGCATTCCGGTCGGCGCGTGGCTCAAGGGGCCGTTGCGCGAATGGGCCGAGTCACTCTCCGATCGGAATGCCGAAGCCCTGCTTGGGGCGCTCGACGATCGCTGCCGGCACGAGCTCGTGCAACAACTCGCGCAGGAAGAGCTTGCCGGTACGCTCACCGAGCTTCCAGGCGATGGGCATGCGCCACGCGAATTCGAACACCGCCGGATCAAGCAGTGGGGCACGCGTTTCCAGGCTCACGCTCATCGAGGCGCGATCGACCTTCACGAGGAAATCGTCGGGGAGAACGTTGAGCGTGTCGAAGAGCATCATCGCCTCGGCATCGGGGAGCCCGGTCGGCCAGCCCGCCCCGCCGCGCTCATTCGCGAGCCGCTCCTCGCACCCCTGCAGCGATACCGTACCGTCCTCCGGCCGCGCCATCATGATTTCGTACATTGCAGACTCGCTCGTGGCGTGCAGCTGACGTGAAAGGCGGTGCAGTCGCTCGCCCGAGAGATCGGCTAGGCGCCGCTGGCCCCCAACTCGCCGAATGGTCTGGATGAGCGCTTGCCACGATCCCGGGGGCAGAATGCGAATCGCCGCGGCAAGCGCTCCGCGCGCATAACTCGGCACCGAGCGGATCTTCGGAAAGATCCGCTGCCCGACGAAGTAGCGATCGTAACCGCCAAACAGCTCATCGCCCCCATCGCCGGTCAGGGCAACGGTGACCCCCTCACTTGCAGCGCGCGAGACGAGATAAGTCGGGATCTGCGAGGAATCGGCGAATGGCTCGTCGAATACGCTGGGCATGAGCACGATGGCATCGCGTGCCTCTGCAGGCGTCACCTGGTGACAGGTGTGGGTGGTGCGCAGGTGTGCGGCGACCCTGGCCGCATGAGCCGACTCGTCCCAGTCCGGGTCGTCGTAGCCGATCGTGAAGGTGCGCACGGGGTGGCCCGCTGTCTTCTGCATCAGGGCTACGACGACCGACGAGTCGATGCCCCCGGAAAGAAACGCCCCGAGCGGCACGTCAGACATCATGCGTGCCCCAACCGCTCGACCCAGGAGCGTCCGCAATTCCTCTTGGGCGCGAGCGTGGTCCGTGAGCGGTTGCTCGCGCGCGCCAAGCGCGACCTCCACCGCGGACCAATACGGACGCGGGTCGCCTACTGTGAACCCGCCACCCACAGGATCGACTGTGACTGTGAGGACAGAGCTCGCGGGCAATTTGCGGGCGGCCCGATAGATGGTGAACGGCGTGGGAATGTAGTTGAAGCGCATGTAGAGCTGCAGTGCGCCCCGGTCGATCTCACCCCGCCACGCCTCATGCGCCGTCAGCGCCTTCAGCTCCGACCCGAACAGGAACGCTCCGTTGACGAATGCGTAGTAGAGCGGCTTCTCACCGAATCGATCGCGCGCGAGATGCAATTGCCGCCTCTCGCGATCCCACAGGGCAAGCGCGAACATGCCGTTGAAGCGAGTAAGCGCGGCGGCGAATCCCCAGCGCTCGATGGCCGCAAGCGCGACTTCCGTGTCGGAATGCCCTCGCCAGGGCAGATTGGGCGTTGCGGCATCGAGCTCGGCGCGCAACTCGGCGTAGTTGTAGATCTCGCCGTTGTACGCGATCACGTAGCGAGCGGTGTGCGAGGGCATCGGTTGATGACCTTGCGGTGATAGATCGATGATCGAGAGCCGCCTGTGGCCCAGCGCAATGCCGGCCGCGGCATCGACCCACTCGCCCCTGTCATCCGGCCCGCGGTGGCTGACGCGCGTGGCCATGCGTTGCACCGCGACGGTCATCGCGGCGGCGTCGCCACCGGGCTGGCTTAGAAATCCCGCCAATCCGCACATCGCTCAGGATTCTCTATCTGAGTTCGCTGCTTGAGATCGCTTCACGTCCCGACCTCTCGCGCGGCATCTACGCCTTCCTCGAGGAGCGTAAAGGCGCCTCCGCGTTTCGCACCCACATGCGCGCGGGGACCGTCGGGAATCGAGACTTCGGCATCGATCGCCTCATCGAGCGGTGAGAAGGCGTACACGAGCCACTCGCGATGGGGTCTGCGGCCCCGTTCCAGTGCGAGAGAGAAGACCTTCAGCGGCGTGCTCAGCTCCCAGGGGCGCGGTGGATTCGCAGGTGAGTCGAGCAGGAACCAGCGCGCACGTGAGGCAAGCTCGGTGGGCAGCGCCGCCTGATATGGGTGGCCACCTACGGGATTGGCGAGCAGGCGCCCCGAGCTCCAGAAGCGACGCAGCGTCGGATCATCGTGCACCCGTGCGACGGCCGCGAGAATCACATCGAAGTAGGGGCCGAAGCGGATTCGATCGTGTTCGGGATTGCGGAATTCACGCGCCACGCGCGGCCGCAGCAGCCACATGCCGAACTGCACCATGCCGCCATAGCGATTCGCAGTCAGCTCTTGACCGCGCAATGCGTAGAACCGGCGTTTGTCGGTTGGGTCGCCTGGTTCCTGACCGTCCCAGACGGATATTTCGAACCAGAATGCGGGCCTGCGCCGCCGCACCTCGGCGAGCACGGGCACCCAGTTCATCGCCTCGACCTGTGGACTCCATACGGTGAAGTCCGAATCCGGCGCCCAGTCGTGCACGTAGAATGAGGGGCTGGCGCCATCCCACGCGTAGGGCCATGGCTCCGTGCGGCCCGGCACGTAAAGGGAATAGTCCGCCCAGCCACCCCAGCGACCCATCGCCGGCGTAACGAAGGCGTCGTAGCCGACGAACACGGCGTGTGCGCGCCATGCGGGCGACTCGAGGCCGTCGCGGAATCCACGCAGCAGTCCTCGATAGCGCTCGATCCAGGCATCCCCGATGGCCCGACGGCGCGCGATCACGTCGGCGCCGGCCTGCAGGGTGAAGCCGGCATGCAAGTCATTCGCGGAGAGCTTCGGATATTCGTTGTTCGAGACGAACAGCACCAGCGGCGGGTCGGGGTAGAGCGCCTGCAGTCGGCGCAGCGTCGCGTGGCGAGCCCATTCGCGCCCGACCGCGTACCACGGCTCAATCGCACCGAACGGAGACAACGCCAGCGGCTTTCCGTCCGCATCCGTCTTTGCATAGTCCGGTGAGACGTTGGGGAGGAGCGTTTCCAACTGCGTCGTCTCAAAACTGAGCGGCAGATGGTGCCGGGCGAGGTATTGAATCGACGGCTCGTAGTACAGCGCATCCGTCGTTGTCTGATATCCGTCGCGAGCCGTCTCCTTCCCTGGTGGGGCGAGTCCAAACCACGGCAGCAGGTACGCACCGCTGCGAATCTGCGCAACCTGATATGCAGGCCCGAAGCCGGTCACGACCGAGCCATAGTTCCAGCTCGCCGCAAGCGGCAGAGGATGTTCATCGTGCTCGCCGCCGCGCGCGACTGCCTCGAGCCGGATCGATTCGATGGCGCGTTCTTCAGGAGACTGTGCGAACGCGCTGCCGCAGGTTGTCAGCGGCCCGACAATCAGCATCCACGCGCCGGCACAAGCCGCAGTTCGAGGCAGCATTTGTTGCGAATTGTCGCACGCTGAGCTTTCAACAAGCTCACGAGGTGGGCGCAATCCAGTGTCACCGGATTGTCGCACACAGACCTTACGATATCGGGATCACGTTACAGATCGTCAAAGACGGCGGCCGGCACGCACCGAATCGGCGGCGGGAAATACATTGACCATGCAGACCTCCGCGCCCGCGGGGCTCCAGAGCGACATCGCCCGCTGGCACTTCTCGCTGCTCGGGTGGGCCGTCCTGGCGTTTGCGCTAGTCGTGGCGTTCATTCCCTTTGCCGGCGTGCTGAGCGGCCTGTTCACCGTCTGGAATCTGCAACCGGAGTACAGTCACGGAATTCTGATTCCCATCGTCTCTCTCATTCTCATCTGGCGAGAACGGGATGCTCTGACACGCATCCCCTTCACGGGATCCTGGTCCGGCATCGTCCTGGTGCTGCTTGGTGTCGTGATGTGGTACGTGGCGGAGCTCAGCACGATCTACGTCATCGGACAGTACGCCTTCCTGCTCGTGCTCTACGGCCTGGTGCTCGCGCTCGTCGGCCCGGCGGGATTCCGCCACCTGCGGATGCCGCTTCTGATCCTGATCTTCATGATCCCGTTGCCCGCGTTCTTCTCGAACACCCTGTCCCTGAAGCTGCAGTTGTTGTCCTCCGCCATCGGCGTCGACCTGATCCGGCTGTTCGGGATCAGCGTCTATCTTGACGGCAATGTCATCGACCTGGGCACCTACAAGCTGCAGGTGGTGGAGGCTTGCGATGGCCTGCGCTACCTCTTTCCCCTCATGACGCTGGCCTTCATCGTGGCCTACCTGTTCCGCGCGCCCTTCTGGAAGCGCACCGTGTTGTTTCTCGCGAGCATTCCGATCGCAATCCTGATGAATAGCCTGCGCATCGGGCTGATCGGTGTCACCGTCGAGCACTGGGGCGCGAAGGCGGCGGAGGGCGTACTGCACGACTTCGAGGGGTGGGTCGTGTTCATGATCAGCACGATCGCGCTGCTCGGGCTCGCCGCGGTGCTTACGAGGATCGGCGGCTCGCGCGGCCGGCTACGCGAGTCTCTGATGCTCGACTTCGGGTCCTCGCCGTCCAAATCGCAGCAGAATCAGCAGCGGACATTGCCGGCGCCGTTCCTGGCGGCTACAGCGATCACCGCAATCGCTGCCCTGCTGACCTTCACGCTGCCGGAGCGCGTCGAGGCGCGGCCCTCGAGAGCCTCGTTTGTGGAGTTTCCGGCGCAGCTCGGTGGCTGGCAGGGGAGTCGCGAACCCCTCGAGTCCGCTTATCTTGATCAGCTCAAGCTCGATGACTACCTGCTGGCGAATTTTCATCGGCGCAGCAGTCTGCCCCTCAATGTCTACATCGCCTACTACGACTCACAGCGCAAGGGCCAGTCCACCCATTCGCCCAGATCGTGTCTGCCCGGTGGGGGATGGGAGTTCCGGAGTCTCGAGCGGCGCGAGCTGCACACGACCGGCGCACCGCTCGCCGTGAATCGAGCGGTGATCGAACACGGCGCGGAACGGCAGCTCATGTACTACTGGTTTCAGCAACGCGGCCGCGTCGTCACCGACGAATACCTGGTGAAGTGGTACATCTTCTGGGACGCGGTCGCCCACAACCGCACCGACGGCGCCCTGGTCCGTCTGATGGCTCCAATTCCAGCCGGCGCGAGCGAGGTTCAGGCCGAGCGCGAGCTCACGCAGTTCGTCGGTGCGTTGACCGCGCAATTGGGACGATACGTGCCCAACTAAGACAGGCGCGGCGCCCCGCTCTGCTCCGCCGACGTGGCCGCGAACAGCAGCTCTCGCCACCGTACCACCGCCGCGCTTAACGTGTAGCGCTCCTCGAACAGCTGGCGCGCGCGGGTGCCAATGCACTGCCGAGCGCAGGGGTCATCGCGCAGCTCGCGCAGCGCATCGCGCAAGCCCTCGGCATCACCGCTTGCGATGCTGGCGCCGATACCCGCAGCGTTGATGAGCCGTGACAGCTCGCCGTCCGGGTCGCCGATGAAAACGACTGGACGTCCCGCCGCGAGGATTCCATAGAGTTTGCTTGGAACGATCAGGCCTTCGAGCTGCGGCAGCAACGAGACCAGGTGCACGTCGCCCGTCGCCAGGCTGTCGCCGAGCGTGTCGCGCGGCTGGTAGGGTACGAAGCGGAAGTTCGTCAATCCGGTATTCCGCGCGCGGCGCTCGAGCATACGCATGCTGATACCTCCGCCGATCATCAGGAAAACGATCTCCGTATCCTCTCTCAGCAACTCCGCTGCCTTCAGGATCGTCTCCACGTCATGCGCACGGCCGAGATTCCCTGAGTAGGTCACGACGAAACAATCACGGAGAGCCAGACGCTGGCGCAACGCGCTCTCGGCCGCCGGTTTCGGACAAACCGTGGTCTCGTCCGCCCAATTCTCGGAGACACGGATGCGCTTCGATTCGATACCGCGTCCGATGAGGTAATCGCGCATGCGCGTACCCAGGACGACATTCGTCTGAGCGGCCGCGAGGGACCGGTCCCTCGCCGCACGCATCATGGCCTCGAGCACGCGAGGCACAGGGAACAGTGACAGCCGCGAAGCGACCTCCGGGTACACATCCTGCAACCAATTGACGAGACGGACACCTCGGCATGCGGCAACGAAGGAGCCGACAAGTGACAGCAGCGGTGGATCTGTCTTCATGACCAGCACGTCGGAACGGTGCACGGTCGCAAGGAGTCTCGCGGTGGCCGCAACGTAGAACGTCGCATAGTCGAGCGCGCGTCCCACGAGGCGACCACGCCCGAAGCTCGTCGTGGCGACTCGCCGCACGGTCACGTTGCGGATGACTTCACGCGCCGGCAGATCGGCCGCCGAATTCTCGTAGAGCTGGCGGCTGCAGACGACGGTCACCTCGAGGCCGGATCGAACCAGCGCATCGGCCAGATCCGTCAGCATCTGGCTGGTCGCAGAGACATCCGGAAAGTAGTAGCGGTTGACGAAGACGACGCGTTGCCGACCGGTCCTGGATGCGGCAGCGTCGGACAGGTTCAATCGACGGCCGCCCCGAGGGCTGCGACCGTCGAGACGTCCCGCAGCGGCAGGAGCCCCGTTCCGCGATCGCGCAGCACCTGCTCGATGATCTCGGCGTCGATCGTCGGCCGCTGCTCGGAGAAACCGTACACCAGGGCGGTATCGCAGATCTGGTTGATGAGGCGAGGCACGCCGCCGGCGCTGGTATGCACGAGCTCGCGTGCCTCGGAATCAATCAGCTCGGCATTGCCCCCCGCGACGCCGAGCCGGTGGCGAATGTAGGCGTGAGTCTCGTCCCTGCGCAGCGGGGCGATGTGGTAGTCGATGGAGATTCGCTGCGCAAATTGCTGCATCCGCGCGCTGCTGAGCGTCCTGCGCAACTCCGGCTGCCCGACGAGAATGGTCTGCAGGAGGAGTGAGCTCCCGGTGTTCACGTTCGACAGCACGCGCAGCTCTTCGAGGGCGTCCGCGCTGAGATTTTGCGCCTCATCGATGATCAGCACGACCCGGCGACGGGCCTGGTGCTCGCGCATCAGGTAGCGCGTGAATACGTCGTAGAGATCGCTGCCGCTCGAGCGTTCGCCGGGCACGCCCAGCGATTGCACGACCCACGGCAGGAGGGCACCGATTCCCGGATGAGTGTTGGTCATCAGCCCGATCCGCACGCTGTCTGAAACCCGTCGCAGCAGGTAGTAGATGACCGTCGTCTTGCCGCTGCCGATGTCTCCCGATACGAGCGCAAACCCCGATCCCTGTTCCAGCGCGTACTCGAGCAGTGTCAGGGCGTGGCGATGCTCGCGGCCCATGTAGAGATACTCAGGGTCAGGCGAGAGCGCGAAGGGATTGGCGAGCAACTTGTAGAATCTACGGTACATCGGTGTCTCAATACGCCCGCAGCTCGGAATCCCGGGAACCGTTGAGCACGGTGCCGACGATGCGTTTGCGCCCCAGGAGATCGAACACTCTCTCGACGTCCTCGCGCCGCGTGCGACCTTCCGTGATCACGAAAATGAAGCCGTCGATGAGCGGTGACACCGTGAGCACATCGTCACTCAGTAGCGCGGCGGGTAGGTCGACAATGAGGAGCCGCGCGTCGTCGTCTGCCTTGAGCTCGTCGAAGAGCTCGCGCGTGCGGTCGCTCGCGAGCGCCTCCGAGCTTCCCGCGAGGGGCGCCAGGGTCGATATGACCGACAATCGTGGAACTCCCTCGAGCTCGCACATGAGGCTCGTCGCCGGGAGCCTGCTCCCCAGCCAGGTCTCGAGCCCGTAATGCGGTGCGATCCCGAGGGTCCGGGCCACCGACGGACGCCGCAGATCGAGGTCGATCAGCGCGATGCTCTGGTTCGGCTCGGCCGCAAGTCCGATCGCGAGATTGATCGCGGTCAGAGTCTTCCCCTCCCCCGAGGCCGCGCTTGCAATTCCCAAGACGCGCATGCGGCTCGAGCGGACGCGTTGCAGCACCTGAGCACGCAGCATCCGGTACGCGCGCGCAGCCCCGCCCGTCTCATCAGCGAGCAAGACACGCCGGGCACGCAATGCCGCCCGGTTGATTCGCATCTGCGGAGGCGTTGTCGCACCTGGCGACGGCTCCGCACGCGTCATGGGCTCGTGTTGAGGCGCCGAAGCGTGGGCGGGTACGTCCGCGACCGCAACACGCTGCAGCCGCGCGATCTCGAGTGCTCGCTGTATGCGTTCCATCTTCGCCTTTACCCGAGACCGACCCGCCGCATCAGGACGAACCAGAGGACATCCAGCGGCATATACAGATAATGAATCGCGAGTGCGCCGAGACACACGACGCTGGCGAGGCCGGCGACGGCAATCATCACGTGACGCCTTCGGCCGCCTACGCCCGTCTCGATCTTGATCCGCGGAATAATTGCGAGCGGCGCCGCGCCGTTGACGAGGCTCATCAGATCGCGGCGGCTGCGGACCGTGCCATCCAATGCCTCCGCGAGCGCGGCCGACCCGAGCGCGGCCACGATGCTGAGCACGATCCCCAGCACGAGGACGAGCGTGCGGTTGGGGCTCACCGGGTCCTGCGGCACGAGGGGCGGCTCGATCAGGGTGAAGCGCTCGCCCTTGCGGTCGGACTCGAGGTTCTGGGCAACGACCGCCTCCCCCTGCTTCGAGCTGAGCTCCTGATACTTCACCCGCGCATTCTCGTAGTCGCGCGTGAGCTCACGATATTCGCGTTCGATCTGCGGTGAGAGGGTGATCTTGCGCTGGTAGCCGCCGAGCTCCACGCGCACCCGCGCCTCCTGGTCCTCGAGCGCCTGCAGGTCGTTGCGCGTCGCCGAGAGCTGAGCCTGAATCTGGATGTACGCCGGATTGTCCGCTTCCTGCACTGCCGCCCCGCCCGCGGCAGCCTGCGCTGCTACCGGTTTCGCCGCCGCCGCGGCCAGGTCTCGCTCCAGCGAGGTGACCTGCCGCTCGAGACGGATACGGTCCGGATGATCGGCCGAGTAGCGCTCGCGTGCAGCGGCGAGCTCCGCGCGGGCGTCGTCGAGACTGCGGCGCAAGTCGTTGACGTTCGCGACACCCCCGCTCGCTCCTTCGAGCCCTGTGATCTCGCGCGACAGCCGCGCGATGTCCGGATGATCCGGTGCGTAAAGAGCCCGCGCACTGGCGAGCTGCGAGCGCAACGACTTCAGGCGATCGGGGGTGGAGAGAATCCGATCGCCGGACTCGGAAAACATGGCGGAATTGGGCTTGAGCTGCGCGAGCTGCGCGGCGAGATACACCTGCTGCTGTTCGAGAGAGCTCTTGCGTGTCTCCAACTGCTGCAATTCCTGCGTCGTGCGGTCGAGGAGCTGCAGGTTCAGCTGCATCAGCTCGGGCAGTGCATCGACGTGCTTGGATTTGAATGTGGCGAGCTGGCTCTCGAGCTCGGAGATGTGATGGCTGACACGCTCCGCTTCGGCCTGCAGAAAGGTGGCCGCATCCTGAGCAAGCTTGGTCCGGCTCGTCACGTTCTCGTTCAGGAATGCGGTCGTGAGCTCATTCGCGACTCGCGCCGCCTGCTCGGGTGAGCGATTGAAATACGCCACGCTGAAAGCGATGGTCGCCGAGGTGGGCCGGCCGCTCTTGGGGTCGATGACGTCGGCGCTGATCATCTTGACCGCAATGTCATCCCGCATCCGCGCGATGAGCGCCTCGCGTGATTCGCGGCTCCGTTGCCGCGGGTACAGGTTGTAGCGCCGGATGATGTCGAGCAATGTCTGTGTCGTCATGACGCGCTGGCTCATGACCTGGACTCGCTCATCGGCATAGGACGTCACGGTCGAACGGACCAGCTCCGTGGGCATCTCCTGCTGCTCGATGAGGATCGTTGCGATCGATTGATAGCGCGGTGGCAGGAGGAACGCGAGCGACAGTGCGACCAGCACCCCGATGGCCACCGCGATCAGCATCGGGCGAATTCTGCGCCGGGCGATCCCGAGGTACTCGGCGAGACTCGGGCCGTCGGGTTCGACTTCTGATGCGATCGTTGCCACGCCGGCCCTTATCTCGAGAGACTGCGCGGGTTGGGTGTCCAGACGGACTCGAGACGGACCTGCCAGCCACGCTGATTGTCCGTGCGATACTTTGCTTGCGCGCGATTCCAGAGCACTTGCGTTGCCACCGACCACGTCTCGCTTGCCTGCCAGGCGAGTCTTTCGCTCGCTTGGGTGTAGGTCCGATCTGCCAGCGTCAGGGAACGGAACGCGCTCGTCGTGCGATACAGCACCACCGCCGAGCCCATCGACAGCCGCGGCCCCAGGGCCCGTTGCATGGAGATCCGCACCTCGTCCGTCTGCGCAAACACGCCGAAGCCCGAGGGCGCCACACTCCGTAGCGCAGCAAAGGTGAAACCGCCGCATTCCGTGCTGCGCGAGAGCGACAACTGGCCTACGAAGCCTTGCGAGCTAAGCGCCCCATCCGTCCGCCTATTCACTCCGAAGTCGGCCGCAAGCCTCATGCGCTCCGTAAAGGGGGATGAGATTCCGATGCTCAGCGTTTCGAAGCGCGTCGAATCCCTGCGTGCAGGCGTTCGCGCCTCGCCGCCCGACCCGGTGAGCGATAGGGCAAGGTACTCCGAAAGCGAGAATTGCTCGGTCGCACCGAAATTGACGTACTGGCTGTCCTCGAGCGGGGTCACGGCGTTGCCGTGATAAGCGAAGCTTGCGAAGGAGGACGACACGGTCAGGGCCCGGCGCTCGGATTGCGCGAACGTCCAGGACGCGGTGGCCTCCTCATCACGACGACGGGTCTTGAGATCAATGACACCGGTGGAGGCAATTTCCGAGGCGAGCGTGCTCTGATCCTTGAATACGGTCGTGAGCCCGAAGCTCGAGCGCTCCATGAGCCACGTCGCCTCGGTGGTGACACCCCCGTCATCGGAGCGGCTGAAGCGCGGATCGGTGAAGCGCTGGAGGTTTAGCTGCGGGCGCACAGAGAACCGAAATCGTTCGGTGGCGCGCTGCATGCGCAGGTCAATCGACATTGAAAGCCCTTCGCTCGCTACTGGGTCGACCGCTAGAGTGCGATTGGTATCTCGGTCGGCCGCGACGGCCAGCATCGGCGCCAGCGACCACTCGGCGGCTCTCGCACTGGGAATGCCGGCGACGAAAGCGACCGCAATACCAAGTGCTGTGGCGCCTGCCGGTCCCATCGTCGCCTCCCCGTCGGGACGTCAGGGAACGACAAC
>FTDZ01000804.1_pt1 | contig 11130 bp, 9 predicted proteins | sample 1640091 | NCBI WGS metagenome assembly FTDZ01 (sample SAMEA3914816, study PRJEB12502) | metagenome | biome: forest; material: soil | place: USA | collected 2011-09-16 | depth 0.3 m
CATCGCCATTGCAAATCAGAAAGGCGGCGTCGGCAAGACGACGACGCCTTTCTGATTTGCAATGGCGATGACGCGCTTCATCTGCGGACAGTGTACTGCACCGCCGTTCAAAGCCCCGGAGTGGGGCGCACCGCCTGTCTCGCGCGAGGCAATCTGCACGCATACGCGGTGGGGCAGGGCGGGTCGCCTGAGCGCGCGCCCTCGCTCTCAGGCCACGAGGCGGCGCTGCACGGATTCGATCCGTTCGCGCGCCAGCTGATCCACCACCGCGCGCTCGTGGGTCGGTTCTCGCGCCTTGCGCGGTCGAAGATTTCGGTGAGACGAGCCGGAATACTCTAGAGTTCACCGGTCACCTGGGCCTCGGTTGAGCCGCCGAGATGCTCGCGCATCGCGCTGATGATGCCGCCGGCATTGATGATGTAGTCCGGGGCGTACAGAATTCCGGCCACGTGCAGTATCAAGCCGGGCCTGTCCTGCGCGAGCTGGTTGTTCGCGCCGCCTGCGACGATGCTGGCGCGCAGCGCGGGAATCGAGTGCTCGTTCAGGACCGCGGCGTGGGCGCACGGTGCTACGACGTCCACGCCCGCGGACAGCACGGTCTCGACCGGCACCGCCTCCGCTTTGAGCTCATCGCACGCACGTTCGACTGCTGCAGCGCGCACGTCGGCAACTCTTAGACGAGTTCCATGCGCCGCAAGCAGCCTGCGCACAGGCGATAGCCCACGCCGCCAGCGCCTTGTACTGCGACGCTCAGCTTCTGCAGATCCAAACGCGTGGGCAGGCGCACACAGCGGTGTGACAAAACTTGCCCCGGTCAGGGTCGAGGTGAGACATTCATGCCATTTTCGAGAGAATGGTGGGACAAGTAATGCAAATCGAACTCGACCGCGCCGATCTGCGGATCCTCGAGGTGCTGCAGCAGCACGGCAATCTGTCCGCCGCGGAGGTCGCCGAGAAGATCAACATGACCACCTCCACGTGCTGGCGACGGATCACTCGGCTCGAGGAGCAAGGCGTGATTCGCAGCCGTGTGGCGCTCCTGGACCGCGAAAAGACCGGGCTCACGGTCATGGTCTTCTCCCAGGTGAAGCTCGCGGCACACGGCCGCGATGCGCTCGGCAAATTCGAGCAGGCGGTACGCGAGCATCCCGAGGTGCTCGAGTGCTACACGCTGATGGGTGAAACGGACTTCCTGTTACGCATCGTCACGCGCGACATCAAGAGTTACGAAGCCTTCTTCCTGGACCACCTCTCGAAGATGCCGGGCGTGCAGTCCGTGCATTCGTCGATCGCGCTGTCGGTCATCAAAGAGACGACAGCGCTGCCACTCGCGCGCCGTTGAGCGGATTGCCCGTGACATAAGCGCACCACAGTGTGCGTGAGTGCTCATTCGTCGATCGCGCTCTCGATCATCTGGAAACGACTGTGCCGGTCTGTGCGCGGCGCTCCGCTCACCGCACGAGACATAAGCGCACGACAGTGTGCGCACATGCTCCCTTTTTGATACGTGATTCAAGAACGCGCGCGCCGCGCCGATGCCGTCGCTCAGCAACGTATCGTTCTAAAGAGGTATTGCAGTGCGAAAGTCACGAACAGCATTTGGCAGCGCCGCATTCGTCACGGCACTCGTTTGTCTGATCGCTGGGTGCAGCAACAGCTCGACCGCGCCAGCCGGAGGCACCGTCACCCCTCCACCCCCCGCCCCGATAACAGGCATCGCCACGCCGGGCTCCGTTTCCGTCGTCACTGCCACCAACGCCGGCTGAGATCGGGCATTTCAGCTTCACTCCGACATCGCGACGCTCGCTGGACCGCAGCACGTGAGCGCCATCACTCATCGAGGTTTCTCATGAAGTTCTTAGTCTCTCGCGGCGCAGCTGCGTCGCTCGTGCTATTTGCGGGCAGCGCCGCGCCGGCTTTCGCAGCACCGCCTTCCACCTCGGCCTATGTCGCGGACCCGCAGGCCAGCTATGTCCAGGACGCCACTTCGGAGAGCATCGGACAGGTGAACATGATCGCTTGCATCATGCACTCGATGCGGCCCGACGCGCTCGTCAACCAAGGCCCCTACATCGCGCTCGTCGATCAGAACAAGTGTGATGCCAGCAAGCGCTCGAGCACCTCGAACTCGGGCGGGAGCGATGGCGCTGCGCAAGCTTCGAACTTCATGACCGTCACGGTCGATTCAACGCGCGCATCCAATGCCGACCCGATGTTGGTCAAGGCCTGGGTCGCTGACGAACAGAACGGCCAGCCTGAGACGGTATTCGTGCACATCAGCGCGACTGAAGCGCCCTCGACGGCCAACCCCTATGGCGCTTTCCGCCTCGATTTCTGCGGCAAAGCCAACGGCCTCGGCGCCTGCATGATGAACGGTTTCATGCAGGGCGGCGCCGGTGCTCTGAGTTACTACCAGACCGAGAGCGGCGGTGGCGGTGGCGGCGGCAGTCGCACCACAGCCATGCAGTTGAGCAGCGTCGGCACCTCCACGGGGAGCGGTGGTCTGCACATGGTCCAAGGCGACGGTAACGGCGGCACCCAGACCAGCGCCTTCGATTTCGCCTACGATCAGAAGTACTTTCTGCGCGATGACGGGACTGTGAACGGCGCGCAATGCTTCAGCCGCGATGCCACGGATCCGGCGACGGGACTGTCGGTCTGGCGTTACGGTCTCTACGATGCGACTACCGGCGCACACGTGGACCTCAATTCCGGCTTCCCGATCGAGTACACGCCCACCGCTGGCGGCACCACGTATCAGGGCTATCTGGGTTATTGGGGCCTGTCACTGCCGGCCGCGGCGACCGCGACCCTGGCCACCGGCTCCACGGTCCAGAAGGTCGATTATTCGAGCAGCGGCGGAGCGCCGACGCGGACCTCCTACACGATCCTGCAAAACGGCGGCAAACTCACGCGCTACACGAAGAAGACACGCACGCTCCACGATCTGGATCAGATTCATTTCACCAGCTGGGTGGGGAACCTCGGCAGCTCGGGTCTTCCGACGCCGAACACTCAATACGAAATGTATTGGGATGATCTCAGCAGCAAATTTGTCGCGACGGCTCAAATGCAGTGCAGCCAGAATGGCTGCCAGACCGGGAATTTGCCGAATAACACAAACATCCCCGTCGACCCGAGCTTCTGGGTCAGCTCAGGTGGCGTGCAGGGCTGGTCGCAGTCCCTCGGCGGTGAAGTGTTCATCGATCTGAAAGGTCTCAGCGGCTCGATCGTATCGACCACCGTCACCGTTGCCTATCGGGTTCAGGATCTGGTGTACCCGGGCGACACAACGGTGCCGGCGACACTGTACTGCCTCAGCAACTGCCCGACGGCCGCCTCACTGTCGAGCTACTTCACGCAGAACGGCACACCGGTGGCTTCGCCATACGCGGGCGCAACCTACAACAACTGGAATCCGGTGCCAGCCGGGAGTGTGGCCAGCTACACCGTGGACGCCAACGCCACGCTGAGCGACCCTAGCCCCGCCGCGGTGACGTTCACCAACGCCACAGCCTACCAGCAGTATCCGCAGTATCAGAACGGCGTCCAAAGCGGTCGGCTGTTTGCAAATCTCAGCGAAGCGGATTGCAGCGCCAACGGCACCACGCAGTACTGTGCGTACCTGGTCAACTCGGCCGCTGTCTACTACGTCTGGGAAACGGGCCCGAACAGTTGGAATCAGTTCACCGCCGTCAAGGACAGCGGCGGCGCCTTCGTGCACTTCGATACACCACTCCAGGTGAACTACAGTGTGCCGAACGATCCGGTCGCCTATGGGCCTTACGCGAACAAATCGCTGGTACTGCAGTACGGAGGGTTCGGCAATCTGTGGGGCATCCCGGGCAGTTGCGTGTCGCAGCTGACGAACGTGACGGAGGATTGCAACATCCAGGGCGCACGCTACGTGCCGCAATTCGTGATTCCGTACGATCCGACCGCGACCCCGCAGCAGGGGGTGGTCACGCTGACCTCGAATGGCGTCACCACGACCTACCTCGTCAAGTGGCTGGAGCGCGAGATCCGCTTCGCGACCAAGGCTCTCAGTGTCTGCACCAACGATCAGCTGACGGCACCGACCAATGTGACGTTGCCGACCGCTGCGATACTCAAGGACCCGAGCGACAGCGCCTCTGACATCTACCTCGGCACGAAGCCGACGGTGACGGGCGCGCCGCGGGTGATACAGGGCGAGGTGAAGTACTAAGACCCCCTGCGAAATTGAGGTCTTGCACACCAGCCGGGCAGGACGGCTGCTTCCAAGACGCTCGATTTCACGGCGTCCAATAGCGGAAGTTGAGTGACCGTCGCCCGGTGCGCAGGAAGTGCGTCGGGCGACGGCTTTTTATGGCCTGGACGGTGGCGCCTTTAGCGTGTCAGAACGATAGCGCAGCGGGCTTCATCGAGGCCCGGGACGAGGAGCTCATGGGATCGCTCGATGCGCCACCCAGGAGGAATTGCCTCGAGCTCCTCCTTCGGCCACTTTCCCTTCATGGCCAGCACGCGGGTCTGGGACCCGCACAGCGGCGCGACCTTCGCGAGCAATTCCGGCAAGGGTGCGAACGCCCGCGCGACCACCGTGTCGTACTTCCTTGCGGGCCGCAGGGCCTCCACACGCGCATGAAGCCCTTCGACATTCAGCATCCCAAGCTCGCGCGCGGCGTGCATGACGAACCGCACTTTCTTGCCGTTCGAGTCGATGAGCACGAAGTGCCGTTCCGGGTTCACGAACGCGAGCGGTAGTCCGGGAAATCCGGCGCCCGTACCCACGTCCGCAATCCTGGCACCGTGCAGATCGCGGTGGATTGCCAGGCTGTCGAGGAGATGATGCGTGATCATCTCCTCGCGCTTCGTGATCGCAGTGAGGTTGTACGCACGATTCCAGCGCGTCAGCTCATCGAGAAGCCGCAGAAGACTCTCCGCCGCTTGCGCCGTCAGCGCCACGCCCAGCGTCCCCGCGCCTTCAATCAGCAAGGTGCGCTCCTCCACGACACGTGTCACGGGCTACGCCGCCGTCAGTTGGTGACCAGGTTCGCGACCAGCTCGTTGACCGGCATGACATCGAGCCGGGATGCGTCCGCGAATACGGACTGAATGCGTGCCGCTTGCTTCACGGAGAAGTGTGCGGCGACCGACTGCTCGAATTTCCTCACGAGCAGGGGCATGCCCTCCGCGCGCCGCTTGCGATGACCGATGGGGAAATCCGCGTGCACGCGCGCCGTGGAGGTGCCGTCACGGAAGAACACCTGCACTGCATTGCCGATGTACCGCTTCTCGGGGGCGTAGTATTCCTGCGTGAAAGTGGGGTTCTCGCGCACCTGCATCTTCGCGCGCAGCGCATCGATGCGCGGATCGGAGGCGACCTCGTCCTCGTAATCTTGCGCCGTGAGCCGCCCGAAGATGAGGGGCACGGCCACCATGTATTGAATGCAATGATCGCGGTCGGCCGGGTTCGCAAGCGGGCCGGTCTTGTCGATGATGCGCACTCCCGGCTCCTGCGTCTCGATGACGACGCGCTCGATTTCGGCGATCCGGTCGCACACCAGCGGATGCAGCGACATCGCGCATTCCACCGCGGTCTGCGCGTGGAACTCGGCCGGGTAGGAGATCTTGAACAGCACATTCTCCATCACGTAGCTGCCGAAGGACTGCGGGAGCGAGAACGGCTTGCCCTTGAAGAGTACGTCGTAGAAGCCCCAGGTCCGCGCGGAAAGCGCCGACGGGTAGCCCATCTCGCCCGTGAGCGCCATGAGCGCGTGACGCACGGCGCGCGAGGTGGCGTCCCCCGCTGCCCAGCTCTTCCTCGAACCGGTGTTCGGCGCGTGGCGGTACGCGCGTAGCGCACCGCCGTCGATCCACGCGTTCGACACCGCATTGACGATCTGCTCCCTCGTACCGCCGAGCATCGCCGTGACGACCGCAGTCGAGGCCACGCGCACCAGAATGACATGATCGAGTCCGACACGATTGAAGCTGTTCTCGAGCGCCAGCATGCCTTGGATCTCGTGCGCCTTGATCATCGCCGTCAACAGCTCACGCACCGTGATCGGTTGCCTGCCTTCCATCACGCTCCTGCGCGCCAGGTAGTCCGCGACCGCGAGAATGCCACCGAGATTATCTGACGGGTGGCCCCACTCTGCCGCGAGCCAGGTGTCGTTGAAGTCGAGCCAACGGATCATGGCTCCGATCGAAAACGCCGCCTGGACCGGGTCGAGCTCGAACGAGGTGCCCGGCACACGGGCACCGCCTGGCATGACCGCGCCCGGCACCACGGGCCCGAGCAGTTTCGTGCACGCAGGGTACTTCAGCGCCTGGAACCCGCACGCGAGCGTATCCATCAGGCAGTATCGCGCGGTGTCGTACGCGATCTTGCTGCTGATCGAGGCGTCCTTCGCGTAGTCGGCGATGGCTACCAGCGGCGCATCAGGAGCGGGGCGTTGGGCGGATTTGTAATCGTGATCGTGCGCCGACATGTTCGAGCCGTATGGCAACTAGGCGAGGACTGTATCGGATGCGGGTAGTCGGGACGTAAAAACGCTTCGGCTGCGTTTTCCCGAGCCCCCGAGGGGCGTGGCGCATGCGCCGCGCGGGCGGCCACGGATGGCCGCCCCGGACCGACTGCGAAGCAGGATAGCGCAGCAGTCGGGGTTTCGCGGGCGGTCCCCGAATGCCCGCATCCGATGCAGGCCTCGCCGGCGCAGCATCACGCGTCCGACCCGAATCACGGCCGCCTCTCGATCGGCACGAACTTGCGGTTCTCCGGTCCCACGTAGTTGGCCGCCGGCCGGATGATCTTCCCATCCGCACGCTGCTCGATCACGTGCGCCGCCCATCCCGTCGTGCGCGCAATCACGAACAGCGGCGTGAACATCGCCATGGGCACACCCATCATGTGGTACGACACCGCGGAGAACCAATCGAGGTTGGGAAACAGCTTCTTGGCGGCCGCCATCTCCGACTCGATGCGCTCGGCGATCGCAAAGTTCTTCCGGTCACCCGCCTCCTCGGACAGTTCACGCGCGACCTCCTTGATGACCTGGTTGCGTGGGTCCGCAAGGGTGTAGACCGGGTGCCCGAAGCCGATGATCACCTCTCTGTTCGCGACCCGCGCGCGAATGTCCGCGGCGGCCTCCTCCGGCGAGTCGTAGCGGCTCTGAATTTCGAACGCGGCCTCGTTGGCGCCGCCGTGCTTGGGTCCGCGCAGCGCTCCGATTGCGCCGACGATGCACGAGTACATGTCCGACCCGGTGCCTGCGACGACGCGCGCAGCGAACGTCGACGCATTGAATTCGTGCTCCGCGTACAGAACGAGCGAGGTATGCATGGCCCGCACCCACGATGGCGGAGGAGCGCGCCGATGCAGAAGATGCAGCAAGTGCCCGCCGACCGAATCGTCCTCGGTCTCCACGTGAATGTGCTGCCCGGAATGGCTGAAGTGGTACCAGTACGCGAGCATCGAACCGAGGGAGGCGACGAGCCTGTCGGCGATATCGCGCGCCCCGGCGGGATTGTGGTCGTCCTTCTCCGGTAGCGTACATCCGAGAGCCGACACCGCCGTGCGCAGCACATCCATCGGGTGCGACGCCGCAGGCAACGATTCGAGCACCACCCGCACCGCTGCCGGGATGCCACGCAGGTTCCGCAGCTTCGCGCGGTAGCTTGCGAGCTCTGCGCGGTTCGGAAGCTTGCCGTGAATGAGAAGGTACGAGATCTCCTCGAATTCGCACGCCGTCGCGATCTCGAGAATGTCGTACCCGCGGTAGTGGAGATCGTTCCCGGTACGGCCCACGCTGCACAGCGCCGTGTTGCCCGCGACCACGCCCGATAGCGCGACCGACTTCTTCGGCTTCGGCGCGCTCGCCGCTGACAGACTCGGGTTCGGCATGATCGCGGTGTCTTCCTGGCTCATGGGCTATATCTCGCTTTCGGCGGAACCGAACAACTCGTCGAGCTTCTTTTCGTAGTCGAGGTATCCGAGCGTCTCGTACAGCTCGTCACGTGTCTGCATGAGATCGAGCACGTTCTTCTGCGTGCCATCGCGCCGCAACGCTGCGTACACGGCCAGTGCCGCCTTGCTCATCGCGCGGAACGCTGAGAGCGGATAGAGCACCAGCCGCACGCCGACCGATGCGAGCTCTGCCGTGGTGAAGAGCGGTGTCTTGCCGAACTCGGTGATGTTTGCCAGCACCGGCACACGCATCGCCGCGGTGAATTGCCGGTACTCGTCCAACGTCGTGAGCGCTTCGGCGAAGATCATGTCCGCACCCGCATCCACATAGGCTCCGGCACGGTCTACGGCCTGCCGCTGGCCTTCGACCGCGTGCGCGTCGGTGCGCGCCATGATGACGAAGCTCGCATCCGTGCGGCCGTCGACGGCCGACTTGATCCGATCAACCATCTCCTGCGCCGGTACCAGCTCCTTCCCGGGCCGGTGACCGCAGCGTTTCGCTGCCACCTGATCCTCGAGATGCATGCCGGCGGCACCGGCCCTGATGAGCTCACGGCACGTGCGCGCGATGTTGAACGCCCCGCCCCAGCCGGTGTCGGCATCGACCAGCAGGGGCAACTCGGTCGCGGAGGAGATGCGGCGCACGTCCTCGCACACATCATTGAGCGAGGTCATACCGAGGTCCGGCAAGCCGAATGAAGCGTTCGCAACGCCGGCGCCGGACAGATAAACGGCACGGAACCCGCTTCGTTCAGCGAGCAAGGCCGCGTAGGCGTTGATCACACCGACGACCTGAAGGGGGCGCTCGTGCTCGAGTGCGCCCCGCAGGCGCGCGCCAGCGGAACCGATTTGTTTCATGCGCGAGGACCGACCGGACCGTGGAGGCGGGATTGTAGCGCTTGCGCATCACCCGATCCGCACGACCGTACGGCCAATTGCGCCGCCGTGCAGATACGGGTCGAACGCGCGCGGGAGCGCTTCGAGCTCAATCTCCCGCGTAACGATCGAATCGAGGTGCCGCGGTGCCAGATCGCTTGCGATCCGCCGCCACACGAGGAGCCGCAACTCGCGCGGCGTGGCAGAGCTGTTGATGCCGAGCAGATTCACCGCGCGCAGGATGAAGGGCAGCACGGTCGTCTCGAGCTTTGGCCCTGCAGCAAGCCCCACGCTCGCGATGTTGCCGCCATAGACTACCGTACGCGTCAGCCATGCGAGTATGTCGCCGCCGAGATTGTCGATCGCGCCGCCGAACTGCGCGCGCTCGAGCGGGCGTGAGCCGCAGTCGACGCCTTTGAGCGTCAGCACGGACGAGGCGCCCAGTGCCTTGAGATACGGCGTGGCCTGCGTCTTGCCACTCACGGCGATGACGTCGTACTTACGCCCCGCCAGCAAATCGATCGCAAGGCTTCCCACTCCCCCCGTCGCGCCGGTCACCACCACGGGTCCCTTGGAGGGCACCTGGCCGTTCTCTTCCATGCGATGAATCGCGAGCGCCGCCGTGAATCCTGCGGTGCCGATCGCCATCGCCGCACGGTCGTTGAGTCCGGGTGGAATCGGGATGACGCAATCACCCTTGAGGCGCGCGTACTGCGCGTAACCTCCGTCGTGCGTCTCCGACAGTTCGCATCCTGTGACCAGCACAGGTTCGCCGGCCTTGTAGCGTGCGTCGCTCGAAGACACGACCTCGCCGGCGAGATCGATTCCGCCGACGAGCGGGTACCTGCGCAGGATCTTCCCCGCGCCGGTCGCCGCCAGCGCGTCCTTGTAATTGATCCCCGAATACGTAACCCGCACGACGACTTCGCCCGGGGACAGGTCCTCGAGCGTGAGATGCTCGAAGCGCGCAACGATGCGGCCACTCTCTTCATGGATGCGGAACGCCTTGAATCGCATGGCAGACACGGGTGTCAGGTCTTGCGGGGACTCTTCAGCCGCTCGAGCCACGCCACCAGCCCCTGCGCGTTGAGCTCGAGATCCTCGGCGAGGAATGCGTCCACCTTTCCCTCAGCGTCCACGCACCCGTGCTCGCGCGCGAGCTCGATCCACAGCGCCCGCATGTCAGCGGCCATGGCGGCCTTGCGGTCACGCGACTGCGCATGCCGGCGCGCGATATCCGCGAGCTGCAGCACTTGCGCCTTGAGATCCCGCGCGAGTCGCGGTACGTCCGTTACCCTGCTGTAGTGCATCAGGTACATTGCCTCGGGCGCATAGGCGAGCAGCCGCTCGATCGAGCCGACCGCCTGCTCGGGATCGAAATGGGTCGGTGTCGTCGTGGGAATAATGAACGCGCCCCGTGCCGTGTCGAATTCCCGGTACGAGATGCCGAACGTGTCACCCGTGAAAATCGACGCGTGTCCGAGATCGACGATGCAGTGGTGGTGCAGTGCATGCCCGGGCGTGTGTACGAACTCGAATTCGCGCCCTGCGAGACTGAGCCGTTCCAGATCGCGTGTGACGATGAGGCGCTCCTGAGCGATGGGTACGATCTCCCCATACAACCGCCGGTAAACCTCTTCCCCGTACACCGCTTTCGAGCCCGCGATGAGAGTCTCCGGATCGACCATGTGCCTCGCCCCGCGCGGATGCACCACCGCCCGCGCCGTCGGCAATGCCTGCATCAGTGCTCCCGCCCCGCCCGCATGATCCAGATGGATGTGCGTGAGGAACACGTAGTCAACGGCCGCACGCGAGATCCCGAGCACGTCGAGTGCCGCGAGCAGGTGCGGCACTGAATGGGTCGTCCCGGTATCTACGAACGCCGCTCGCCCGTCTTGTTCAATGATGTGCGCGGCGGCGAGCCCCGGTCGAACGTACTGTGCATCGACCGCAGTGATCCCGTGAGGATGGCGACTGAGCCGCAGTTCTGTCATTGCAAGGGATTTGGCTCCGCGTTTCGGGCACCATACCAAAACCTAACTGGCGTTTCGATCAATACGGCATGCGAACAACTCACCGCGCGAGCGCCCTTGCGGCGCTCGCACTCGCACTCACGAGCTTCGCGGAACCAGGTGCCGGCGCACTGCCGGCCAACGCGGTGCCCGTGCGCCAGGAGCGGGGCAACCTCGTGCTCGAGGGCATTCCGATACAGGACGCGGCGCTCACCGAACGACTGGAGCGGTACTTGAACGCGCGCCAGGCTCGGTTCCTCGACTGGCTGTCCGATGGCGGCATGCTGATCGCGA
>FTDZ01000313.1_pt1 | contig 11065 bp, 8 predicted proteins | sample 1640091 | NCBI WGS metagenome assembly FTDZ01 (sample SAMEA3914816, study PRJEB12502) | metagenome | biome: forest; material: soil | place: USA | collected 2011-09-16 | depth 0.3 m
CACGATCTCGGCGAGCGTCTGTCGCGCGAGGCGGCGCGCCGGCCGATCGCCGACGCTCGGCACTTCGATGCTCTCGTCCGGGTTCGCGAGCTGCGACAGCGCGCATGCATAACGGATCTTGATGTCCTCCGCGTACTGGGTCGGCGTGCGCATCGAGACGGCGATGTCGTTCGTCACCTGATCGCCCGCAATCGGGATCACCGCGGTGTGTCGAATGGCGCCGTTCGAGAACACCGCGAGGTCGGTCGTACCCCCGCCGATGTCGACCAGGCATACCCCGAGCTCCTTCTCGTCCTCGGTGAGCACCGCGTAGCTCGAGGCGAGCTGCTCGAGCACCACGTCATCCACTTCGAGGCCGCAGCGCTGGATGCACTTCTCGATATTCTGGGCGGCGCTGTCCGCGCCCGTGACGATGTGCACCTTCGCCTCGAGACGCACGCCCGACATGCCGATCGGGTCGCGGATGCCTTCCTGGCCATCGACGAGGAACTCCTGCGGCAGCACGTGCAGAATCTTTTGATCGGCGGGGATCGCGACCGCCTTCGCCGCGTCGATGACGTGTTCGACGTCGCCTTGGCTCACTTCCTTGTCGCGGATTGCGACCACGCCGTGCGAGTTGAGGCTCCGCACGTGGCTCCCGGCGATGCCCGCGTACACGGAGTGGATCTCGCAACCCGCCATGAGCTCCGCTTCCTCCACGGCACGCTGGATCGACTGCACGGTCGACTCGATGTTGACGACCACGCCTTTCTTGAGACCGCGCGAGGGGTGCGAGCCCAAGCCCAGCACTTCGATCGACCCGTCCACGCCGACTTCGCCGACGAGCGCGACGACCTTCGAGGTGCCGATGTCCAGACCCACGATCAGGCCTCTGTCAGAGCGCTTAGGCATCGTTCGCATCATCTCCGTCCGGGTGCGGTGCGACCGCACCGCGCCAGCCGATGGCAAAACCGTTCGTGTAGCGCATGTCCACGTAGGCAATGTCGTTCGCACGCTGCGCGACCAACTTCATCGCCGCGGCCATGAAGCGCTCGAAGCGATCATCGACCTGGCGGCGTCCGAGTCGCACGGTCACGCCATTGGCGAGGTCGAACTCCCACGCACCGCGCGCATCCAGTCGCAGCGCGGTGAGCCTCATTCCCGCATCCGCCAGACGCCCCTGCGCCCTCAGGTAGCGCTGCGCGACGACAGTCTCCGTACCGTCGGGGCCGGAGAGTTGTGCCAGCTCGAGGGGGACGTGCCGCGCATCACTCGCGAACAATTCGCCGCGCGTATTCAGAAGCCCACTCTCGCCCCAGCGCGCCGCTGCAATCTGCTCCGTCACGACCACGCGCAACCCGTGAGGCCAGGCGCGCTCCACCGTCACTTTGTCCACCCACGACAGCGCGCCGATCGCGTGGCGAACCGCTTCGAGGTTGACGCTCACGAGGCCGGCCCTCAGTACCTGCTGTTTCACCGCGCGCTCGACGTCCGCAGGCGAGACGCGTTGGAACTGACCGGCGACCGCGACCGATTCGATCGGCTGATCGAGAGTCCACAGGACGCCGCCGATCACCGCAGCGACGCCCGCGAGGCTGCCGGCGGTCACGGCCGCACGGCGCCAATTCACCTGCGGCATGCCTACTGCGAACCACGGTCGGATCCGCGCGCCGCCGTCGTTGTGTTTGCGTCGATTCTTCGGTCGATTCCACATGACGCGTGAGATCCTTCAGGCCTTGGTGCGCACGAAGCTGGTTTCCAGCACACGCCAGACGAGCTCGTCGAAGTCGATGCCCGCGGCGCGCGCTGCCATCGGCACGAGACTGTGATCCGTCATGCCCGGGATGGTGTTGAACTCGAGCAGCAGCGGCCGTCCGGCGGCATCCATCATGAAATCCACGCGCCCCCAGCCCTCGCCCCCGGCCGCATCGAACGCGGCGAGCGAGAGATTCGCGAGATGCTGCTCGGCGGGCGCAGACAATCCGGAGGGACAGAAGTAGCGCGTGTCGTCGCGGAAGTACTTCGCCTCGTAGTCATAGAAGGCGAGGGGCGTCTCGATGCGGATCGAAGGCAGCGCGCGCCCCTGCAGGATGGCGACGGTGTATTCGCCGCCGGTGATCCAGGCTTCCGCGAACACCGTCAGGTCGTGTTGCGCTGCCGCCTCATAGGCAGCAGGCAACTGCGACGCGTTCTCGACCTTCGTCATGCCGACGCTCGATCCCTGCGTCGCGGGCTTCACGATGAGCGGGAGGCCGAGGCGCTCGAGGGCGTGGTCGAAATCCTGCGGCCCGCGTAGCACGAAGCTCGGCGCAGTGGCCACACCCGCCGCCTGCGCGAGGCGTTTGGTGCGCAGCTTGTCCATGCCGATCGCCGAGCCCATGACTCCGCTTCCGGTATAGGGCATGCCGAGGTATTCGAGCGCGCCCTGCAACGTGCCGTCCTCTCCCCCGGGACCATGCAGAGCGATCCAGACGCGCTCGAACCGTTCTTCGAGAAGCCGTTGGAGCGCCTTATCCCGTGGGTCGAACGGATGCGCGTCCACGCGGCTGCGCGTGAGCGCTGCCAACACCGCGTTGCCGCTCAGGAGCGAGATTTCGCGTTCGGTCGAATCACCGCCGAACAGCACCGCGACACGACCGAACGCGCGCGGGTCAGTGACACGCTTCAGCGCCGTGGCGGTGTACTTCAGCCGCATCAGCGCGTCCTCCCGATGATGCGCACTTCAGTTTCGAGGCGCACGCCGTGCAGGCGCTCGACGGTGCTCTGCACGTGAGCGATGAGCCGCTCGATATCCGCGGCCCTGGCCTGACCGTGATTGATGATGAAGTTCGCGTGTTTGTCCGACACTGACGCATCGCCGATCCGGAAGCCCTTCAGGCCTGATGCCTCGATGAGGCGCGCGGCGTGGTCGTGCGGCGGATTGGTGAACACCGAGCCGCAACTCCACTCGCCGATCGGCTGCGACGCCCTGCGCTGTACCAGCAGCGCGCGCACTTCGGATTCATTGGCGCCGGGCTTGCGCTCGAAGCTCAGCTTCGCGCCCGCGAACCATTCGTCCGGCGCAGGCGCAACGACCTGCCGGTAGCTCACCTGGTATTCGCTCGCCGGACGCACGTGCTCGTGCCCGCGCCGATCGATGGTGTAGACCTCGACGACGTGCCGCCATGTGTCGCCGCCGAACGCGCCGGCGTTCATCGCGAGTGCCCCGCCGATCGTGCCCGGAATGCCCGCGAAGAACTCGGCCGGCCCCAGGCCCCACTTGATGCATTGCTTCGCGACGCGCGCGCACGCGACGCCTGCGTCCGCGTGGACGGTGGTTTGACTGAGCCGCTCCAGCCGGTCGAAGGCGCCGTGCGTCGAGATGACGACCCCGTCGACACCTCCGTCGCGCACGAGCAGGTTGCTCCCCAGGCCGATCCAGTGAATCGACACGTCGGGCGGGAGCGTGCGCAGGAACGCGGCGGCGTCCGCGCGATCGCGCGGGTTGAAGAACACCTCAGCGGGCCCGCCGACATGCCAGGACGTGTGCCGGCTCATCGGCTCGTTGCGCTTCGCGCGAGGCACGAATTCTGCGGGGACAGCCACGCTCACTGCGACCTCCGGCGCGGGGTCGAGGTCGCGGGAACGGGCGCCGCGAGCGTTGCGGGCAGGGTGTGCGCGACGGCGCTGATGTTGCCGGCGCCCATCGTCACGATCACGTCGTTCGCGCGAATGACGCCCGCGAGTGCCGCGGCCAGCTCTTCCACTTTCTCGACGAACACAGGCTCCGTCTGCCCGCGGCTGCGTACGGCGCGGCAGATGGCGCGACCGTCCGCGCCGGCGATGGGGGCCTCCCCGGCGGCATAGATCTCGGTCACGAGCAGCGCATCGACCGTAGCGAGCACCTTGCCGAAGTCGTCGATCAGATCGCGCGTGCGCGTGAAGCGATGCGGCTGGAAAGCCAACACGACGCGGCGGCCCGCGTAACCCTGCCGCAGGGCCTGCAGCGTCGCGGCGACTTCGGTCGGATGATGGCCGTAGTCATCGACGATCGACACACGTCCCACGGCGGTCTCGACGTCGGCGATGTGCTGAAGACGCCGCTCGATGCCCTGAAAGCCCGCCAGCGCGCGGCGGATGGCGGCATCCTCGACCCCCAGCTCTACACCGACGGCGATTGCTGCAAGCGAATTGAGCACGTTGTGCGTGCCGGGCAGGTTCACCGTGACGGCAAGCGTCGGACCGCCCGCTGCGTGCGCGACTTCGAAGTCGGTCTGCAGACCGCGCGGCCGGATGTTCACTGCGCGCAGGTCCGCGCCCTCGGCAAGCCCGTAGGTCACGACCGGCCGGCCGATGAGTGCCATGATGCTCTGCACGTTGACGTCGTCGACGCACACCACGGCGAGACCGTAGAACGGCAGGTTGTGGAGAAACGCGACGAAGCTGTGCTTGAGGCGCTCGAAATCGCCGTCGTGCGTCGCCAGGTGATCGTTGTCGATGTTGGTGACGATGGCGATCAGCGGCTGCAGATGCGTGAACGACGCATCGCTCTCGTCCGCTTCCGCGACCAGATAGTGGCCGGCGCCGAGGCGTGCATTGCTCCCTGCGCTCTTGAGACGTCCGCCGATGACGAAGGTCGGATCCTCGCCCCCTTCCGCAAGAATGCTGGCGACGAGGCTGGTCGTGGTCGTCTTGCCGTGCGTGCCCGCGACGGCGATCGAATAGCGGAAGCGCATCAACTCGCCGAGCATCTCTGCGCGCGGCACGACGGGGATACGCTGCGCGCGCGCGGCGCTGACTTCCGGATTGTCGTGCGCGACGGCGCCCGAGACGACCACGACGTCTGCGCCCTGCACGTACGTGGCGTCATGCCCGATGGTGACGCGCGCGCCGAGCTGCGCCAGCCGCTCGGTCACTGCGTTCGCCCTGAGGTCCGACCCTTGTACCCGGTAGCCGAGGTTGATCAGTACCTCCGCGATGCCGCCCATTCCGCTGCCACCGATCCCCACGAAGTGGATCGTGTTGATGCGGCGCATGCGGTCCGTACCGACAGACGTCATGCCGCACTCCTTGCGAGCCTCACGCACGACTCCGCCAGCTCGAGAGCTGCGCGAGGCCGTGCGAGGAGGCGAGCGCGCTCCGCCATTGCCAGGAGACGTCCGCGGCCGCCGCAAACGCGTTGGAGCTCATCCGCCAGGCGCTCCGCGGTCAGCTCGCGCTCGGGAATCAGCACGGCGGCACCCTCGCGGACCAGGTAGCGCGCGTTATGGGTCTGGTGATCGTCGACGGCGGCGGGAAACGGGACCAGGATCGCGCCAACGCCCGCGGCGGCCAGCTCGGACACCGTGAGCGCCCCCGACCGGCAAATCACGAGATCGGCCCACGCGTACGCCTCCGCCATGTCTTCGATGAACGGCTGCACGTCCGCGCGGACGGCTGCATCGGCGTAGCTCCTGCGCGCCGACTCGATCCAGCGCTCGCCAGCCTGATGCCGCACATCGAGCGCCAGGATGCCAGCGAGGCGCGCGAGCGCAAACGGCACGACTGCGTTGAGCCGCGCGGCGCCCTGGCTGCCGCCAATCACGAGAATTCGGATCGCACCGGTGCGGGACGCAAAGCGCACTGCTGGCGGCGACACCGCGAGAATTTCCTCGCGCACCGGGTTGCCGATCGCGCGCGCCTGGACGCCGGCGCCGAAACTGTCGGGGAACGCTTCGAGCACTTCGCGCGCGAGCCGCGCGAGACACCGATTGGTAAAGCCTGCGATGGCATTCTGTTCGTGAATGACGAGGGGCCGGCGCGTGAGCCACGCCGCAACGCCACCCGGCCCGGTGACGAAACCGCCGAGCCCGACGACGACGAGGGGCCTGTGGCGCCACATCACGCGGAGTGACTGCGAGAGTGCGAGCAACACGCGGAAAGGAGCGGCAAGCCAAGTGGCTCCCCCTTTGCCGCGCAGCCCGCCGACGCTGATCCATTCGATGGGAAAACGATCCGCCGGCACGATGCGCGCTTCGAGTCCGCTCTTCGTGCCGAGCCAGACGACCTCGAGTGACCGCGCGCGCAGCAGACGTGCGACAGCGAGCGCCGGGAAGACGTGCCCGCCCGTTCCACCGGCCATGATGAGCACCGTGGCCATCAGTGTTCCCCGCGCGGCCCGTGGCCGCGTGAGGCGCCCTCTGGCCGGCGCACGCTCGCCGAGCCGCGGCTTTGGACCATCACCTCGTGGTACACGCGCAGCACGAGGCCAACCCACGCAAGCGTGACGATGAGACTCGAGCGACCGTAGCTCATGAGGGGGAGCGTGAGTCCCTTCGTCGGCAGCACGCCCATGTTCACGCCGATGTTGATGAACGCCTGGATCCCGAGCCACAGCCCAAAGGCCGCCGCCAGGTAGGCGGCGAACTCGAGCCCCGCCTCGGCCGCCATGCGCGCGATGCGGAAGCTGCGCCAGATGAGCGCGCCGAACAGGGTGAGCGTGAGAACGACGCCCGCCAGACCCAGCTCCTCGGCGAGCACGGCAAACAGGAAGTCCGTGTGCGCTTCCGGAAGATAGAACAGCTTCTGCACGCTCGCCCCGAGCCCGACGCCGAACCAGTCCCCGCGCCCGATGGCGATCAATGACTGCGTGAGCTGGAAGCCGCTGTTGTACGGATCGGCCCACGGATCGAGGAACGCCGTGAGGCGGCGCAACCGGTAGCTCGAGGTAACGGCGAGGGCAGCGAAACCGCCGCCTGCGATCACGGTCATGCCGACGACGTAGCGGAGCCGGGCCCCCGCCACGAACAGCAAACCGAAGCCCGTCGCGAACAGCACCGTCGCCGCGCCGAAGTCCGGCTCACCGAGCAGCAGCGCCGCAACGCATGCGAGGAGGCCGAGTGGCTTGGCAAGGCCCGTGAGCGTGCCGCGCAGCTCCTCCGCGCGGCGCACCGCGTAGCTCGCGAGATAAATGAGAACGAACACGCGCGCCAGCTCCGACACCTGGAAGCTCAGGCCTGCGACATGCAGCCAGCGTCGGCTGCCATTCACCGAGTGCCCGAGCCCGGGCACCAGCACCACCACCAGCACGCCGATCGCCGCGATCAGCAAGGGCATCGAAGCGCGCTCCAACAGACGTGTGGGAATGCAGAAGAGAAGCGCCGCAGCCAGCGCGCCGAGCAGCGTCAGGATGAGCTGCCGCTCGAGGTAGAAGAACGCATCGCCCGTTTCCTTGGTCGCGATCGAGATCGAGGCGGAGGTCACCATGACCAGCCCCAGCAGGACGATCGCGAGGACGAGGCCGATCGTGATCGTGTCGACGTGAATCCCACCGCTGCGAGAGCCCGAACGCGCGCAGGTGAGCATGGGGCTCGGCATGGTCGTACTGTTCATGCCGCAAGCTCCTTGACAGCCTGCGTGAACACGGTGCCGCGGTGCGCATAGTCACGAAACATGTCGAGGCTTGCGCAAGCGGGCGACAGGAGCACGGTGTCGCCCGAGGCGGCGGCGCGAGCAGCGGCGCGCACTGCTTCCTCGAGTGTGGCGCAGATCTGGGTGCTGCAGATGCCGCGCAGCACGTCGGCGATCGCGGGCGCATCGCGGCCGATGAGTACCGCGTGGCGGACCTTGCTGCGGAAGGGCTCGCGGAGCGGTGTGAAATCCTGGTTCTTGCCCTCGCCTCCGGCGATCAACACGAGTGGACTGCTCATGCCGGCGACCGCCGCGAGCGTCGCGCCGACGTTCGTGCCCTTCGAGTCGTTGATATACGTGACGCCGTTGATATCCGCGACCCATTGCGCGCGGTGCGGCAGACCGGGAAAGGTTGCGAGCTCCGTGAGCATCACCTCGAGCGGCAAGCCGAGCGCTTCGCCCAGCGCAAGCGCCGCGAGCGCGTTGGCGGCATTGTGCAGACCCGCAAGCTTCATTGCCGCGACCGCCAGCAGCGGCTCACCTCTGCGAGCGAGCCACCACTTCGAATCGGCTCCGCTCACCACTGCGTAGTCCGCGCCAATGGACGCGCGAAGCGAAAAACTCAAGGTGCACTGTCCCGGGCGGGGCATTGCGACGACGAGCGGATCATCGAGGTTGATGACCGCAGTGTCGCAGCGAGCGAAGATACGTGCCTTCGCCGCGGCGTAGTCCGCCACCGACGCGTAACGGTCGAGGTGGTCGGGCGTCACGTTGAGCACGACGGCTGCCTTCAGATCGAGCGACATCGTCGCCTCGAGCTGGTAGCTCGACAGCTCGAGCACGTACAACTCGGTCTTGCGGCTGTCGCTCTGTGCGGCACCGAGCAGGTCGAGTGCGGGCTCGCCGAGATTCCCCCCGACACGCACCTTGACCCCCGCGCGCTCGGCCATGCGCCCGATGAGAGTCGTGACGGTGCTCTTGCCGTTGGTGCCCGTGATCCCTACCACCGGCGCGTCCACCGCGAGCGCGAACAGCTCGATGTCGCCCACGATCTCGAGCCCGCGCCGCCGCGCTTCGACGAAGAACGGGTGCGCAAGCGAAACGCCAGGCGACGCGACGACACACACCGCGTCGTCGAGGAGGCGCGTATCGAGGCCGCCGGTGCGAACAGGAATCGCGGCGTCGAGCTCGCGCAGGTGCGCAAGCTCCGGCGGCTCGGCGCGGCTGTCGGTGACCGCGATCCGCCAGCCACGCGCATGGAGGTAGCGTGCACACGAGAGTCCCGTCCGGCCGAGCCCGACGATCACGGCTGAGGAGGGTCTTGGGCGCGGTGTGCTCATCGCAGCTTCAACGTCGCGAGACCGGTGAGGACCAGCACAATCGAGATGATCCAGAAGCGCACGATGACCTTCGGCTCGGCCCACCCCTTGAGCTCGAAGTGGTGGTGGAGGGGTGCCATCCGGAAAATCCGCCGGCCGGTGAGCTTGAACGAGGCGACCTGCAGAATGACGGACGCGGTCTCGAGCACGAAGATGCCGCCCATGACCAGCGCCACCAGCTCCTGGCGCACGATCACGGCGATGACGCCGATCGCCGCGCCGATCGCGAGCGCGCCGATATCCCCCATGAACACCTGCGCCGGGTAGGAGTTGAACCACAGGAACCCGAGGCCCGCACCGGCGAGCGCGGCACAGAAGATGAGCAGCTCCCCGGCATGCGGGATGGCCGGAATCGACAGATAGTTGGCGAACACCGCGTTGCCGCTCAGGTACGCGAACACCCCGAGCGCCGCCGCCACCAGCGCCGCAGGCATGATCGCGAGGCCATCGAGCCCGTCGGTGAGATTCACCGCGTTGCTCATGCCGACGATCATGAAATAGGTGGTCGGGACGAACGCGAAGACCGACAGGGGTTCGGCGAATCCCTTGAAGAAGGGCAGAAACAGCGTGGTCTCCGCGGGCGTCTCCGCGGTGTAGTAGAGCGTCGCGGCGGTCGCGAGGCCGGCGACCGACTGCCACAGATACTTCCAGCGAGCGACGAGTCCGCGTGAATTGCCGACGATGAGCTTCAGGTAGTCGTCGTAGAGGCCGATCAGCCCGAACGCGAACGTCGCTCCGAGCACGGTCCAGACGAAGCGGTTGCGCAGGTCTGCCCACAGGAGTGTCGCGACTAGGATCGCAACCAGGATCAACGCGCCACCCATAGTGGGCGTGCCGGCCTTGGGCAGATGGGATTTGGGTCCGTCGTCGCGCACGACCTGGCCGATCTGGTTGCGCGACAGACGGGAGATCAGCGTCGGGCCGACGAGCAGCGAGATGGCGAGCGCCGAGACCGTCGCAAGAATTGCGCGGAACGTCAGGTATGAGAAGACGTTGAAGCCCGTATGCCAGGCCGTGAGTTGTTGTGTGAGCCAGTAGAGCACGGTGCATCAGCCCCCAACGGCACCGAGGGCCTCGACTACTCGTTCGAGGCGATTCATCCGCGAGCCCTTGATCAGCAGGCGCACGTCGGCGGTCGTGAGCGCATCGAGCGCCTGCGCCAGCTCGCTTGTGTTGGAAAACCACTGCGCGCCGACGCCAAAACTCTTCGCCGCGAGCGCTGCAAGCTCCCCGGTCGCGAACAGGCGCTCGACGCCCTGCTCGCGCGCGAACGTGCCGATCTCGACATGCGCGTCCGCCGCGAACCCGCCGAGCTCCGCCATGTCTCCGAGCACGAGCCACCTGCGGCCAGCGAGTTGCGCGAGCACCTCGATGGCGGCGCGCACGGAGCTGGGGTTCGCGTTGTAGGAGTCATCGATCAGCCAGGCGCCCTGGCGCGTCTTCTTGAACTGCAACCGTCCCTTGACCGCGCGCACGCCGGCGAGACCGGCAACGATCTGATCGAGCCGAGCGCCGGCGGCCGCGGCCGAAGCCGCCGCCGCGAGCGCATTCACCACGTTATGCCGGCCGGCGAGTCTGAGCGTGACGGGAGCGCGGCCAAACGGACCGATGAGCGTGAACCGGGTCGTGAAGCCCTCGGACCCGACATCCGTCGTCACGTCCGTTGCCGCGACATCCGCCCCGGGTTGCAGACCGAAGGTGACGATCTTCGCGCGCGTGAGGCTGCGCCACAGACCAGCGAACTCGTCGTCCATATTGATGACGGCCGTTGCGCCAGGTGCGAGGCCGGCGACCAGTTCGCCTTCCGCGCGCGCCGCACCTTCGAGGCTCCCAAAACCTTCGAGGTGCTCGGCCCCCGCATTCGTGATGACCCCGACCGTGGGTTGGGCAATCGCGACGAGTGCGGCGACTTCACCTGCACGATTCGCACCCATTTCGACGACCGCAAAACGATGGTCGGCTTCGAGCCGGAACAACGTCAGCGGCACGCCGATGTGATTGTTCAGATTGCCGCGCGTCGCCAGGCACTTTCCGGATTGCGCCAGGATCCCCGCCGTCATCTCCTTGACCGTAGTCTTGCCGTTGCTGCCTGCCACGCCGATCAGCGGGATGGAGAAGAGCTTGCGCCAGCGGTGCGCGGCCTGCCCGAGGGCCGCCTGCGTGTCACTCACCACGATTTGCGACACCGCGACGCCTTGCTCGCGATCGACCACGGCGCCGGCTGCCCCGGCGGTCGTTGCCGCGCCGACAAACTCGTTGCCGTTGAAGTTGGGGCCGTGCAGCGCCACGAACAGCTCACCGGCACTCTGAGTGCCGGTGAGCTGTTCGTGGCGCTGCAC
>FTDZ01000815.1_pt1 | contig 10546 bp, 8 predicted proteins | sample 1640091 | NCBI WGS metagenome assembly FTDZ01 (sample SAMEA3914816, study PRJEB12502) | metagenome | biome: forest; material: soil | place: USA | collected 2011-09-16 | depth 0.3 m
CCACCCGAGCGATCGCAAGTGATCGGACGGTCGGAACTACTGGCGAGCCGTCCATCGCGGAAATCGAAATAGTCGCACGCGCGCCCGAATTCGGGTCGAGACAAGGGACAGCACACGCACAGATGAGAATCCGGGTTCTCTCCGATCTGCACGTCGAGTTCTTCGATTGGACGCCGCCGCCCGTCGAAGCAGATGTCGTCGTGTTGGCCGGCGACATTCATGTCGGCGCACAGGGGCTCGAGTGGGCGCGCGAGCACTTTCCCACCACGCCAGTCATCTATGTCGCCGGCAACCACGAGTTCTACGGCGCGCCGCTGCAGGATGTCTTGCAAGCGTTGCGCGAAGCAGGCAGACGGCTCGACATCAACGTGCTCGATGGTGATGCGCTCATCCTCAGCGGCACGCGCTTCCTCGGCGCGACGTTGTGGACGGATTTCGCGCTCTATGGATCACAGCCGCGGCAGATCGCGCGCGCGATGGCCGCTGCGAAGTACGGGATGAATGACTTCCGGGTAATTCGCTATGGCGAGGAGGGACTATTTCGCCCGGAGCATGCGCGCGAGATTCACCAGACGCAGGTCCAGTGGCTCGAGCAGAAGCTTGCGGAGACGTTCAACGGCGCGACCGTCGTGGTCACGCACTATCTGCCTCACCGGCAGAGCATTCACCGGAAGTATGAGGGCGATGCGCTCAACCCAGCCTTTGCTAGCGACCTTGCGCACCTGGTCAAACTGCCCGTGGCGGTGTGGATTCACGGGCACACACACGAGTCCTTCGATTACACGGTGAATGGCGCGCGCGTCGTCTGCAACCCACGCGGCTACCTGCCGATGGAGCCGAATCCGGCGTTCGATCCGACGCTCGTGGTCGAGCTCTAGAACGTCCGAGATGGACGCTGGGGATGGCGCCGAGTGCTTCGCGGAGCTCGCAGTGCCTTCCCGGGTCATCGCCCGGCGCAAGGAGCTTGAGCAGTGGCATGGAAAATGGGTGACGGGATTCCGGCGTCGCTGCGGCCAGTGCGGATCGTCAGCCTTGCCCCGGGAGATCATGATTCGCGTGCACAACAAGAACAATCCATGGGAAGCTCCGAATTCAGCGCCGCCTCGGGCGGCGTTTTCGGTATGCAGCGCGTGATGACGCCCTCTCGAGAGACCTGTGAGTGCAGATCCTGCGGGGCCGGTGCGATGAGGCCTGACCACACGAGCGCGGATCGCCAGCGGCTGGACAAGTGGCTGTGGTGCGCGCGGTTCTTCAAGACGCGCGCCTTGGCCGCTGAGGCGGTCGGCGGCGGAAAAGTGCACCTGAACGACGAGCGGGTGAAGCCGGCACACAGCGTGCGGATCGGGGACAGACTCAGTCTATTGCTGCACGGAGCCGTCGCCGAGTTCGACGTAGTGGGTTTGCCGGAGCGCCGCGGCCCAGCGGCGGAGGCGAAAGCGCATTACATTGAGACTGTAGCGAGCGCGGAGCGTCGCGCGCGATTGCACGAGCAGCAGCGCCTCGCCAATTTGACCCGGCCGCGTTCGGTGACGCGGCCCGACAAACGTGACCGACGGCGTTTGGTGAAGCTGCATCGCGGGCAAACCTGAGACCGTGTGCGGCCTCGCACAGCCACCGACGCTGTGCGGCCTCGCAAAGCCGGAGACGCTATGCAGCCTCCGCGGCCTCAAGAGCCACCGACGCCGTGCGGCTCGCAAAGCCCGCGACGCTATTTGAAAAGCGACAAATCGATTGACTTTGCGACGGCCTCGTACCCCGCATCGCTTCCGTGCAGATGATCGCCTGCGTGCAAGCGGTCCGAGATCCGAGTCGGATGCGCGGGATCGCGAAACACGGCGTCGAAATCCAGTACCGCATCAAAGGCGCCGGCGGTGCGAATCCAGGCATTGATGGCTTGGCGCACCGCCTCGCCGTCTGCAGAGTAGTACGCGGCGCCCTCGTACGGTGCGATCGTCGCGCCGAAGACTTTGAGGCCCTTCGCATGTGCGCGGGTGATGAGTTGCCGGTAGCCGGCGATCATCGCTTCGGCGGTCGCCTTGTTGGTCGTGGCGAGACTCCGGAACACTGCCGCCATCGGCCCCTCGAAATGGCCGTAGGAGATGCCGAGGTCGTTGACCCCCTCGAAAATGATCACATAGGCGGCTCCGGGGACCGCGAGCACGTCGCGATCGAAGCGTGCCAGCGCACTTTGTCCGGCCCCGTCGGCCAGCACACGATTGCCGCTGATTCCGAGATTCACGACACCCCAGGCCCGGCGCGCGTCGCGACCTGCGAGACGCTCGGCGAGGCGATCCGGCCAACGGTGATCGGCATCCAGCGTCGATCCCACCCCATCCGAGATGGAATCGCCGAGCACGACGATCGCCTTTGCCGGCGCAGCCGTCTCCACTTCGACCCCGGACAGAAACGCGCGGGACTGAATCTTCCGGCTCGGTGTGAACGCCTTGTCGGCAAAGTCTCCTGGATCGGACACATACGCCGTCTGCATGCCCGTTGCGTGACACGTGCAAGGTCCGGTGTCCTCGGGCAGATAGAGGCTGATCGCGAGGCTGGACAGAGCCTTCGTCGGTAGATCGACCGGGTCGCTCACAAGCGGCGCGCCGGCGGGAATGATCGCACTCGGTTTGCCGGCGAAAGTCAGCGGGTGGTCGGTGCCGGCCTGCACGGCGCCATCGCCCGTCGCGGCGGCGATATGGGCCGCTCCGATCGTCAGCGGCTTGACGCCGTACTCGTTGGTCAGCCGGATGCGAACGCGTGTGCCGCCCGCGCTGATGCGGACGATCTGCCGAATCGTCTCATTGGCAAAGCCCGGTGTTGCGGGCAGCGGGCCCATGGCGGGACTCGGCGGGAGCGGCGCCGCACCCCACGTTGCTATCCAGCTATTCGCCTCGCCTCTCGCGGCCGCGGTTGCGAGCAGCATCAGGCATGACCACACGACCCATGACTTCATTTGCGCGTTCCCCCCAGACGCCCTTATAGCTGAAGCGTGATCGCGCTAGCTAGCCTCCGGCGCCGGAAAATAGCGAGGTGCACCGGCGGGCTCGTCGGTCGTTAATCGCGGTCAGCCGTCCCGGGAATGAGGGAAAAGCTCGTCTCGCACGTCTATAGCAGGCGGGGCTGGCCACATTCATCGGCAGCCCGTGAAACAGCGTTTCTCCTGCAGAAGTTGACCTGCGACCGGCCTCGACGGTCGCAGGTTCTTTTGTTCGCAGGCCGGTCTATTCGAAGACCAGCTTCTCGACCTCTTTGAGCACCGCCCGCGCCTGCTCGGGCGTGCACGTGCCTGCCCGCAGGCACAGGTGCAGAGCCCCGCCCGCGTGCTCGGCCATTGCCGTCATGAGTGCAAGGGGCGTATGGCGCCTCGCGAGCTCGGGCAGATGCCGGTTGAGCTCCGTTGCGCAGGCCGAGACGTCCGCCCGGAATTTGCTGTCGTCGTCCGCCATCGATCGATCCTCCCCTGGGGACCTGTAGGCTATAGTATGCACCAGCCTGCGGCGTTCAGAGCGAGTAATGCACCACCAGACGTGCTACACGCGCCCGTTCGGTGGACCAGTGTACGAAGGCTTCGCACACCTGCTTCGTCGCCGCTCCATCGGTGACTTCCACCGGCTTCTCGGCGAAGCGCGCCTGTTCGGTTTCGTGACCGGGCGTAACGCGGCTGTTGGACCAGGGAGCGTCCGACTCGGCGGCTCGGACGTAAACCTCGACATCGGTGAGAGTCGCGGAGGCGGGAATCGTGGCGCACAGCATTACGGGATTGGCCTCGGCCTCGGTGCATGCCGAGGGAGACGATGAGGCCACTGGCTGTGAGGGCTGGGTGGAGGACTCGCCCGCGTTAGGTGCGAGTGCTGGCGTGTTGACGATGAGCGGCGGCCTGCACGGCGCCACGGTCGCGAGCACCGCAACGCCCTGAGTCCCGATGCGCCGCAGAACTCCGGCCTCGATTTCCGCGCGCGTGCCGGCGCGGCTCAGTTCCAGCGCGCTCTCCGTGCGGGTCATATCCGAGATTCGGGCGCGCAGCTCACGTTGTAACGCATCCTGCGCCATACGTTCGTTCTCGTGAAGCCACTGCGCCAGTGCGAATCCTCCGACGCCAGCGCCCCCGAGCATGGCGAACATGAACACAAATGGCAGACGGCTCTTGCGGCGGGAAGAGGCGGATTGGGAGCGCGCAGCAAGCTCTTTCGCCATTGCGTGACGCAGCTGCAGGAACGACGTGAACACCGTCGCGCCGGCTGCGATGATGGCAGCAAGCACTCCATCCGACATGGGCACCCTCCGGCCGCAACGCTACCACGGCGCGGCGAGCACCACGCTCCACCCGGCGGGCTCCATTTTCGAAATGCGATGGCCGTCACACTGGGGAGCCGGGTACCTCCCACGCCCGCGCGCGCTCAATCGCGCGCCCCCATTGGCGCAGACGCTGTGCGGCTTCGTCGCGGCTCATGCGGGGCTCGAAGCGACGCTCGACCTGCCAGTTGCGCGCGAGCTCCTCGGGCGACGTCCAGAATCCAACCGCGAGCCCCGCCAGATACGCGGCACCGAGCGCTGTCGTCTCCGTAACTTTCGGCCGCACCACCGGGACACCGAGCACGTCGGCCTGAAACTGCATCAGCAGGTTATTCACGGTCGCCCCACCGTCGACGCGCAGCTCGGCGAGCGGCTGCGCCGCGTCACTCCGCATCGCTCCGAGAAGCTCTGCGCTCTGGAACGCAATGCCTTCAAGCGCGGCTCGCGCGATATGCGCACGCGTAGTTCCACGGGAAAGTCCGACGAGCGTGCCGCGCGCGTAAGCATCCCAGTGAGGGCTGCCCAGCCCGGTGAAGGCGGGTACTAGATAGACACCGCCGCTGTCCGGCACGCTCGCCGCAAGGGCTTCGATGTCGGCTGAGCGCTCGATCATCCCCAAGCCGTCGCGCAGCCATTGCACCACAGCGCCGGCGACGAACACGCTCCCCTCGAGCGCGTATTGAGTCCGCTCGCGCCGCCAGGCCACCGTGGTCAGCAGGCGATGACGGGACACGATCGGCTGTTCGCCGGTATTCATGAGCAGGAAACAGCCTGTGCCGTACGTATTCTTGGCCATGCCCGGCGCGAAGCACGACTGGCCGAACAGCGCCGCCTGCTGATCGCCGGCGATTCCCGCCAGCGGCACCGAATGGCCCTGGATGCTTACCGCGAATCCCTCCGAACGAATCTCCGAGGGCACGATTTGTGGCAGGCAAGCGGCAGGAACGCCGATCATCGCGAGAAGCACGGGGTCCCAGTCGCCGGTGTGCAGATTGTAGAGGAGGGTACGGCTCGCATTGGTGGCATCGGTGACGTGCAGTCTTCCGCCGGACAGTTGCCACGCGAGCCAACTGTCGATCGTGCCGAAGGCCAATTCGCCACGCTCCGCGCGAGCACGCGCGTCTGGCACGTTGTCGAGCAGCCACGCAAGCTTGGTGCCGGAAAAGTACGGATCGAGGAGGAGCCCCGTGCGGCGTGCGACTTCCGATTCGTGACCGTCGGCCTTGAGTCTCTCGCAGTGATCGGTCGTGCGGCGGTCCTGCCACACGATTGCGTTCGCGACGGGGTCACCGGTGCGGCGGTCCCACAGCACCGTCGTCTCGCGCTGGTTGGCAATTCCGACGGCTGCAATGTCCTGCCCTGATGCAGCGGCACCGACCAGAGCCTCGTTGATGGTCGCGGACTGGCTCTCCCAGATCTCGCGCGGGTCGTGCTCGACCCATCCGGGTCGCGGAAAGTGCTGCGTGAATTCGCGCTGTGCGCTCGCCACCGCGTGGCCGGCGCGATCGAACAACATCGCGCGCGAGCTGGTGGTCCCTTGATCGAGAGCGAGTACGAATCGCGCCACGGTTGCGTGTGGCATGCTCCACATCTTGCCATGCGCTGGAAATGCGTCCAACGTTCCGTTCATGAGTGCACTCGAACCCGGCCGTCTGGTCTGGATTGCAGATACCGTGCAACGGCTGGTCGCGCCGAACGCGTCCCTCATGACCGGGCCCGGGACGAACACTTACCTGCTGGGCGATCCACCCACTGCCGTGCTCGATCCGGGACCGGACGATCCGCAGCACGTCGATGCTCTGCTGCGCGCGGCTCCGCATCTCGCGCGTATTCTCGTGACGCATACCCACCGTGACCACTCGACCGGAGCGCGTGTGCTGGCGCGGGCGACCGGAGCCCGAATCGTCGGGCTTCCCGGACCGGATGATGGACGGCAGGACGAGTCGTGCGTACCGGATATCAGACCCGCACACGACGAGGTGTTCCGCGTGGGCGACACGCTGCGGGCGATTCATACCCCAGGCCACGCGTCGAACCACGTGTGCTTCCTGCTCGAGGAAACGGGCCTGCTGTTTTCGGGCGATCACGTGCTCGATGGGGTGACGCCGGTGATTCTCCCTCCGGACGGCGACATGTCCGCTTACATTGATTCATTGCAGCGTCTCAAGACTTATCCGTTGCGCGCCATCGCGCCCGGCCATGGGCGCGTGCTGACAGACCCAATGGCGGTCATCGACGGCGTCATTGCTCATAGAACGATGCGCGAAGCAAAGGTCCTCGCGGAACTGCAGCGCTTGCGGCGTGCGCGGCTCGAGGAATTGCTGCCGCGAGTCTATGACGATGTGCGGCCCGAATTGCATCCGATCGCGCGGTTGTCGCTCGAGGCGCACCTCATCAAGCTCCTGCGGGAAGGACGTTGTGGGCGCGACGGCGAATCCTGGCTCGCGTGCGGCGCGTGACGGCCCGCGACGCCCGCTACGTCGAGGTCCGCCTCAGGCGCATCCGCCTCGAGCGGGCGGGACGCCGGGTCCTGCGAGACATCGACTGGATCATCCGGCCCGCCCAACGTTGGGTGCTTGCGGGCGCGAACGGCGCCGGCAAGACGCAGTTGCTCAAGCTGGTCGCAGGCGCCGTGTGGCCGACGCCGACCGGCCGCGAGTCGCGTACCTATCGCTGGCGCGAGGAGATCTGGCCCACACCGTACGAGGTCCAGGATGAGATCGGTTATCTCGGCGCAGAGCGGCAGGACAAGTATGAGCGCTACGGCTGGAACCACGCGGTGCGGCAGATTGTCGGGACTGGCCTCTACCGCACCGATATTCCGCTCGATCCGTTGCGCGTGGTTGACCGACGTCGGATTGCAGTTCTGCTGGGCCGCTTGGGGATTGCGCATCTCGCCGACCGTGGGCTGCTGTCGCTCTCGTACGGGGAGCGGCGACTCGTTCTGCTGGCGCGTGTGCTCGCGAGCCGCCCGAGGCTCCTGCTGCTCGATGAGCTACTGAATGGTCTGGACGATGCGAACCGGGGGCATGCGCTCCACTGGTTACGCGGCACCACGCGCTCGCAACTCCCGTGGGTGCTGGCAACTCACCGTGCCGACGATGTGCCAGCAGGGGCTACCCACGCGCTCATTCTCGATGCCGGACGTGTCGTCTACTGCGGCGCGCTCGCAAAGGCCCCGCTGGCGCGCTGGCTCGACAGGGGACGCGCAGCTGGCGCCGGCGCGGCGCGCATTGCGCGGACGGCGCGGACCAGGTCTTCCGAGGCCCAGTCAACCGAACCGCTCGTCCAGCTGCGGCACGCTTCTGTCTATGTGGAGGAGCGCCCAGTGCTCGAGAACCTGTCGTTCGCCGTGCGTGCCGGCGAAAGCTGGGTCGTACACGGGCCGAATGGCGGCGGCAAGACGACACTCTTGCGCACCTTGTACGGGGACTATGGCGTTGCGGCCGGTGGACGGATCGAACGCGCAGGCATGGAGCCGGGCGTGCCGCTCGAGCAGTTCAAGCGGCGTGCCGGCCTCATCGCGCCGCATCTGCAGGCGGACCATCCTCAGCACCTGAGCGTCGCGGAGGTGGTGCAATCCGGTCGTCACGCGAGCATCGGTCTCAATGAAGCGCCGAGTGTCGAGGATCGTGCCGCAGCGCACCGTGCACTCGAATTCTTCGGCCTCACCAGGCTCGCTCGGCGAACGCTGCGCGAGCTCTCATATGGTCAGATGCGACGCGTGTTGTTCGCGCGCGCGTGGATCGCGCGGCCGCAACTGCTGTTGCTCGATGAGCCGCTCGCAGGAGTGGATACGCCAACGCGCGGCGCGTTGCTGGCGCGGATTGCAACGCTCGTTGCCCGGGGCACGGCGGTCGTCATGGCGACTCATCATCGGGAAGAGTGGCCGGCGTATGCGACACACGAGCTCGAATTGGTCGCGGGCCGCGCCCGCTACTGCGGCCGGATGCGGACTGCCGAGGGCGTGGTGACCCAAGGCAAACCCGCCGGCTGCGGGGCTGAGGACCAGAATCACTGATGCCCGCGCTATTCCTGGTCTGCGTCATCGATATCCTCGGCTTCGGAATTCTGATTCCGCTCGTGCCGTACATGGCGGACCGCTTCGGCGCGGCGCCCGCCCTGATCACACCGATCCTGGGGGCCTACTCGCTGTGTCAGCTGATCGCGGCGCCGCTCTGGGGACGCCTGAGCGACCGCTACGGTCGGCGGCCCATTCTCATGTCGAGTCTCGCAGGCGCATGCGCCTCGTACGTGATGCTCGGCTTCGCAACGAACATCTGGTGGTTGCTGCTGTCGCGCTGCCTCGCGGGCGCAATGGCGGGAAATCTGGCGGCAGCGTTCGCGTATGCCTCCGATATCAGTACGCCCGAAAATCGCGCCAGGGCGCTCGGGACGGTCGGCGCGGCGATCGGCATCGGTTTCATGCTCGGGCCCGCCATCGGCGGTGTCCTCGCCGGGGATGACCTGCACACCGCAAACTTCGCGTTGCCCGCCGTCGCTTCTGCCGCGCTCAGTCTCGTTGCGATCGCGCTCGTGTTCTTCGTACTACCCGAGAGCCACGCCGCGGAGCATCGCTCTACGCATCACGAGGCGGGCGGCTCGAACCCGGCGCGGCTGCTGCGCGAGCGGCCATCGCTACGCTTCATCGTCGGGGGCGCATTTCTCGTCACTTGCTCGCAGTCCATCCTCGAATCGATCTTTGCGATCTGGGCGATGAACAAATTCGGCTTCGGGCCGCGCACGGTGGGTCTCGTGCTGTTCTCGCTCGCGTTCATCGCGGTGATCATGCAAGCAGGGCTGGTTCGGGTACTGGTGCCGTGGCTGGGCGAAGTGCGGCTCGCGATCATCGCCATTCTCGCGTATGTCACAGGGCTGGTGATCGTCGCCCACGCCGGCAATCTCGTGCTCACCATTGCCGGCCTCGCGTGCTGCGGAGTTGGCGCAGGCGCGTTCAATCCGAGCGCTTCCGCGCTGGCTTCGAAGCAGGCTACGGCGCGCGATCGTGGAGCCGTGATGGGCACATATCAATCGGGACAGAGCCTCGCCCGCGCCATCATTCCCTTCGTGTCAGGCGCCGTGTACGCCGGGCTTGGTCCGAGTGCGCCGTTCCTCGTGGGCGCGTGCCTGACGCTTCCGGCCGCGTGGCTCATGTGGAAATCAACGCGCGTCAGGGGCACGATTGCGAGCGGATGATCGAGCGCTCCACTTTGCAGCCATTTGCGCCCGGCGACGTGTTCGTCGGTTCGACGGTTCTGGATAGTCTCGACGATGATCACGCCGGGCGCGGTCGCATCATCCAGTACGACTCGCAGCTGCACCGCAAGGGTGTGCTGTGGCTGACCGCGACGACGCACCTCGTCGGTGGACTCAAGTTCGCCCCGGATGGGTGCCTGTGGGCGTTCGACTCGCAGGCGTTCGTCGTCCTCTGCATCGACCGCACAGGCCATGCGCAGCAGCGCGACTTCGGCGCACGTCCGTTCTCGAACGTGAACTTTGGCGCCGACGGCAGCATCTACCTCGCGGAGCACGCCGCCGGAGCGACGATCAAACCCGAGATCCAGGCGCGCATGGGCACGCGGCTCGCGCTGATGCCCGGGACAAAGCGGCTCGGCGACGGCCACGTCTGGCAGTTCCGTGGCGACGGCACTCTCCTCCGGGAGTTCGCGACGCAAACGCACGGCGGCGCGGGCGGGTTCCTCGGCGTGACGATGTCCGCCCTTTCGCCAGATGGCTCGACCCTCGTGTATTGCTCCGAGACCGGCCCGCGACTGATGCGATACGACCTCGAGAACGACCGTCAGCTGCGCGATCTGCAGGCGTTTCCGGACGGTGAGCGCGAGATGTTTTTCGCGATGGACTACGGACCGCAGGGCAGACTCTACGTATCGCGCGGCACGCGCATCGATATCATCAATGACTCCGGGCGCACGCGTTGTTCCTATCCGCTCGAGGGCGCCGGCTGGGCGACGCTCGAGCCAGCCGCCGATGGACGGCACCTGTACGTCGGCAACTTCTTTACCGGCAAGCTCATGAAGCTCGATCTCGAGTCAGGCGAGGAAGTAGCCAAGGCCGACACGGGCGTGCCGCGCTCGCTTGCCGGCATCGCCGAATACGTCGGTGCGGTGCCGGCAAAGAAACGGCGGGCGCCCATGCGCCGCAGAACGAAGCGCATTCGGCGCACTCACGCGCGCCGGAAGAAGTCGCGGGCAAAGAGGTCGCGGGCAAAGAGGTCGCGGCCAAAGAAGTCGCGGCC
>FTDZ01000275.1_pt1 | contig 10312 bp, 9 predicted proteins | sample 1640091 | NCBI WGS metagenome assembly FTDZ01 (sample SAMEA3914816, study PRJEB12502) | metagenome | biome: forest; material: soil | place: USA | collected 2011-09-16 | depth 0.3 m
CGCCCCTCTTCGCGGATCAGCACGCGTTCGAGCGTGCGCCCCCCGGGGCGCACGCTCGAACGCGTGCTGATCCGCGAAGAGGGGCGCGTGCACGTCCTTCCGGTAGGGCGCATTGACTTCATCGAAGCTCAGGACGACTACCTTTCGTTCTGCATCGGTGCAAAGCGCTATCGCAAGCAACAGACGCTGGCGGACATCGAAGCGCAACTGGATCGCACGCGGTTCGTGCGCATTCATCGCTCGTTCCTGCTGAACGTCGAGCGCCTGGCACGCATCGAACCGTATGCAAAAGACAGCTGGCTTGCGATCCTGGGCGAGGGCGTCAAACTTCCCGTATCCCGCACCGGCTATGCGCGCCTCAGGGAGCTGATCGGCTAATGGACGACAAGAACACACTCATCAGTCAACTCCGCATTGACCGCACGGCGGACACCGACGACGGCGTCTCTCGCCGTTGGATACTGATCGGATCCAGCGTCGTGCTCGTGATCGCCCTCGCGTTCGGAGGCTGGTGGGCAATCGCGCGCAACAGCGGCATTCCGGTGCACGTCGCAGTAGCCCGCGAGGTCAGCTCGAACGCCGCTGGGTCCGCTGCCGGCGCCTCGATGCTCGATGCATCCGGCTACGTGGTCGCGCGGCGTTCAGCGACGGTTGCCTCGAAAACGACCGGCCGGGTGCTCGAGGTGCTGATTGAAGAAGGGCAGCGCGTCGAGAGGGATCAGATCATCGCCAGGCTCGATGACACCAACACGCGGGCCGCGCTCGGACAGGCTCAGGCGGGGCTGGCCCAGGCGGAAGCCGCGCTGTCCGCGGCCAAGATCGCTCTCGACGACGCTCGGCCCACCTTTACACGCAACGAGCAGCAGCGGGACGCTGCAGTGATCAGTGCCGATGCGTTCGACGGCGCCAAAGCTCACTTCAATGCGGTGCTGGCGGACTACGCCGTGAAGCAGCGTGGCGTGGAAGTAGCGCGCGCGAGCCTCGCCTTCGCGCAGCGGAACGAGGACGATACCACCGTACGTGCACCGTTCGCGGGCGTCGTGACCGTGAAGAATGCGCAAGAAGGCGAAATGGTGTCACCCATATCGGCCGGTGGCGGCTTCACGCGCACCGGCATCGGCACCATCGTGGACATGGATTCGCTCGAAGTGGAAGTCGACGTCAGCGAGAACTTCATCAATCGCGTACGACCGGGGCAGCCGGCCACCATCCGGCTCAATGCCTACACGGACTGGGAGATCCCGGCCGCGGTGATCGCCGTGATACCAACGGCGGACCGGTCGAAGGCGACGGTGAAGGTACGCGTCGGCTTCAAAGTTCACGATCCACGAGTTCTGCCGGAGATGGGGGCACGCGTTTCCTTTCTCAGCGAGCAGTCCGCCGCGACCCCGAGCGCCGCCCGCCCGCAGCTCGCCGTGATCCTGCCGCCCGAGACGGTCCAGGCGAATGGCCAGGGCGACAACACCACCGGCACGGTGTTCGTCGTCAACAATGACACCGTGGAGCGGCGCGTCGTCCGCCTGGGCGCGCGCACCGCCGACGGCCAAACGATTCTGTCCGGCCTCACTGCCGGGGCGCGCGTGGTGACCGGCGACGTCGGCGCTCTGAGCGACGGCGCAAGAATCCGCATAGAACCTTAGAAAGCGCTGAGCAAACCAACAAGGAGCAAGCTGATGACGGCACTCGTCTCTCTGAAGAACGTGGTCAAGCGCTACGTGCGCGGCAAACAGAAAGTGGAGGTCCTCCACCGGCTCGATCTCGAGATCGAGGCCGGCGAGTTCCTCGCGCTCATGGGCCCCTCCGGGTCCGGCAAGACGACCCTCCTCAACCTGATCGGCGGCCTCGACCGCCCGGACGAGGGTGAGGTGAACGTCGCCGGCGAGCGCATCGACAAGTATTCGAGCCGCCAGCTCGCGCACTGGCGCGCCCGCAACGTCGGGTTCGTGTTCCAGTTCTACAACCTCATGCCCATGCTCACGGCGGAGCGGAACGTGGAGTTGCCGCTGCTCCTCACGAATCTCTCTCGCTCCCAGCGCCGCAAGAATGTGCAGGCGGTGCTGCAGCTCGTTGGCTTGAGCGATCGCGCCACGCACAAGCCCTCCGAGCTGTCGGGCGGCCAGCAGCAGCGTGTGGCTATCGCGCGCGCCCTCGTCGCGGATCCGCGGCTCCTCGTCTGCGACGAGCCCACGGGCGATCTCGACCGCCAGACCGCGGAAGAGATTCTGGACCTGGTGCGCACGCTGAATCGCCAACAGGGCAAGACCATCATCATGGTGACGCACGACCCTAAGGCTGCTGAATACGCTTCGCGCCAACTACACCTGGACAAGGGACAGCTGATCGAAGCGCAAAGCAGGAGCGCGGCATGAAATTCTTCCCGCTGCTCTGGGCGGGGCTGTGGCGCAAACGCACGCGCACGATCTTCACCTTCCTGTCGGTGATGGTCGCGTTTCTGCTGTTCGGGCTGCTGCAGGGTGTGAACGCGTGGCTCTCCACGGCCATTGCGGACTCCCGCGTCAACCGCCTCTACACGGTGAGCCGCATCAGCTTCGTCGAGCCGCTGCCCATCTCCTACCTGTCCCAGATCGAGTCCGTGCCGGGTGTGGACAAGGTGGCGTCCTTCGACTGGTTCGGCGGGTACTACCAGGATCCGAAGAACGTCATCATTTCCTATCCAACGGATCCCGTGAAGGCCTTCGCCGTCTACCCGGACTGGAAGATCCCGAAGGAGCAGCTCGAAGCGATGGTGCACACGCGCGACGGCGCGATCATCGGTGCGGGGCTGGCAAAGCAGTATGGCTGGAAGATCGGCGATCGCGTGCCGCTGCGCACCAGTATCTGGACGAAGAAGGACGGCCGCTACGACTACGACTTCCAGATCGTCGGCGTCTTCACGGACCCGGAGCAGAGCGGGTGGGAGAACCGATTCCTCATAAACTACGAGTATTTCAACGAGGCGCGCGCCTTCGGCAACGACCACGCCGGCTGGTTTGCAATGAGCATTCGCGACCCGACCAAGTCGAAGGAGATCTCGGCCGAAATAGACCGGCGCTTCGCCAATTCTCCCGACGAAACCAAGACGCAGAATGAAAAGGAGTTCGCCCAGGCACAGATCAAGCAGATCGGCGACATCGGCTTCATGGTCAACGCGATCGTCGGCGCTGTCATGTTCACACTGCTCTTTCTCACCGGCAACACGATGATGCAGTCGGTACGCGAGCGCGTACCGGAGTTGGCCGTGCTGAAGACCGTCGGCTTCAGCGACGGCGCGGTGACCGCGCTGGTGCTCGCGGAGTCGGTGCTGTTGTGCGTCTTTGCCGCTCTCATCGGTCTTGGCATCGCTGCACTCATCTTCCCAGCTTTGCGGACGTACGTCGGCGGCGATGTGATGCTGCCGGCCAGCGTACTCGCGGGCGGTATCGGAGCGGCAGTGCTGCTCGCTCTCATCAGCGGGTTGCCGCCCGCGGTGCGGGCGAATCGACTGACGGTCATCGACGCGCTCGCGGGCCGGTGAGGAACACCATGAACGCACTCAAGCAGATCACCTCGATCGCGGCCATGAACCTGCGCAGCATTCCGCAGCGTCTGGGCACCTCCTCCGTCATCGTCATCGGCATCGCTGGTGTCGTCGCAGTGTTGCTTTCGGTACTGGCGATGGCCACGGGTATCCTGCACACGATGGCGGCGACGGGGCGTGCAGATCGCGCCATTGTGATGCGTGCCGGTTCGACCGCGGAGTTGAACAGCTCCGTCTCGCGCGCTGCCGCCGTGACGATCATGGACGCGCCCGGCATCAAACACGACGCAGCTGGCAAGGCGATCGGTTCCGCAGAGTCGCTGACGCTCATGAACGTCCCGACGGAGAATGGCAAGTCATGGGCGAATGTCACCGTGCGCGGCGTCGGTCCCGCCTTGCTCGCGCTGCGTCCGGAAATGCACTTCGTCCAGGGCCGGATGCTGCGTCCGGCGGTGCACGAATTCATCGTGGGTACCAAGGCAAACACGCAGTTCGATGCGTTGAAGCTCGGCCAGCATGTGAAGTTCGCGAACGGCGAGTGGACCCTCGTCGGTGTATTCTCGAGCGGGGGCGATGGGCACGAATCCGAAGTATTCGCCGACGCGGACACGATGATGTCCGCCGTCCGGCGCGACGGCTACCAGCCCGTCACGGTCCTGCTTGAATCGCCTGATCGGTTCGACGCATTCAAGACCGCACTCACGACCAATCCCGCGCTCTCGGTAGACGTGAAGCGCGAGTCGGACTATTTCGCCGAGCAGGCAAAACCGATCGGCCGCATATTGTCGATCGTTGCATACGTGGTCGGCGGAATCATGGCCATCGGCGCGTTGTTCGGCGCACTCAACACCATGTATTCAGCGGTCAGCGCGCGCACCGTGGAGATTGCGACTCTCCGTGCGCTCGGCTTTGGCTCTGGCGCAGTGGTGGTCTCGGTGTTCGTCGAGGCGCTTCTGCTCGCGCTCATCGGGGGCGCCCTCGGTGGTGTACTCGCGTGGCTGTTCTTCGATGGTCACGTGATCAGCACCAGTGCGGCAGGCAATGGGATCACACAGGTTGTGTTCGCACTTGCCGTGACACCCGCGCTGCTCGCCGTAGGTGTGACCTGGGCGTGCTTCATCGGTCTGATCGGCGGCCTGTTTCCCGCGGTGCGTGCGGCGAGGCTGCCAGTGGCGACCGCACTGCGCGCCGTATAGGGGTAGACCGCGCGGCTGCCTGATCGCTCGTCTCACCGGGGGCGCGTCACCCGACAGCACGGGTACTTCGCTGTCAGTCCCGGCCGGCCGTTGCTGCTGCGAAGCATGGGCACCGCCCGTGCGTGTGCGTCACCCTAGAACGCGTTTGAGCTGCAGCGCCTCGGCGACATGGCCAATGCGGATGCCTTGGCTCCCCTCGAGATCCGCAATCGTGCGAGCTACCCGCCGTGTGCGGTCGTAGCCGCGCGCCGAAATGCCGAGCCGCGCATGACTTTGCCACAGGAGCTGCTCGCTTGCGGCGTCGAGACGGCAGAACATTCCGAGCTCCTGTATCGAGAGCCGCGCGTTGAGCTTCATCGCGCGGGTGAACTGTCGATCGCGCGCCAGCTGCACCCGTGCGGCTGCCTGATCGCTTGTCTCACCCGGCGGCGCGTCACCCGACAGCTCGCGCGGTTGGACCGCCGGGACTTCGATGCGCAGGTCGATGCGATCGAGGAGCGGACCGGATACACGGGCGCGATATCGAGCGATGCGCGCCGGCGTGCACTCACAGGTCCCGCCCGGGTCGCCACAATAACCGCACGGGCACGGATTCATCGCTGCGATGAGCTGAAACTCGGCGGGGTACTCCGCCCGCATCGCAAGTCGTGAGACGGCAATGGCGCCGGTTTCGAGCGGCTCGCGCAGTGCCTCGAGTGCGCGGCAATCGAATTCGGGCAGCTCATCGAGGAACAGCACACCGCAATGCGCGAGGCTCACCTCGCCGGGCCGGGCGTGACTACCGCCACCCACAATCGCGAGAGTCGTCGTCGTGTGATGGGGTGCGCGGAACGGCCGGCGCCCAAATTGACACTGGTCGAATCCGCCGGCACTCGCTGACGCGATCATCGCCACATCGAGTGCTTCGGACTCAGTCATTGGCGGTAACAGTCCCGGCAGTCGCCGGGCCAGCATGCTCTTGCCCGATCCGGGCGGCCCCAGCATCAACAGACTATGGCCGCCAGCGGCCGCAATGATGAGCGCTCGTTTCGCCGCCAGCTGCCCCCGGACATCGCGGAGATCGAAATGCTCGCTCCGCGTACCGATCGCTGGCGGACGGGCGCTCAGCTCGGCGTCATCAACCAAGAGCGGCTCTCCTTGTATGTGCCTGCAAACTTCGAGCAGGTGACGGGCTCCCCGTACGCCGGTGCGAGTGGCAACGCGCGCCTCGTCGACGTTGTCACGGGGCACGATCAGCTGATGGCCGGCCTGCGCGGCGTGAGCGGCGGCGAGCAGGAGGCCCTTCACGGGCTTCAACTCACCGGTGAGGGCAAGCTCGCCGTAGAACTCGCAGCACTCGAGTGCGCTCCGGACATGGGGTACCCGCGGCTTCAACTGCTCGGAGGCGAGCGCGATGCCAAGCGCGATCGGCAGATCGAAACGTCCACCCTCCTTCGGCACGTCGGCAGGTGCGAGATTCACCGTGATGCGTCCGGCGGGAAACTCGAAGCACGAATTGACCAGGGCCGCGCGCACACGCTCCTTGCTTTCCTTCACCGCCGTCGCGGGCAACCCCACGATCGAAAACATCGGCAGCCCGCTGCCGAGATGCACCTCGACGTGCACCAGCGGTGCATGGAGCCCCAACTGCGCGCGACTCGCGATTCTCGCAACTGCCATGGTCATCCCTGACCAGCCCGGCGGGCGGTACGGATCAGTTGGCCGGGGGCGCCCCGCCGGACCGCACCGGCGCCTGGGCCTCGAGGCGGTTCAGTTTCTCTTCCAGCGCTTCGAGTTTGGCGCGGGTGCGCTCGAGTACTTTCACTTGCGCGTCGAACTCCTCCCGGGTCACCAGATCGAGCTTGCCGAGGCTCGAGCGCAGAACGGCACGGAAGTTGTTCTCAAGATCCTGCTGGAGGCTGCGGAGCGCCGGCGGGACGCTGTCCAGCAGCCGACGCGCAATCTCATCGATACGGAATGGGTCCATTGCCTCTCCCACGCGCCGGCTTGTTGCCCTGAATTGACGCACCCGCACTGCAGCCAGCTCCAAAACAGTGCGACGGCGGGCCCACGCTGCACGCAAGCCATGGAAACTTCTCTGAAAATTCGCGTGGCACGGAAGGTGCACCCAGCCAACGCGCTTCACAGCATACGCACGCTCGATGCACGCGTCTGCGGGTGTTCGCCGCGCAAATCGCTCGTTACGCAGACACGAACTCGAACATCTCCGGGAGAGACCATGCGCACTGCTCCGATGACAAAGACATATCAATCACTTCGCCTGTTGGCGGGCGTCGGGCTCGCGGCGCTGGGACCATCCCTCGCCTGGGCCGCCGATGCGCCGCCCGTTCCGAACAAGGGCGACACTGCCTGGATGCTCACGTCCACCGCTCTGGTACTGCTCATGTCGGTACCGGCGCTGGCACTGTTTTACGGCGGCCTGGTCCGCAGTAAGAACATGCTGTCCGTGCTCATGCAGGTATTCGTCGGTTTCTCGCTAGTCACCGTACTCTGGTGCATCTACGGCTACTCGCTGGCGTTCACCACCGGCAATGAGTTCTTCGGCGGCTTCAGCCGGCTGTTTCTTGACGGAACATTCAACCCGAAGGACGGGACGTTCGCGCTCGCCGCGACGTTCAGCAAGGCGACGCCGATGTATGAGCTGGTGTACGTGGCATTCCAGGCGACCTTCGCCGCCATCACCTGCTGCCTGATCCTGGGCTCGCTCGTGGAGCGCGTGAAATTCTCGGGGATTCTGCTGTTCATCACCATCTGGTTCACGTTCAGCTATTGCCCGGTCGCACACATGGTGTGGTTCTGGCAAGGACCGGACGCCTACACGGACCCGAAGGTGGTGGACGCGACCAATGCGATGGCGGGCCTCATCTGGCAATGGGGGGCGCTCGACTTCGCAGGTGGAACGGTCGTGCACGTCAACTCGGGCGTGGCCGGACTCGTCGGCGCTATCGTCCTGGGCAAGCGCATCGGTCTCGGCAAAGAGTCCATGGCGCCGCACAGCCTGACCATGACCATGATCGGGGCCTCGATGCTGTGGTTCGGCTGGTTCGGCTTCAACGCGGGTTCCGCCCTCGAAGCCAACGGCACCGCGGCGCTCGCCTTCATGAACACTTACCTCGCAACCGCCTGCGCGGTGTTGTCCTGGATGTTCGCGGAGTGGATCGTCAAGGGTAAGCCCTCGATGTTGGGCGCAGCCTCCGGAGCAGTCGCCGGACTCGTGGCGATCACGCCCGCCGCAGGCAACGTCGGTATCCCGGGTGCCTTCGTGATCGGTCTCGGCGTCGGCGTCGTGTGCTTCTGGGGTGTGACCGGCCTCAAGAAGATGCTGGGCGTGGACGATGCGCTCGATGTCTTCGGCGTCCATGCCGTCGGCGGCATGTTCGGGGCTCTGATGACCGGCATCTTCAATGATCCCGCGCTCGGCGGCCCAGGCTCCGTGCAGGACTGGGTGAAGGGCACCGTGGGGTATCCTGGCATCTGGGCGCAATTCGTGATCCAGGCCAAGGCCGTCGGCCTGGTCTTCGTGTGGACCGCGGTGGTTGCGCTGATCGCGTCCTACATCGTGAAGTTCACGCTTGGGATTCGCGTCACGGAGGACGAAGAGCGCGAGGGACTTGATATCACGACACACGGCGAGAGCGCCTACACGGGTTGAAGCCAAACCTACGGCGGCGGGCGGAAGGCATACAGCTTTCGCCCGCCCGCCGGGGTAGATTCCCGCCGGTCTTGCAGCGCCTCATAGCGCGCTAAATCCTCCCTCTGCTGACGACGCTTCTGGCCCGCCGCGGGCGAGTGGAGTCCGGGCGCCGATCCGGGCTCGCGCGCCGATCGCGCCCGCGTCCATCGTCCCCGCGTCGACCGCCCCCGCGCCAATCCCAATGCCGATTGGCCCCGTGCGATCGTTACCGGTGCTCCAAGTGCGGTATCTTTCGGCATATTCTGGGTTTTCCCGCGACTGTGACGGACTTCAAAGGTGGCGGTGCACGGACCGGCGATACTCGGAAGATCGGGGAGGTCTACATGGGCAGTTTCCGCACTCTGGCGATGATCTTAATCCTGGCCGGCGCCGCAGGCGCCGCGAGCGCCGACATCTATCGCTGGACCGACGAGCAGGGCCGCGTGCAATACAGTGATCGCTGGGTGCCGGGCTCCCAGCTGATCAAAGTGGACCGCAACCACGTGAATTCCGAAGCAGCGAGTGCCCGCACGGCGACTGAGCAAGACAAGCTCGCCAACTCGAGCGCACAGATCTCCAGCCAGCTGGCACAGGAGCAAGCCGCCCGCACCGTGAAAGCGGACGTCGCGAAATCCAAGGAGCAAGCGTGCAAGGACGCGACCAAGGTATACGACCAGTCCGTCGCCAGCATGCGCTTCTACAAGGAAGGCAAGAGCGGCGAGCGCACGTTGCTATCGGACGCGGAGGCAGATGCCTACCGGCTGCAGGCCTTCAACAACAAGCAGACCGCCTGCGGCAAGTAATTCGAGCGGTGGCGCGACCCGCAGGCGGTGCGAATGCGACCGCCCACCACCTCCGCTTACCGATCCAGCGCCATTCCGCGGGACACTCTATAGTTGAGCCTGCGGCCGTCCGGGCCGCTTGCGATCGGATCGAACGATGCGCGTTGGGTTCATCGGGCTCGGCGCCATGGGCGTTCACATGGCGCGCAATCTCCATCGTGCGGGGCTTCTCAGGAGTCTGTGGAATCGCACCCCGGAGAAAGCCCGCGTGCTCGCGGCTGAGCTGGGGTGCGATGCGGCGCCCTCGCCGGCAGCACTCGCGCGCACGGTCGATGCCGTCGCGCTGTGTGTTTCAGCCGACGCGGACGTGCTCGAAGTTGTAAGCGAGCTGGCACTCGGGCTGGCCTCAGATGCGCTGGTCATCGATTGCTCCACCGTGGGCGCCGAGACGGCCCGCAGAGCCGCGCAGACGGTGCAGGCCCGCCAGGCCCGGTTCCTCGATTGCCCGGTGAGCGGCGGCGTCGAAGGCGCGCGCGATGCCACGCTCGCCATCATGGTCGGAGGGGACGCCGATGCCTTCGAGCGTGCCCGGCCCATTCTGACCGCCCTCGGCAAGACCGTTACCCACTTCGGTCCGACAGGCAGCGGGCAGGCCGCGAAGGCCACGAACCAGATCATGTGCGCCGGCATCATCGAAGCGGTCGCTGAGGCGATGGCCTTTGCACGCGCGCAAGGACTGCCGCTTACTGAGCTGGTCGAAACCCTCGCGAAGGGCGCCGGCTCGAGCTGGTACTTCGTGCATCGTGCCCCGAACATGATCCGCGGCAGCTTCCCCGCAGGATTCCGGGTGCGCCTGCACGCGAAGGATCTTGGCATCTGCCGTGACATGGCGGCGCGATTCGGCGTGACGCTGCCGGTGGTCGAGCGCATGCTCGATGAGTACACGGAGCTGATCGCACGGGGTTACGGCGACGAAGATATCTCGGCCGCCTTCCGCCTCAAGGCAGAGCTGTTCGAACCGCCCGCCGGCGATGCTCGGGGCGCGTGAAATGAACGCCGCCAGCAGCCGGTCGGACTTGCGTTGCCACTGAGCAGGCGCAAAGTCGCGCCTTTTGCGGCCGGAAACGCAGCTCGTGTCCGAAAA
>FTDZ01000324.1_pt1 | contig 10155 bp, 11 predicted proteins | sample 1640091 | NCBI WGS metagenome assembly FTDZ01 (sample SAMEA3914816, study PRJEB12502) | metagenome | biome: forest; material: soil | place: USA | collected 2011-09-16 | depth 0.3 m
AGCCTTCCGTATATAACATCGAGATCGTGGTATTCCGCGCGACGCAGGCGCTCGGCGGCGCCGAGAACTGGAGCGCGCAGAAGGATCCACGTACCTTCGCTACGGGGGATGAGTCCGGCAGTGGGACATCACCTCGGGTCGGGCGCTTCGTCACCACGCTTTCGCCATCGCAGTTCCAGCTGACGTCGCTCGAGAACAAGCTCCGCACCACGGGCCTGTACGTGCCAGTGGCGCACGTCGGCTGGTCGCAGACCGCGAGCGATTGGGGAACGCATGCGGGGTTTACGGTGCAGAAGCTCGGCATCGATGTCCCCGGGCTGGCCGGTACCGTGGTCCTGGAGCGCGGCCAGTTCCTTCACTTGGGAGTGACGCTCAGCTACGCCATGCCGGACCCTCCGGGGGGCCTCGGCGCCGGCCCGGGCACGACCTTCACGATAAGCGAGAGTCGCCGCATCCGTTTCTACGATCGCAACTATTACGACCATCCGGCGTTTGGGGTCATCGCGCTGGTCACGCCGGCGCAGGGCGCTCGACCCGCGGGACGCTGAAGACGCCGAGGCTAGCGGAAGTCCGAGGCCTCGGCCGTTGCGATGTTGTTCTTGCCCTGATCCTTGGCTCGCTTCAGCGCCGTGCGGCATGCATTGAGCAGCGCCTCGAGCGCCAGCTCGCGCGGTGGAACGAGGCTGGCCACACCTGCACTCAGTGTCACGTAGCGCTCCGCGGCACTGCGAGGGTGATGGATCAGCAGATCGCGCACGCGTTGTGTAACGACACGCGCGTACTCCGTTGCTCGATCCGCAGCGTCGCCTTGAGTCAGAGCGGCGAACGAGCCGCCTTCCCAGTGGCCCACGAGGTCACCGCCACGCCGGTAGGAGCCGCCGATCACGCGCGCCACCCGGCGGATGCACGCATCGCCCCCGCTGCGTTCGAACGTCTCGTTGTAGGCGGCAAGATCATCGATGTCGAACAAGACCAGGCCGATCTCGTGAGAGTCGCGTTGCGCGAGCTGCCAGTCCCGTCGCAGCAGTTCCTCGAAATACGCGCGCGAATGCAGACCCGTCAGGCGGTCTTCACGCAACCACGGCGGCAATCCCGAAGGGGCACGCTCGGCGCTCTTCATGCGTCCGCCCGCGTCGCGGTGATAACCGATCCAGTGTGTCAGGCGACCGCTCGGCTCGCTGATCGGCTGGATGAACGTTTCATTCCAGAAGAGCGTCCCATCGGGCCTGTAGTTGCGGATCAGGATGCGACACGACTCTCCGGCCGCGAGCGCTTCCTTCATGCGCTGGCGCGCCTCCTGATCGCGATCGCTCCCCTGCAGCATGCGCAGGTTCGAGCCGAGAAGTGCCGCCGCCGGGTAGCCGCACATCTGCGCGAACGCCGGGTTAACATAAATCACCGGACAATCCGTCACGGTGGCGTCGCAGATGACGACCCCGTCCGGCGCGCCCTCGACCACACCGCGCCAGGCTTCTGCGGGCCAGTTGTTCATGCCTGACCCGCTTCGAGCTTGAGGCTGGGTGGCGCAGCGGTACGCGCGAGCAAGGCGCGCCCGTGGGCCCACTCATCCGAGGCGAACAGCTCCTGCGGTGTGAGTCGATCACGACCGCGCATGCGCACCAGCCGCAGCTGCGAAGCTGGCTCCGGCTCGACGTTCAATTGGTCGAGCAAGCTGACGACGCCTGGCCGGTCGTTGCAGACCAGCACCATGTCGCACCCCGCGGCGAGTGCGCGCTGCGATCGATGCACGATATCGCCCGCCGCCGCGGCACCGGCCATCGACATGTCGTCCGTGAATACGACACCCTGAAATCCAAGCGTGCCGCGCAATATCTGCCTCACCCAGGTGGGCGAGGCACTCGCAGGGGCTGCCTCGACAGCAGGAAACAGAACGTGAGCGACGAGCACGGCAGGCAAACCGTTCGCGATCAAGCGCCGGTACGGGGTGAGATCGTCCTCGAGATCCACGAGGCTGCGCCGGTCCACGGGCAGCGCCAGATGCGAGTCCGCGACGACGGCGCCGTGTCCCGGGAAATGCTTGGCCGTGGCGGCCATGCCGGCGTCGCGCATGCCATGCATATACGCGACGGCCAGCTGCGCAACGACGCTGGCCTGCGCATGAAAGGCGCGATCCCCGATGACTTCGCTCACGCCGTAGTCCAGATCCACACACGGTGCGAACGACAGGTCGATGCCGTGAGCGAGCAGCTCAGCCGCCATGAGCCAGCCCATGTGCCGTGCCAGATCCAGGCCCGCGCGGGCGTCGAGATCGAATTCATGGCCGATACGGCGGGCTGCGGGCAGCGCCGAAAAGCCCGGACGGAAGCGCTGCACCCGGCCGCCCTCGTGATCCACCGCGACCAGGAGCGGCGGTGAGCGCGCGGCGTGGATGGCTTCGACCAGGGCAAGCAGCTGTGCCGAGTCCGCGTAGTTACGTGTGAACAGAATCACACCCCCCACGAGCGGGTGCGCGAGCAGCTCGCGCTCCTCGGCCGTCACCTCTTTGCCGGTCAGATCGATCATCAGCGGACCCAAAGTCATGGGGCGTGTGCCCCGGGCTCGAGAACGGCCAGTGACTCGACGTGCGTCGTGTGCGGGAACATGTCAAGCACTCCCGCCGCCCGCAGTACGAATCCGTGGTCGTGAACCAGCATCCCGATATCCCTGGCAAAGCTGCCCGGATGGCAGGAAATATACAGCACGCGCTTCGGGGCCAACCGTGCGACAGTCGGCAACATTTCCCGTGCTCCGGCCCGGGGCGGGTCCAGCAGCACGTGGGAATATGCCCGACGCGCCCAGGGCGCCGCGCCTGGCGCGTTCGTGGCCAGGTCCGCGACGTGGAATTCGGCGTTTTCGACAGCGTTGCGCCGGGCGCTGTGCTCCGCGCGGCGCACCAGCTCCGGATCGCCCTCGACTCCGACCGCTCGCCCAGCGCACCGGGCGAGCGCCAAGGTGAAGTTGCCCAGGCCGCAATACAGATCCAGCACCGTCGAGTCCGGCTCTGGCGCAAGCAGTTCCAGCGCGCGCGCGACCAGGGTTTGATTGACGGCAGCGTTGATCTGCACGAAATCGGTGGGCGCGAATTCAATGTCGAGCCCGGATTGCGGCAGCGCATACGTGAGTTGCGCCTCGGCGGGGCGCGGCGCGCCTGTGAGCCGCTCCACTGAGTCGACGCCTCCGGGCTGCAGGTACAGCCTTGCGCCGTAGGCGAGCTCGAACTCACGCAGTTTCATCAGATCGGCATCCGACGGCGCAGCGAGCACACGCAACACGAGCGCAACCGCGTTGTCTGCGACCGCGACTTCGACTTGTGGAACACGGTCGCGGATGCTGAGCTTAGTCAACAGCGCCGACAGAGGCGCAATCAACGCATCGGCGGGGGGAGCAAGCACTTCACAGCGGTCGATCGCGGCGACGTAGGGCGCGAAACGCTCGCGGAATCCAACCACCACCCGTCCCTTTTTTGATACGTACCTCGCGCCCAGACGTGCCCGCCGCCGGTAGCCCCAGACCGGACCGCGCAGCGGCTCGAGCCATTCCCCGGGTGCGGCGCGCGCGAGGCGCTCGAAGTTGTCACGCAGCTCGACTTGCTTCGCGGCGAGCTGCGCCTCAGGCGCCAGGTGTTGCAGCGCGCACCCGCCGCACACGCCAAAGTGCGCGCAGCGCGGTACCACGCGCTCGGCCGCTGGCTCGAGCACTTCGATGAGCCGCGCGTCGTCGTGCTGGCGATGACGCTTGAGGCGGCGAAACCGAATGCGCTCCCCCGGCAGGGCACCAACGACGAAGGCGGTCTTACCGCCGCGGACGATGCCTTCGCCCTCGCGCGTCAAGGCGCTGACGGTGCCCTCCTCCGGGTCCGCTTCGGGCAGCCGACGCACCGGTGGTGAGGGGCCGGTGGACGGTGTCGCGCCCGCCGCCCTGCGTCGGCCGTTCAGGTCGGTGCTTCCCATGCGCGCAGGAACTCCGCAAAGTGAGGCTCCCGCGTGGTGCGCAGGAGGGACTTCACGCGCTCGACTTCATCCGCATAACGCTCGCGGGTCAGATGCCCGCGCATCAATTCAAAGCGTATGTAGATGAGGTAGGTATTGAGGACGTCAGTCTCGCAATAGCGGCGGATTGCCCCGAGATCCCCCGCGAGCAGCGTGTCCCACACCTTGTCCCCGGAAAACCCGAGCTTCCCGGGCAGACCGAGCAGCCCTGCGATATCTGCCAACGACGCGCGCGCACGATTCTGGTGAGCCGACAGGACATCCATCAGATCGATATGGCGCCAGTGATAGCGGCTCAGGTAATTGTTGTAGCGAAACGCGGCATCCTCGTATCCGACCTCCCAGTAGCGCGGCGCCTGCACCCCCGCCTTGAGCGCCCGATAGTGGAGCACCGGCAGATCGAAGCCCGTGCCGTTCCACGAAACGAGGTCCGGAGAGAAGCGCTCGATACCGTCGAAGAAGCGCTCGATCAGCTCCGTCTCCGGCGCCTCGAGCTCGCCCAGGGTCCAGATGCGCAATCCCTCTTGCGTACGCAATGCGCACGAGATCGCGATGATGCGGTGCTGTTCGTGCGGCAGAAAGTCGCTCCCGGTGGCCTGGCGCTGCAGAGTGAACATGGCCTTGGCCACTTCCGCGTCCGCCAGCCCCGCGAGGTTGTAGAGCCTGCGGCCCAACTCGATGTCGGGGACGGTCTCGATGTCGAAGACGAGAGAGTTCACCGCGTTCTCCTGCGCGCCGCAGCGGCGCGTGCGCGCCTGCGCCGTACCGCCACACGGCCCGGCGGGCGTGCGCTCTTGCCCGCCTTCATGAGCACGGCCACGGCAACGATGAGCCCCGCCTCATCCGTGAGCGTGATGTGACCCTCGCCGATACCGAGACGCCGACGCACGCGCTCCCCGCGCGCGGAGAATATGACTTCAGGCTTGCCCCACGCATTCTGGACGACGCCGACGTCTCGAATCCACACGCCATGGGCAAAGCCGGTGCCCATCGCCTTCACGATCGCTTCCTTCGCCGCGAATCGCATTGCAAGGAAACGCTCCGGACGCTGCGTTCGAGCCAACTGCAGCAGCTCCTGCGGCATGAGGAGCCGTTCGCTGAAGCGCTCCCCGAACCGCTCCAGCGTGCGCGCGATGCGCTTCGCCTCGAGCACATCGACCCCGATGCCGAAGATCATGCAGGCGCCGCCGCGCGCCGCGGGATCATGTGCGCGCCGCCGCCATCAACGCGCGCATGTCGCCGACCGCCCGGGTGAGGCCGTCAAACACGGCGCGCGCAATGATTGCATGACCGATGTTCAATTCCACGATCTCGGGGATTGCCGCCACGGGCTGCACGTTGTGGTAGTTGAGCCCGTGGCCCGCGTGGACCTCGAGCCCCAGGCTCGAGGCTAAGCGTGCGCCCGCCCGCAAGCGCTCGAGCTCGGTGGCTTGCCGCGGGCCCGCGGACTCGGCATACGCACCCGTGTGCAGCTCGACCACCGGAGCCCCGATCTGCACCGCAGCCTCGATCTGCAAGGGATCCGGATCGATGAACAGCGCCACGCGGATGCCCTGCACGACCAGGATGGCGGTCGCCTCCTTGAGGCGCTGCACCTGGCTCGCCGCGTCGAGCCCGCCTTCCGTCGTCACCTCCACGCGCCGCTCGGGGACGAGGCAGCAGTCCGGCGGCCGCACGGCGCGCGCGATGTCGAGCATCTCGTCGGTTACGGCCATCTCGAGGTTCATGCGCGTCTTCACGAGGTCCTTGAGTGTGCGCACGTCGTGCACCTGGATATGGCGACGGTCTTCGCGCAGGTGCAGCGTGATGCTGTCAGCACCGGCGAGCTCGGCGGCGAGCGCCGCATGCACGGGATCCGGGTAGCGCGCACGTCGCGCCTGCCGGAGCGTCGCGACGTGATCGATGTTGACCCCCAATGCGATGAACTTATGCGTCATGAACGGGACCCCCGACGTGCCACCGATCGCGCCACGGCGCGAGTCGTGAGCTCGCGACCGTCCAGACAATGCGCCAGCGCCGCCTGCAGCAGGCGACGCGCGTCTTCCAGCTCGCGCGGTGCACCGAACTGTTCGCGAGCGAGGCTGACGAGCGAACGGCCTGACACGGCGCCAGCCGATCCCGGCACGACAGGACACAGCCCATGTCCCGGGCGCAATTGATAGTACGCGTCCGGGTCGATGCCGGCCCCGGTCGGCGCATCGACATCCAGCTCGAGCCCATAGCCCAGGAGCCCCAGCAGGCGCTTTTCGAACAGACGCAGGCTCGGCTCGAGCGCCGCACCGCGCTTCAGCGCTTCCAGTGTGGCGTGGTACACGTCGAATACCGCGGGCAAGGGGTCATGGCGCGTCGTGAGCTTGAGGAGTAATTCGTTCAGATAGAACCCCGCCATGAGGCAGGGAGCGGGGAGCGGCGTATGCACGCCGTCACTCTCGGCGCCCGTGAGCTGAGGCGCCTCTCCCTTGCCGCTGAATGAGAGCAACAGGACGCGGAACGGCTGCAATTCGGCGGCAAGTCTTGCCTTCGGCCCACGCACGCCGCGAGCAAATAGCGACATTCGGCCGCTATCCCGGGTCAGCACCTCGAGTATCCGACTCGTGTCGCGATATGGGTAGTGATGGAGCACGTACCCTCGCGCGAGGTGGGTGCGATGTGGATTGCGCGTCATGGCGTCTATTCGAGTCCCAGGTGCTGCAGCGACCGGGCGTCATCTGCCCAGTTCTCGCGCACTTTTACCCAGAGCTCGAGATGCACGCGGCGGCCGAGCAGGCGGTTGAGCTCGAGACGCGCCACGCGGCCCACGCGCTTCAGGCGCTCGCCCTTCGGACCGATGACGATCGGCTTCTGCCCCGCACGGTCCACCCAGATCACGGCGTGAACCATGGTGCGACCGTCCTCTTCAGCAAGACGCTCGATCTCCACGGCGACGCCGTAGGGCACTTCCTGGTTCAGCTCCATCGTCAGTTTCTCGCGGATGGTCTCGGCCGCGCGAAACTGCAGGCTCCGGTCCGTGATCTCATCCAGTGGGAACATCGCGGGCGACTGCGGCAGATGCCGCGCAATCGCTTCCCGAAGTGCCTCGACATTATCCGCTTTCAGGGCGGAAACCGGCACGATCTCCGCGAAGTCGTGCCGCTTGGCAAGCTCCGCGAGATACGGCAACAACTGCCCGCGCGGCCGCACCCGGTCCACCTTATTGACGGCGGCAATCACGGGCCGACCCGACTTGCGCACGCGCGCCAACACGAAACCATCCTCCGATGTCCATCTGAGAGCCTCGACGACGAGTACGCACAGGTCCGCGTCATCGAGAGCAGCCGTGGCGGTACGATTCATCGCTCGATTGAGCGCGCGGATCGCGCCGCGATGCAGCCCCGGCGTATCGACGAACGCGATCTGCGCGTGCGGAAGGTTGCAGATGCCAAGGATGCGGTGGCGCGTGGTCTGTGGGCGCGGTGTGACGATACTGAGCTTCTCGCCCACGAGCGCATTGAGAAGAGTCGACTTGCCGACATTGGGCCGCCCCACGAGCGCGGCGAAACCACAGCGCGGCTCGCCAGACATCGGGGCGACTCCTGCATGTTCAGAGCCGCTCATGTGTCTGTCACGCTGGCGGGAAGTCCGAGCAGTCGCAGCACCCCCTCAGCGGCCTCCTGCTCCGCGCGGCGACGGCTCGAGCCACTTCCCTGCGCACGCACGTTGAGAACTGTAACCTCACAGACGACCCAGAAGGCCTGCGCGTGCGCTTCGCCTTCAACGCGCTCGACGGCGTAGCGTGGCAGGGAAAGCCCGCGCGACTGTAGATACTCCTGGAGACGGGTTTTTGCATCCTTCAACGCATCCGGCGCAGGAAGCGCGGCAATGCGGGGCTCGAACAGCATTTCGATGACCCGCTGCGCCGCAGGCAACCCCCCATCGAGGAACACGGCGCCGCACACGGCCTCCAGGGCGTCCGCCAGAATGGATTTGCGGCGAAAGCCGCCGGTCTTCAGCTCCCCCGACCCGAGCCGCAGAGCATCCCCCAGGGCAAGCTCCGCGGCCGCCGCCGCCAGGGGCTCGCTGCTCACGACACGCGCCCGCAAGCGGCTCAGATCCCCTTCCGTGGCGTTCGGGAAGGCACGGTACAGATGCTCGGCGACCACCAGGTTGAGCACCGCGTCGCCGAGAAACTCGAGCCGCTCGTTGTTGCTCCCCGCGACGCTCCGATGGGTGAGGGCCGCGGCAAACAGGCTCAGATCGCGCGGCTCATAGCGAAGTTTGTCGCGCACCCACGGAGCCGGCCAGTCGGGGCTCGTCATCACCCGTGCGGCGCGCCGGTCACTGAACCTGCGCGGTCTTGGCGAAGTTGACGACGAGCGCCACGTTGGAAAAGAGGGGGGCAGTGTCCTCGTACTTGATCTCGATGACCCAGGCCTGGCCATCACGCCGGATGGTGAAGTCCTTGATGTCCGGATAAGTGATGCCCTCGATGTTGAGTCGCTTGTCGATGGCGTTGCGGATGGCCGCCACACCGGCCGCGCCCTCATCGCCTTTGACCTCCGTGGCCACCTGGTCCACCGTCTTGGCGACCCGCATGTAGTTGAGATAGACCGGAGCGAGCCGGATGGCGGCGTACAGGACCACCGCGAGCGGCACCAGCAGGAACAGCCACCCAAGCATTGTGACGCCACGTTGTTGTCTGCGCATCGACCCCTCCCACGATTATCGGATGCTTCGCTCGCTTCAATCGATGTGGCTGCCGATCCGGCTCCACACCGGCCCACCCGACCGCTGCAGGTCCCAATTGAACCAGATTCGCGTCGCTTTGCCGACCAGGTTGCGCTCGGGCACGAAGCCCCATTCGCGCCCGTCCGCGCTGTTGTCCCGATTGTCCCCGATCATGAGATACATGCCGGGCGGGACCTCCTTGATCGGCGCGGGCGGCTCGCCGAACGCGTACTGGCGGTCACCGCCGCACAGATAGCCGCGCACCTCACTGCGGTTGCAGCCGGGGAGCGGCGTGGGCGTCATATCGAGCGGTGTCGGGCAGAACATGGCCCGATGGGTGTGGTTGCCGAGGTGCTCGACCGCCTCCTGCAGATTCACGTAACACCCGTCGTTGTAGGGGCCGACCACATCGAACGGTATCGCCTCGCCGTTGATGAACAGACGGTCGTGTTTCACCTGCACGCGATCGCCCGGCAGCCCGACCAGCCGCTTGATGTAGTTGATGCTCGGGTCGAGCGGAAAGCGGAATACGACCACATCGCCCCGCTGCGGCTCGCCGATCGCGACGATCTTGCGGTTGAGCACGGGGAGCCGCAGACCGTAGGCGTACTTGTTCACGATGATGAAATCCCCGTCGAGGAGCGTAGGCATCATCGAATCCGAGGGAATGCGGAACGGCTCGAAGATGAACGAGCGCAGCAGCAGTACCACGAGCGCGACCGGAAAGAAGCTGCGCGCGTAGTCCACCGTGCCCGGCTCGGGTACGGCGCTCGGCTCTTGCCCCGCGGCGCGCGCGGCGGCGTCCCGCCTGCGGCGCAGGACGGCGACATCGAGCCACCAGATGACGCCCGTGATCACGGTGATGAGCAACAGCACCAGGCTGAAATCCAGGCGCTCCGCCACGAGGAGGCGCAGCACTGCGGCGCCGATGAGCAGCGGCAGCACCCGGTAGAGCAAAGTCATGAGCGGCGGGTCGCGCACGGCCTGTCCCGCCGCGGCCCGGGCCTGGCGGCGCGGCCGCACAAACCAGTCATCGATGATGCAGGCGAGGCCCACGGGAATCGCGAGCCAGGAGAGGAGCATGACCACATTCATGAGCATCTAGGGACCACCTTAGGGTTTGCGCCCGACCTGCAGCACCGCCAGAAACGCTTCCTGCGGGATTTCCACGTGCCCGAGCTGCTTCATGCGCTTCTTGCCCTCCTTCTGCTTCTCGAGGAGCTTGCGCTTGCGCGTGATGTCCCCGCCGTAGCACTTGGCGAGCACGTTCTTGCGCAGCGCCTTGACCGTCGCGCGCGCAATGATGGAGCTTCCGATCGCCGCCTGCACGGCCACTTCGAACATCTGGCGCGGGATCAGCTCCTGCATCTTGTCCACGAGGTCGCGGCCGCGCTGATAGGAGCTCTCGCGGTGCACGATGATCGACAACGCATCGACCGGATCGCCGTTGATCAGGATGTCG
>FTDZ01000462.1_pt1 | contig 10059 bp, 8 predicted proteins | sample 1640091 | NCBI WGS metagenome assembly FTDZ01 (sample SAMEA3914816, study PRJEB12502) | metagenome | biome: forest; material: soil | place: USA | collected 2011-09-16 | depth 0.3 m
CCCCCGGTACTCCGCAAGCAGGTGCCATGCCGAGAGCACGAGCGATGCCTTGGTGACATAGGGAGCCGCAGGGGCGGCTCCCGCTTCGAGGATCGCGCGTTGCTTGCGCACGTCCCGGCGTGCCAACCCGGTCAGCGCAGCGGTCCGGGATACATTCGTGGGCCGGCCGCGCCGCCCGAAATGACGGCTCGCCACTTCCACGTAGGTCATCCTTGAGAGCTCGCCGAACTCGCGCGACGTGATCCCGCTACGAAGAAGTATGTGTATCACGGGACGCAGCCACATGCGGGCGGCCGCAATGACCTCGTCGTGCGTCGCATTCGCCTCCGTCACAGGTGCTCGATATGAGGCCAGCGATCCTGCGCGAGTTTCTTCTGAATGATCTCGCGTACCACGGTCGAGTAGAAGCTCACGCCAATTTCCTACCACGCTTGGGTCTAACTGTCCCAATACAAGCATTCAACGTGCCGCGACGGCACGAAGGTTGCGTGAGCCATAGGCAACGTACGCACCTTGAAGAAAGAGGGTTGAAACACGTGTCCCCGCGAGTTTTGACGATCGTCCTGGCCGAAACCACGCTCGACCTTCTCACGCCCTGGGTTGCGGCAGGCAAGCTGCCCGTGTTGGCAGGGCTCATGACACGGGGCACATGGGGGACGCTGCGCTCGCAGGTGCCCATCGTTACTCCGCAGATCTGCGGCACGCTCGTGACCGGCCGCTCCCCCGGACATCATGGGCTGATGGATTTCTGGCAGCGTGGCCCTGACGGGGTATTCCGCGAAACGCACGGTTCGATGCTGAGAACCCCGACCATCTGGCAACTCCTGGGCGAGCGCGGGTTGTCCAGTGCCGTGCTCAACTTGCCGTTCACCTATCCGCCGCCGAAGTTGAACGGGTTCATGATCGCCGGGGAGGACGCTCCGGGCGTGCACCCCTCGATTGCGTATCCGCCTGGCCTGCTCGAGGAACTGACGGCTCGCTTTGGTCGCTATCACCTGAAGGACACCTTTCCGGGCGGACGCCAGAAGTCAGATTATCTCGCGCTGATCGACGATGACGTGCGGGCACAGACCGATGTCTTCGCGCACTTGCTGGCGACGCGAAGCTGGCACTTCGGACTCGTCTTCTTCAGCCACGCCGCGATCTGCCAGCACTATTTCTGGGAGGACATGGCGAGCGGCGATCCTGCGAATCCTTATAGCGGCCTCGTCGAATCCGCCTATCGCGCGTTGGATATGGCGGTATGGCGATTGATCGAAGCCGCGGGCGAAGACACGAACGTTCTGGTGATCTCGGATTGCGGGGCGGGCCCGCTGTATGCGGGGGTAAACCTCAACACGCTACTCGCGCGCGAGGGTTTTTTGCATCATCGCGAGCGACCGGGCGGGCGCAGCGTGCGTGACGTCACGTTCGCGGAGCGAGTGCGCCGTAGCGCGCTCGCGCGACTGCGGAAGACGTCCTGGTACTTTCGAGCAAATCATCACTTGCAGCCGCTGAAGGCCTGGATGCAAGCAACGCGCGACGGCTCGGGCATCGACTGGTCGCGCACGCAGGCGCACGCGCGCGGACAGTGGGGTCATATCTATATCAATCTGAAGGGCCGCGATCCGCATGGCATCGTCGAGCCCGCCGACTACGACAAGGTGTGCGCGCAGATCGCGACCCGACTTGTCGCGACGGTAGATTCCAAACGCGGTCAACCGGCGATCCGGAAAGTGTGGCGCCGTGACGAGCTGTATAGCGGGCCGGCGGTGACCTATGCGCCCGATCTCATCGTCGATTGGGAGGATGCGGCGTACATGCTCAACGATCGCGACCGCGGTGAGCCGGAAGTCTTCGCGCCGCGCTTTCGTCAGTACATGAGCTGGCCGACATCGGGTAGTCATCGCCTCGAGGGCGTGCTGATCGCCGCCGGGCCCGACATCGAGCGGGGCATGCGCGTCCACGGGGCCCGAATCATCGACGTCATGCCGACGTGGCTGACGCTGCTCGGACAACCGATACCGCGCGACCTGGAGGGTCACGCGATCTACTCGCTCTTCGAGCGCCGCAAGGCGTCGTAACCCTCATCGACGTCGAGTCCGACGAGTGCCGCGTCAAGGATGCAGTTCAGGTAGCGGCTCATTCGAACCTCGGCGTTTCGCCAACCGCGCCTCTGGTGCCGCAGCAGCCACAACGCACGCCGGCTCGGCACATGACCATCGAGTGTGATGTTTCTCGGCACGCGCGGAGCGACGGTCACGAGTGCTTTGCGAAAGAGTGCGTGTGCGGCCGCGATGCCGCGGTCTCAGCGCAAGAGAATGTCGATCGTCTTTACCATGCTTGAGTCGCGCCCAAACCGACTGAAGAGTTTCCTTACAGTGCTCTACCGAACCCTGCGAAGTCCGGCCACTGCGACAGTTGAGCTGATGACATGTGAGGTTGCGATATCGGTCCAACTCTCTGATGGAGCTGGATGCAGGTGCGAAAGATTTTGCCCTGACAACCCATGCGCACATCGTTGACGCTGTTTTGTCGAGCTGACCATCAGCCACTCGATCGTTGCCGGATATCGCTTCTTTGAGCCTATTCGCGTCGGGCCCCTTTACATCGAGTTGCAGCAGCTGAACTGCGATCGAGCTTAAGTATTGGATCTGAAGCGCTAATCTCAATATTGGCCCGGATCTTGCTTTTATTTTTTCTGTACCAAAAGAAGACCACAGAGTCAGATCGTGAAGCGCGACGCAGACTCGCGTGCCCACGGTTTACCGGGTCAGTCAAAACAACAAGCGGGCGGGCAGTACACCGTTGCGAGGCCGCGCAAGGCTTTTGCAGCAGGTGAGGGAGAGTCTCGTCGACGACGCTGATGTCGTCGCGAGGGCGATGCGATGCCTGCAAAGACTCACTATTGCTCAGCTAATCCTCGGTTGCGCCGGCCGGGCGGCGCGCGGTCTTTCAACCTTTTTCCAACCTTTTTCAGGACGTGCCGCTCATTGCGACGGGGCGCGGCGCGGCCTCGCGTGGACTGGGACGTTGCAGGTCCAGCCCACCGGACCTTTACGTCGTCGCTCAAACGGCGGAGCAACTATGCGTAATCTCAGACCTGAAGAACTGAAACACGTTTACGGCGGATGGGACCAGCAAGGATGCGGAGAGCAAGGGCAGCACGGCAGCAAGGGTGGTGGCAGCAAAGCCAGTGGTGGCAGCAAGGGCGGTGGTTCCAAGGGCAGCAAGGGTGGTGGCGGCAGCAAGGGCGGTGGTTCCAAGGGCAGCAAGGGTGCTGGCTCCAAAGGCCACGGATGCTAGGCGAAATGCGCTTCGTGAACCCCATTCCCACGTGCAACGGGAATGGGAAGCGATGATGCACTCTGCCACGTTCCGAGTGCTCCGGCCGCAGGGCTGGGGCACTCGCTTGTTTTTAGAGTCCAAGTCCGAAGCGAGGATGGTGCCATGCTGACGCAAACCTCGAACGTCCCAGGCGAAGACCTGAGTCCGGCAGCGGAACGGAAAGTTCTGTTACAGCGCGCACCTGAGCCGAAGGGCTTTCGACACGAGGAGCTGTGGCTGCTGGGTCAGCCGCCGCTATGGCGCCTCCTCGAATTCGTAAAGGATGAGGTTGTGGAGGGCGCGCGGGCCGATCGCGCGGCATTGACTGCCGAGTGGCGCGCGGCCAGCGATTACTACCAGGAGCTTGAGCACCGCGAAGCTGGAATTGCCAACACCGGCAGCCACCATGAGTTGGATCCGGGCCTCGCGCACCTCGCCGAAGAGGTAAGAGCCCACGCCCAATACCGCGAAAGCTTCAGCACGCTGCCGACGGAATTGGGGATGGTCGAGCTCGACCGGCTGATCGTCGGCCAGAACCACGTGACACGCACCTTCGTCGATCGGCTCGTGGCGCGCATCGGGCCCGCACGCGATCCCGAGGCGCTTTTTCGCGTCTGCCTGCCGCTGAGTGCTGCCAAGCCGCCTGTTCAGATCTGCCGGGTGAGCTCGCAACGCTACGTCTTTCGCTGCGCGTCGGCGGACTTGCGCTATCACCAGGCCACCGTGCTGCATCCAGAACAGATCCAGCACTACCACAGCTTCGGCACGATCGCGGGAATTATCGGGGTGGTGGTTGGTTTCGGTTACGATTTCATGAGCGCTGTGCGAGTGGGCAAGCGGGTCTTGCTGACAAACGGTTATCACCGCGCCTGCGCGCTGCGCGCCCTCGGGCTGACCCACGCACCGTGCGTCATCCAGACGGCGACCGGCGGCGACGAGTTGCGCACAGCCGTCAGGACGCGGGTAGCTGAGCAGCCCGAGTTCTACTTCGAGTCTGCGCGCCCGCCGCTGCTCAAGGATTTCTTCGATCCAAGGATCCGCAAAGTGCTGCCGATCCGTAACCAGGTGCACCTCGTGGAGGTGACCTTCGACGTCAAGCACCTCACCGAAGATCCCATCGTCACGGTGTAAGCCCGTGCTGCCATCCGATCCAACCAATGCAACCGATATCGGCGCAAACAATGGCGCGTCGGGTACGGCGCTCATCGAGCGTGCGATTGTTCGAGTCCGGACGGCCGCGGCTGACTGGGTGGTGCCGAGCGGCACGAGAGGAGGCGAGCAGCTGTTTCGCGAGCAGGTGCTCACCGAGCGGCAGACTCAATGGATGGGTACCGTGCTGCTTGCGCCCCGCCGTTCAGACCGCTGGTTCACGCTCGGCGCCGTCCTGACTATGTTCGCGATATTGGGCCTGCTGTTCTTCGGTGAATTTACGCGCAAGGCGCGGGTTGGCGGCTGGTTGGAGCCGCAGCAGGGTCTCGTGCGCGTGTTTGCGCCCCAGCCTGGCGTGGTCGCGCAGCTGTACGTCAAGGAAGGCGCGCAGGTGCGCAAGGGCGAGCGTCTGCTCAGGCTTTCCGGCGAGCTCGAGAGCACGACGCTCGGTGCGACCCAGGCGCAGATCGTGCGGCGGCTCATCGAGCTACGCGACGCGTTGCGCGACGAGGGACGGCAGCAGGAGCGCCTGCTCACACAGCAGCAGCGCACGTATGCCAACCGGCTGTCGGCGCTGCACTCGGAGCTGAATCAGGTCGAGAGTGACATCGGGACAATGCGGGAGCGCGTAGCGCTCGCGGAGCGCAATACGAAGGCGAACCGCAACCTGCGCGAACAGGGATTCATTTCAGAGCAGCAGCTGCAGCTCGTCGAGGCCGACCGGCTGGAGCAGCACTCGCGGCTCGGCGCACTCGAGCGCCAGCACATCGAGCTCAGGCGCGAACAAGTAACGCTCGAAGGTGAATTGAACGACCTGCCGGTGAAGACACGGGCGGAACTCGCGACCATCCAGCGAAATATGGCGACCGCGGAGCAGGAGCTGGCGCAGGCCGAAGCGCGGCGCGAGATCGTGGTGCCGGCCCCGCAGGACGGCACGGTCACTGCAATCCTCATCGAGCAGGGTGGACATGCCAACATTTCGGCGCCGTTGCTCTCAATCGTGCCTGCGGGCGCGCGCCTCGAAGCACACCTGTACAGCCCGAGCCGCGCCGTGGGCTTCGTGCGCCCCGGACAGCACGTGCTGCTGCGCTACCAGGCATATCCGTACCAGAAGTTCGGGCACTACGAGGGCGTGGTCGCGAGCATCTCACGCTCGGCCGTGAGCCCGGGCGAGCTGCCGCCGCAGCTCGCCGGCATCACTGGGATCGAGCCGGTATATCGCATCACGGTGAAACTCATGCGCCAGACAGTCACCGCCTACGGCCGGCAGGTCGACTTGCAGCCCGGGATGCAGTTGGAAGCGGACGTGGCGCTCGAGACGCGCCGGCTTTACGAGTGGGTGCTCGACCCGCTCTACACGGTTAGCGGGAAGTGGCGGGGATGAATCTGCTCGACAGACTCGAGTTCGGCTGGGGCGCCCGGCTGCCAATGCGGCTGCAGAGCGAAGCGGCCGAGTGCGGGCTCGCCTGCCTCGCGATGATCGCCGGCTACTATGGTTATGGCTCCGACCTCCCGGAGCTGCGCCGGCGACTTGCCGTTTCCCTCAAAGGGGTGAACCTCAAGGACCTGGTGGCGATGGCGGACCGCATCGGGTTCGCCTCAAGACCGGTGCGCCTCGAGCTCAATGAGCTCAAGCAGCTGAAGACCCCGTGCATCCTGCACTGGGACCTGAACCACTTCGTGGTGCTCAAGCAAGTCACAGGCGACCACATCGTCGTGCACGATCCCGCCGCGGGCATGCGGCGCCTGCCGTTGTCGATCGTCTCGAGGCATTTTACCGGCATCGCACTTGAGCTGACGCCTACGGGCGGATTCGAGCCCGCCATGTCAGCGCCGCGCGTCGGCCTGCGTTCGCTGCTCGGGCGCATGGTGGGACTCAAGCAGACGCTCGGGCACCTGTTCCTGCTGGCGCTGGCGATCGAGCTGTTCTCCGTGGTGAGCCCGTTCTTCCTGCAGTGGGTCGTTGACCATGCGTTGGTAACCGCCGACCGCGATCTGCTGCTGACTCTAGCGCTGGGCTTCACGCTGCTGCTGCTGCTGAAGACTGCTGTGTCGGCAATGCGCGGCTGGATGTTGATCGCGCTCGGTGCCTCGATGAAGGTACAGGCGCGCTCGAACCTGTTCTCGCACCTGCTCGGGCTGCCCGCAGCGTACTTCGAGGCGCGTCACCTCGGCGATGTGATGTCGCGCTTCGGCTCGCAGGAGACGATCCTGCAGGCGATCACCACCGACGTCGTCGAGGCGGTCCTCGATGGTGTGCTGGCTGGAGTGACGCTCGGCATCATGTTCCTTTTCGCGCCGGGGCTCGCGGCGCTCGTGCTGGCTGGCACGGTGTTATATGGCGTGCTGCGCTGGACCTTTTACACTCCGCTGCGCCAGGCCTCCATGGAGGCGATCGTCTGGTCCGCGCGCCGCGACAGCCACTTTCTCGAGACGCTGCGCGGGATCAAGACGATCAAGCTGTTCAATGGCCAGGAAGGCCGCCGCGCCTATTGGCTCAACCTCCTGGTCGAGTCGGTTAACCGGCAGCTCACGACGCAGAACCTGCGTCTCGTGTTCAAGATCGTCAACGGGCTGCTGATCGGGGGGCTTGCCATCCTGATTGTCTGGCTTGGCGCGCAGCGCGTGCTGGAGAACCAGATGTCGATCGGCATGCTCCTCGCCTTCATCACTTACAAGGACCAGTTCCTCGGGCGGGTGAGCAATCTGATCGACAAGGGCGTCGATCTCACCATGCTCCGGCTCCATGCCGAGCGGCTGGCCGACATTGCCCTCACCACCCCCGAACCGCGCGAGCAGGTGCTCGTCGAAGACGAGCCGAAACCCCCGGCCGCCATCGAGTTGCGCAACGTGTGCTTTCGGTATGGTGAGAATGAGTCCTGGGTGCTCCACGGTGTGAGCTTCCGCGTCGAGGTGGGAGAGACAGTAGCGATCGTGGGCCCCTCCGGCTGCGGCAAGACCACGCTGCTGAAGATCCTGGCGAGCTTGCTGCAGCCCACGCAGGGGGAGATCCTGATCGACGGGCAGCCGCTGGCACACCTCGGCATCGCGCGCTGGCGCTCCATGATCGGCGTCGTGATGCAGGACGACCAACTGTTCTCCGGCTCCATCTCCGACAACGTCTGCTTTTTCGCCGATCGGCCCGATTTCCGGCGCATCGAGGAGTGCGCACGGCTCGCCGCGGTGCACGACACCATCATGGCCATGCCAATGGGCTACAACACCCTGATCGGTGACATGGGCACGGTGCTCTCGGGTGGGCAGAAGCAGCGTGTGCTCATCGCGCGCGCCCTGTACCGCCAGCCGAGCCTGCTGCTGCTCGATGAGGCCACGAGCCACCTCGACGCAGGCAACGAGAAGGCGGTCAGCGCAGCCATTCGCGCCACTCAGGTCACCCGCATCATCGTCGCCCACCGCGCCGAGACGATCCGCTCCACCGACCGGGCCATTCACCTGGACCCACCCATGGAGCGCTCGCTTTCGCTCTTGAAAATGCCGGATGCGCGCGCGCCCTCGGCGGCCGCAGCGGACCATCCAGCCTGATCTCATCACGACTGCCTGCGTTGGACCCTGGAATTCCGGAGGTGTCAGATGTCGCTACCACAGGCTGAAGCGGACCGATGGAAGGCCTGGGATAGCTTCCTTGAAGCAACACCGGATGCCGGTTTCATGCAGGCGTCGTGGTATGCGGATTTTCGCGCCAGCGTGGGATACCGGAGTTTTGGGGTAACCCTCAAGGACGAGGAGACAATCGTCGGCGGCGCGCTGGTGATGAAGTGGTCGTACGCGCCTCAGAGTTGTTTCTACTACATATCGGACGGCCCGGTCCTCCCGGAGGATGAGTCGACAGCCCACGAGGTGTTCGACGCCATCCTCGAAATCATCGACAAGCATCGCAGGTCTGAGGAGCAGACCGTGAGCCACCTGCGCATCGAGCCGCGCTGGCAGCGCTTGCCGGGTTTCGTGCGCGGCTTCCGCCCTCTCACCTTCCCCGACGCCTATGTAGAGCCCAGGACCACTCTCTGGATCGATCTTCGCCCGGCGGAGGATGCGATCCTGGCTCAGATGAAGTCGAAAGGCCGATACAACATCCACCTCGCGCAGCGGCACGGCGTCTGCGTGGTTGAAGACACTTCCGACCAGGGCCTGGCGGACTTTCTGAGGATCTACAAGACGATGGCTCACCGCAAGGAAATTGAGGCAAAGCCCCCCGGTTACTTTCGGACACTGTTCTCCCTGCTGCTGGCACGCCGGCAGATCTCGATTTTCTTCGCAGAATACCGGGGCAGACGGCTCGCCGCCGCGCTGGTCGTATATTTCGGACGCAGAGCGACCTATTTTTTCGGCGGATCACTGGCCATGCACCGCTCCGTCATGGCCCCTTATCTGCTGCACTTCGAAATCATGCGCAGCGCCAAGGCAAGAGGCTGCGAATGGTACGACCTTTGGGGATTTGATCCGGGAAATGAACCGGACCACCCGTGGCGGGATTTCAGTGCTTTCAAGGCCAAGTTCGGCGGCGTCGTGCACTACCTTGTGCCGACTTTCGATTACGTTTACGACCCCGCGGCCTACGATTACTACGCAGCCCGCGAGCGTGGTGCTGACGCTGCTTGAATGGCCGACACGAAGCGCAGGCCAGCAAACGCCAGGCGGCAGGGTTCGGGACGGGGATGAGAGTGCAACATGCGCAAAATTCATCTCATTAAAGACGCGCTACCCACGCCGCTTTTCGAGCGGCTCGTACACGCCATAAAAATGCTTGGCACGGAACGAACGGAGGACATGGGCAGCTACAGTACGACGTTCTGGTTTGGGCTCGGCGCGCAGCCCACAAACATAGTGGAAGAATGCGTTAGTCGATTGCGTACCTCAGTCCGGTCCGGTCCTCAGTGTGTCGGAATGGAGTGGTGGCTCGGACGCCTCAAGTACGGCGAATCGCTTCCGCTTCACACGGACCGAGACCGTAGCCTCAGAAAACAGACAGGGGAAGTTGTCCATCCCTTGTGGTCGAGCATCCTGTACTTGAATCGTTTTCCTTCCAGCCCGACCATAGTTCTTGATCAAGTGTTGAGTCCCGACGGGAAATCCTGGATACCGCCCGAGCCAAAACACGGCCGGTCCCTCGATCCAATCCCGAACCACTACGTAGTCTTTCGCGGCAATTTGCGTCATGGCGTTGTTGCTCGCGAAGAAAGGGCAAAAGCGGCGGAGCCCGTCAATGGTCCTGGGCCAGAGCAGGAGCATTCTGAGTTGCGCCTGACGTTGTTGATCAACTATTGGGACAGGCGTCCGATGCCACCCAACTGTCGCGACTACGACGGCACTATCTATCCTGCGATCTTGGAGTCGCAGGGGCTGGACATCATGGCCTGACTCGCAGGAGGCAGACGCAACAGCGGCGGCGATCTCATGTCCGCGCGCGAGCTCATGGTTGAATGGCCTGGTCGTATCCCTTCAGCAGGACGCATCTACGTCATTGAAGGGCCGCCGGTCGTGACGGGGTGCGTGACACGGCTCGCGCAATCGTTCTCTCGTCCTTGCCACCGGAATTGAGTCGACGTGAGAGACGCCTCGCATTCGCCAAGCGATTTTACGAGGGCG
>FTDZ01000597.1_pt1 | contig 9926 bp, 8 predicted proteins | sample 1640091 | NCBI WGS metagenome assembly FTDZ01 (sample SAMEA3914816, study PRJEB12502) | metagenome | biome: forest; material: soil | place: USA | collected 2011-09-16 | depth 0.3 m
CAGGCTGCGCATCGCGTCGCTCACGCCGATGATGCCTTCGAGCGCCATCGCACCGGTCTGCTCGCGCAGCCGGCCGTTCTCTTCTTCGAGCTCGCGGATGCGGAAGGCCCGGCGCACGACGATGGACAGCACCGCGGCATTGATGGGCTTGTGATAGAAATCGGTCGCGCCGAGTCCGACAGCCTGCACGGCGAGCTCGCGCGCGTCGTGCTCCGTCATGGCGATTACCTTCGTATCCGGCGCGATGTTCAGGACCTGGCGCACCAGGCCAAGCGCTTTGGCGTCCGCGTCGGCGGCGGTGGCGGTGCCCAGGTCGAGCAGCACCACGTCAGGCTCGACACGCCTCACGATCGACGGCAACTGGTTGCCGCCTTCGCTGAACGCGAGCTCGAGGTCGGCGAAAATCGCCTGCAGCTCCCGGCGCAGAACCGGATCGTTCTCGACAATCAGAAGCTTCCTGCGTTCGCGAGTGCTCATGGCTTGCTGCCCATCGTCCTAACGCGCGCCCTGCCCCATGAATACCACTTCAACCGTCTGCACGAGAATCGCAAGGTCAAAAAGCAGAGTGTTGTTCTTGATGTAGTAGAGATCGTATTGCAGCTTTTCCAGCGCGTCCTGCTCAGAAGAGCCGTACGGATAACAAAGCTGCGCCCAACCGGTAATGCCCGGCTTCACGCAGTGACGCTGAACGTAGTACGGAATCTTCTCCGACAGCTCGGCGACAAACGTGGGCCGTTCGGGCCGCGGGCCAACGAAGCTCATGTGCCCTCGAAGCACACACAGGATCTGTGGCAGCTCGTCGATGCGGCACTTGCGAATGAACGCGCCCACGCGAGTGACGCGAGTGTCGCCCTTGGTGGCCCACTGCGCCTTGCCATCGCGCTCGGCGTCGGTGCGCATGCTGCGAAACTTCATCACATTGAACGGGCGCCCGCCGAGCCCGACCCTGGGCTGTGCGTAGAAGACCGGCGCCGACCATCCCTCTTCGAGCTTGATGGCGATCGCCGTGAGCAACATGATCGGCAAGGTGATCGCCACGATCAGGGAGCTTGCGAGCAGATCGACGAGGCGCGAGGTGGCGAGGCGCATCGTGTCGCGCCTGAATCCCTCGCCGAAGATGAGCCAGCTCGGGTTCAGCACGTCGACGCGCACCCGGCCCGTCTCGCGCTCCAGGAATGTGAGCAGCTCGATGACGTCGACGCCGGCAAGGCGGCAGTCGAGCAGCTCGAGAATCGGGAAGCCGCGGCGCCGGTCTTCCATGGCGACGACGACTTCGTCGACGTTGCAACGTGAACACAGCTCGGCGAGACCGTTCGGCGCGAACAGCACGTGCTCGGCCGGCACCACCGGCGCCTCGCCTTCGGACGAAACGTAGCCGACGAGTTCGAAGCCCCGGCGATCTGCGCGGCGTCTCAGTCGGGACACAGCCCCGGCATTCCGCCCGCACCCGTACACGAGCACGCGCCGCTTGAATATGTTGTCGTCGACCATCTGGGTGAACGTGAAGCGGGAGGCCGCGAGACCGAGAAGCGAGCCGAGCGTCGCGAGACCGAATACGCCGCGCCCGATCCACAGGTTCGGCATCAGATAAAAGAAGAAGGAGGTCACCGTTACCCCGGCGATCACCGCCACGATCAGCCGGACGATCAGGCCACCCGCCCGTGCCCGCTGGCGGGAGCTGTATAGTCCCAGGGCGAGCAGACTGATGAACATAACGCCACTGAACAACAGGGCCCGTGGCCAGATCGCGCCCTCATGCGCCACGATGCTGGCCAGATCGGTGCCAAAGCGCAGGAGCGCGGCAATGACCAGCACGAAAAAGAAGATTGCAGCCTCAGCCACCGCCAGCAGGGCGATGGACGAGTGCACAAATTGTCCGACCAAACGGATTCTCATAGGTCTTCGACTGGCAGCTCCCCGCTATTACCCCTGCCTACCCGGTGTTCGGCACGCAACTTTACAGACAAGTGTAAAGAGAAATAACGATTGGACTGTGCGCGCATTCACAGTTGGCGGCCTGCTGAGTGCTTACAGTGCCGCACTCCAAGAGTGCCCCGCCAAGGGCCCCGTCATGGGAGAACTACAAAATCATGCAGAAACTCGCCTCCGAAACGGTCGTCGAACAGCCTCAGCGTCAGCCCCAGACGAAGCCGGATGCCGAGGCCGCGAACCCCGCCAGTACCGCCTGGGATCCGTACGAGGTCTGGCGCAGCCGCGTGCTCGGAAGGCAGACGGCCGCCCACAAGCCCGCGCGTGAGAACTCGTGACGCCACCGCTGCCGACCTGCCGGAAATCCTGGCGATCTACAACGATGTCATCCACACGTCAACGGCGGTCTTCAGCGAAACACCCGTAACTCTCGAGGACCGCGAGGGCTGGTGGCAAAGCCGCGTCCGCGCGGGCTATCCCGTACTCGTCGCCGACGAGGCAGGTGAAGTCAAGGGATTTGCAAGCTTCGGAGACTTTCGAAGCTGGCCGGGCTACCGACACACTGTGGAACACAGCGTCCACGTGCGCGCCGATAGCCGGGAGCGGGGGATCGGCACGGCACTGATCCAAGCGTTATTCCCAAGGGCCATCGCGGCGCGCAAGCACGTCATGGTGGCCGGTATCGACCGGGCCAACACTGGCTCGATCCGCTTGCACGAACGCCTTGGCTTTGAGCGCGTGGGTGTACTACGCGAGGTGGGCTGCAAGTTCGGGCGTTGGCTCGACCTCGAGTTCCTGCAGCGGACCCTCGACAATGCGACCGGCCCCGCCGCGATCGAACAAATGAAGAATTCCTAGCGTGCGCATGACTCGTCCGTTGCGATGAAAATTCAATCCACACAAGACGCTCGGCAGTTTCGCCGTGCGCTGGGTTCATTTGCGACCGGCGTAACGATCGTGACTACGCGCAGCCCTCGCGGCGAGGACATCGGCCTCACCGCCAACAGCTTCAACTCCGTGTCGCTCGACCCACCGATGGTGCTCTGGAGCCTGTCGAAAAAAGCCAATAGCCTGTCGCACTTCACCGACAGCGGTCGTTTTGCCGTGCACGTCCTTTCTTCTGCGCAAGAGCGGCTGTCGATCGTCTTCGCAACACCGGGCGCCAACAAGTTCGACGGCATCGACGTCACCCGCGGCGCGGGCGACGTACCGCTTCTGCCGGAATGCTCGGCGCGCTTCGAGTGCCGTACGGCTTTCCAGTACGACGGCGGCGATCACGTGATCTTCGTCGGCGAGGTCGAAGCCTTCGCGCACTTCGATCGCAGCCCGTTACTCTTCCACGCCGGGCGTTACGCGCTGGCGGTCGAAAAGGCGGTAGCGCCCCCCGCCGCGCCTGCAGAAGGGGACGCCGGCACCGGCCAGGACTTCCTCATCCCCTTGCTGCGACGAGCCCACTTCCAGCTCTTGCAGGACATGCGCCAGGACCTCGAGCGCCATGGGCTGACCGAAGACGGTTGGTTCATCCTGGGGTTTCTTGGCAAATCCGACGACCTCACGGTTGCCGAGCTCGATAGCCTGCTCTGGCGCCATGGTCGGCGTGTCACCTACGAACTGGTTGCCAGCCTCACCGCGAGCGGCTTCATGCGCCTGCAAGGCGGCTATGACCCGCACGCCCGGGTCGCGCTGACCGAGGCAGGCAAGCACACGATTCTCGAGCTCGCCGCCCTGGCCAAGGCCAACGAATCGCACGCCGAGCGCAATCTCGGCTTCGTCGAAACGCAGCTTCTGAAGCAGGCACTACGCGGCTTGATCCAGGACAGCGAAGCGGGCCTGCCGCCGCTCACGCCGGTTCATCCCGAATGAACGCGCGGAAGCGGCGAATTGCGCGCGCGAACTGGGTCACAGCTTGTCGACCTTTGCGGATGACCTGTCTCTACTTCACAAAAGACATATCCGTAAAGTGATACACTCAAATCAACGTAACCACTTAATTTTTCAGCCGTGACGTCAGCCCAAACCCTGTCCAACCCGAGCGTCGAAGCGAAGATTCGTACCATCCTCACCGAGCACGGCCGGCTCATCCAGGACGCCGCCAGCCTCGACGCCGAAGCCGATCTCTACGAAGCCGGGATGACGTCCCACGCCAGCGTCAACGTGATGCTGGCGCTGGAGTCGCAGTTCGAAATCGAATTTCCCGACAGCATGCTCAAGCGCTCGGTGTTCGAGAGCATTGCTGCAATGGCCGCCGCGGTTGCCGAGCTGCTTGACCGCTGATTCGGGCCGATGTCCTTCCGCATCCAGAGTGTTTCCGGCCATGAGCGCCGGCTGCTAGGTGCGGTTTGGCAGCTTTGTGCCACCCTGCCGAATTCCGTCGAACACCCTGCGGGCCTGCCAGCGACCACCGACTGGCTCTGCGCTGAGACGCCGTCCACCGTTGCGGCTGCTCTGCGTTTGCGGGGCGTCTGGAGTCTGGATGCCGCCCCCAGACGCTTCGACTCGGAAGACTGGTGGTATCGAACCCGATTCGCGCGCGGTCCTGCGTCGGCTGGCCACCCCGGCGTGCTGGTATTCGAAGGCCTGGCGACGCTCGCGGATGTCTGGCTCAACGGAGATCTCCTGCTCCAAAGTCGCAATATGTTCCTCGCGCACGAGTGCTTCGTGGGCGATCTCCTGCGCGATGACAACGAGCTCACGCTTTGCTTCCGGGCGATCGACTCCGTCCTCCTGGGCAAACGTCCGCGTCCGCGCTGGCGCACGCCGATGGTCGAGCATCAACAGTTGCGTTACCTGCGCACCACGTTGCTCGGGCGCACGCCGGGATGGTCTCCCCCGAGCGCAGCGGTCGGCCCCTGGCGCCCCGTCTGGATCGAGTCTCGCCCGACACTGGCCGAATGCAAAGTGTCGCTCAACACCTCGCTCGACGGCGATGTCGGCGTGGCGGTCGCGCGCTGTTCATTGCGCGCATCGGGCGCAAACGACATCGTTCGCGTAACTCTGGTGCTCTCGCGCGATGAGCAGGAGTTCACACAGGCTCTGCGTCTCGATCGCGACAATGGATCGTGCGAAGGCGCGCTGCGAATCCCGAACGTCGCACGCTGGTGGCCGCACACGCATGGGGAGCCCTGCCTCTACGAGGCGCAGCTGCTCATCGAGCGCGGCGGCTCGAACGATCGCATCGACGTGAAACTGGGCCGCGTAGGCTTTCGTACGATCGAAGTCGACACCAGCCAGGGTGATTTCAGCGTGCGCGTGAACGGCGTGCCCGTATTTTGTCGTGGCGCATGCTGGACACCGATTGACGTCGTCAGCCTGCACGCTTCCAAAGATGCTTCGTGGCAAGCGCTCGAGCAGCTACGGCGCGCCGGGCTGAACATGGTGCGCGTCGGCGGAATGACGGTCTACGAGAGTGACGATTTTCTCGACGCCTGCGACGCGCAAGGCATCCTGCTCTGGCAGGACTTCATGTTTTCCAACATGGACTATCCCGACGACGACGAGGTCTTCGTCGCGTCCGTGACTGAAGAAGCGCGCCAGCAGTTGCACCGTCTTACCGGCCGCCCGTGCCTGGCCGTCGTGTGCGGCAACAGCGAAGGCGAACAGCAGGCGGCCATGTGGGGCGCGCCTCGCGAGCTGTGGCAGCCCAAGCTGTTTCACGAAATTCTGCCGCGGCTGACGCGCGAGATTTGCGGCGACGTGCGCTACTGGCCCTCGAGCGCACACGGCGGTGCGTTCCCGCACCAGGGCAGCGTGGGCACCACGTCTTACTACGGCGTCGGTGCATACCTGCGTCCGATGCATGACGCCCGACACGCAGAAATCCGCTTCGCCTCCGAATGCCTCGCGTTTGCGAACGTGCCGGAAGAGCGGACGTTTGCGCGCATGCCCGGCGGCCCCGCACTGCGCGTGCACCACCCTGCGTGGAAATCCCGAACGCCACGCGACCTCGGCGCCGGCTGGGACTTCGACGACGTGCGCGATCACTATCTCGCGACGCTGTTCGGGGTGGATGTGCTGGCGACTCGCTATTCCGACCCCGAGCGCTACTTCGCGCTGAGCCGCGTCGTCACCGGCGAGGTCATGGCGGGGGTGTTCGCCGAATGGCGGCGCAGCCGCTCCACCTGCCGCGGCGGCCTGATCTGGTTCTGGCGTGATCTGTGGGCCGGCGCCGGTTGGGGTGTCATCGACGACGCAGGCTTTCCCAAAGCCGCTTATCACTACCTGCAGCGCACCTTGCAGCCCGTGGCCGTGGCGCTCAGCGACGAAGGCGGCAACGGGCTGGTCGTGCACGCAACCAACGAGCGCAACGAAACCCTGGACGCGACTCTCGATATCGAGCTGTTCCGCGGCGGCGAACGCTGCGTCGGCAGGGCGAGCCGGGCAGTCTCGCTCCCGGCACGCGGCGCCGCCGAGTGGTCCGCGATTGACTGGTTCCCGGGATTTCTCGACCTTTCCTACGCCTACCGCTTCGGCCCGCCCGGCCAGGATCTCATTGTCGCCACTCTGCGGGACTCGCAGGGACACTCGCTCAGCCAGGCGTTCCATTTCGATCTCGGTGCCACGGCAGCGCATCGCTACGAAGCAGGCCTCACTGCCACGGCAACCTCCGTCGCCGACGGCAAATACGAAGTGCTCGTTCGCGCGCAGCAGTTCGCGCAATCCGTGTCCTTCGACGCCGAAGGCTTCGTACCGGATGACAACTATTTCCACCTGGCACCCGGCGCCACCGCGACCGTCACTCTGCGTGCGCTGGCGGGCCCGCCACCACGCGCCCTGCGCGGCCGCGTGCATGCGCTGAACCTGCGCACACCGGCCCGGATCGAAGTCCGGAAATGAGCGAGACCCGCGCCGAACCGGTGTTCTTTGGGCCTGAAGACCGGCCCCTTTTTGGCTGGCTGCATCGCGCCTCCGACGCCTGCGCACCGCTCGGGCTCATCCTCTGCAACCCTTTCGGCTACGAAGCGATCTGCGCACATCGCACACTGAGGCACATCGCGCAGACGGCGGCCGCGGCCGGCATTCCCGTGCTGCGCTTCGACTACGACGGCACCGGCGACTCCGCCGGAACCGATCTCGACCCTGACCGCCTGCGGGGCTGGATCGATAGTGTGCACGCCGCGGTCGATGCCTTCCGCCGCGAGCTGGGCTGCCCAAACGTCGTGCTGCTCGGCATCCGCCTCGGCGCCACACTCGCGACGCTCGCCGCAATTGAACGCAAGGACGTGGTCGGAATCATCGCCATCGCGCCAGTCGTCAATGCGAAGGCGTACCTGCGCGAATTGCGCGCGCTGCAGATGGCAACGGGTGCTGCGGCCAGCTCGGCGAGCTCCGCTGGCCCCGAGGTGACCGAAGCAACCGGGTTCTTGATTACGCCAGCCACCCGCGACGCACTGAACGCAGTAAATCTTGCAACGCTGACGGCGCAGCCCGCACCCGAGCTGCTGATCCTCGATCGCGACGATCTGTCGGGCAGCGAGCGCTGGGTGGAACAGCTCACTCAGCACGGCTGTAAGGTCGATCGCCAGGTATTCAAGGGCTACGTCGAGATGATGCTGAGCCCGCATTCGACCGTGGTCCCGCTGCAGGGACTGGCCGGCTCCATGGACTGGTTGCGCGTACGAGTGGCGAAACTGCAAGCGGCAAGCTGCATCAGTGCGTCGATCCCGAGCGCCGCAGCGGTGTTCCGCAGCGCCGCGCTGATTCCGCCGGTGCCGCGCGCGCGTCATTCAGCGTATGAATCCCTGGAATTCCTGGATTCGAACCGGTCGCTGTTCGGCGTACTCAGCTCGCCGCTGCCCACCGCACGCAGGCCGGGCGAAGGCTCCGTGTCGAAAAGCGTGCTTCTGCTGAACGCCGGGGCCACGCACCACGTGGGCCCCAATCGCATGTACGTGTTGCTCGCACGAATGCTTGCCTCGCTCGGCTACGTCGTTCTGCGAATGGACATCTCCGGCATCGGTGACAGCCTGGCGCGACCGGGTGAAGCCGAGAATATCGTCTATTCCGCTTGCGCCGTCGCTGACATCGGCGAGGCGCTCAAGTATCTTCGCACCCAGGCCGGCGGTGCGGAGTGCTGCGTCGTAGGCCTGTGCTCCGGTGCGTATCACGCGCTCAAGTCCGCGGCAGCGGGTAGCACGCTTGCCGGGCTCGTCATGATCAACCCTCTCACGTTTTTCTGGAAAGAGGGCATGTCGCTGGACGCGAAGCAGTCCGACCAGCGCGTGATCTCTGAAGCTCAGCGCTATCAGCAATCTGCATTCAAGTTGAGCTCGTGGATGAAGCTTCTGCGTGGCGATGTCGACCTGCGTAACCTGTTGCAGGTCGTCTACCGCCTCAACAGCTCCGCGCTGAAGCATTTCCTTCGGGACATCGGACGGCGGCTGCATCTGCCGTTGAAGGACGATCTGGGCCGTGAGCTCGAGTCGGTCGCGCAGCGCGGCATCGATATGCGCTTCGTGTTCGCCGCAGATGACCCGGGCATCGAGCTACTGCGTCTGCAGGGCGGCTCCGTCTATCAGAAACTCCTCCGCAAGCGTCAGCTGGACGTCCGGGTGATCGACGACGCGGACCACACGTTCACCCACCATCGAGCACGAGAAGAGCTGCTGGAAAGCGTGTCTCTGGCCATCAGACAACGACAGACGCCAGGCCCCTGAGCCCATGACGAACGGCCGTCTCTCCGACATCCATGTCCCCGGGCTGGACGGCATCCGCGGCCTCGCGATCCTTCTTGTCATTCCGCACAACGCAACGCTGATGCTCGGCCTCGCGTATCACGGCCCAGGGTATTTCGCGAAGGAATACAGCGTCGTCGGCTGGATAGGCGTGCAGTTGTTCTTCGTGCTGTCAGGCTTCCTCATTACCGGCGGCCTGCTCGATGCCCGCGGCTCCGAGCGCTTCTTCCGAAACTTCTACACACGCCGCGTTCTGCGTATCTTTCCGCTTTATTTCGGCGTGCTGCTGCTGACGTTTGGCGTGTTGGGGCCACTCGGCCTCCTGCCGGCCCAGACGCAGGCTACACAGCACAACCAGATCTGGCTGTGGACGTTCCTGTCCAACTGGACCGACCCGCGAGGAATGGAAGTGCGCGGCTTCGCCCATTTCTGGTCGCTCGCCGTCGAAGAACAGTTCTATCTGATCTGGCCCCTGCTCGTGTATTGGCTCGACGCGCGCAAGCTGCTATACGCAAGCGTTACGCTGTGCGCGGCGGCGTTCATCATCCGGGTAACGATGCGCCTGATGGGTATTCCGGCTGAGAATCTTTACGAATTCACGGTCTGCCGGATGGATGCGCTGGCATTCGGTGCCGCGGCCGCGGCACTCGTGCGAATGCCGGGCGCGCTCGACCGGGTTCGGAAGTGGCTGCCCCGACTGCCCATCCTGGCGCTGGTGCTGCTGGCGACGGGCGCCCTGCTTACACATATGTATCAGCGCACCGGACTTGGTACCCAGACCTTCGGGATGACGACGCTCGCGGCGGGGTTCAGCATGCTCGTGCTCGGTGCCTCGCAGCTTCCCCGGGGCAGTGTGAACTGGTTCACGGCACCCCTGACCTGGGCGCCGCTGCGGTCCGTCGGCAAATACAGCTACGGCATGTACGTCTTCCACATGCCGCTTCATCTGCTGGTGGGGGAGCACCTTCTTGGCCGGCTTGCGGTCGCCCCACGTGCTTCGACAGCTGTGATCTACGCAATTGCGATCACCGTGGCGTCGTATGTAATTGCGTTCATCTCATACAATCTGTACGAGGCTCGTTTCCTCCGGCTGAAACGGTACTTTGCACCGGCGCCGGCACCGGCAGCGCTGCCCGGAGCGGAGGCCGTTTGAGCAGGACGGAGCGGGTCGAATCGATCGCGGGACTTCGCACCGTCGTTGTCGGAACGCAGTCGACAGCGATCACGGTCATTTTGTTGCATGGTTATTCAATGACGCCCGAGGACCTCGTGCCGTTCACCCATTCGCTCGGCCTGCCGGCCAGGTACTTCCTGCCGCAGGGGCCG
>FTDZ01000266.1_pt1 | contig 9776 bp, 7 predicted proteins | sample 1640091 | NCBI WGS metagenome assembly FTDZ01 (sample SAMEA3914816, study PRJEB12502) | metagenome | biome: forest; material: soil | place: USA | collected 2011-09-16 | depth 0.3 m
GGATGGGGGCGCCGCGGAATCGGTGTGGGCGTTGGAATCGGCGACCGCGACATTCGCACCGTGACCGAGGGTTCATTGACGATCGACGTGGTCGATCACCAGCGCAGCGAGCTCATCTGGAGCGGCACGGCCGCCGGCCGCCTCACGCAGAAGGCGCTGAACGATCCGCAACCTGCCATCGACAAGGCCGTAGGGCTGATCTTCGCCAAGTATCCGAAGCAACCGCTGGTTGCGGCGGCAGTCAAGTCGAAGTGATTCGGGGGTGCCGCCCGAGCGGTGCCACCGGGAGACCTCATCGTTGAACCCGGCTCACCGTGCGGCAGGTGCCATCATGTGGCTCGCGGCTGCTGCCACGCTTTGCGGGTGCGGTGGAGTCGGGCGGCTGGCACCGGATGCGCCCGCGGGCGTCAGTCTCGCCGGCACGTGGAAGCTCAATCCCGCCGCCAGCGAGGATCCGCATGCCCTGCTCGAGCGCATGCGGCGCGACGCCATGAAACACATGCGCGCGCGCGGTCCGGAGACCGATTGGGAACTGGACCCGGAGGCGGCCCCGCAGGGAGGCCAGACGACGGGCCAGAGGGGTGATAGGCGGGCGCGCGGGCGCACGCAAAGCGGCACATCCTCCGACGCTGACACGCGCGCAGCCGGGCCGATATCCGACCGCCGGGGCGCACTGCTCCCCAACGCGATCTACGAACGGGCGCTCGCGTCCCAGCTGAATGGCGACGAGCTCACGATCGAACAGAGTGCGGCGCAGCTGGTCGTCGCCCGCGGGGACTCGCGGCGCACCTTCACGCCCGGCGGAGCAAGCGTCGTGTCGGTCGCCGACGGCGTCGCGGACCAGCGCTCCGGTTGGACGGGGCGGGAATACGTCATCGAGCTCAGGCCGCAGGTCGGGCCGCGAGTGATCGAGCGCTACGGGTTGTCGGCCGAGAGCCGGCAGCTCATCGAGAAGCTCACGCTGAGCGACGAGGGCATACCGAAGCTCGAATTCACACGCGTTTACGACCGGGGGATAGCGACCCAACACGCGCTTCCGACCAGCAACTGACCCACGCGCGCGTGCAGCTGGACGGGTCGCAGGTGCAGCTCGCAACGCCGGCTTTGCGAGGAGTGCCACGACAATGCTATTTCGGGCGGGCGCCTGAGGATTCAACGGGGTCGAAACGACCCCGTACAGACCACCCCACGAAATTGAGCTTTGCGCCGCATATGAGCGAAGTCCGCGGTACAAGACGCTCAATTTCGCGGGGACCCCGGTCCAGGGCGCGAAGCGCGCCGTAAGATTAGGGTTACGGTATACATCTCACTCGAGAAGGCATCGTCGTGGATCAGGCAACCTCTGCGGAGACGCTGTCGGCACTCGCCGCGGATGCCCAGTCCGAGCGCGTGCCGCTGCGCAGGACGGATTTGCTGGTGATCGCCGCATTCTGGACGTTCATTGCGCTGCTCACGTCTGCGAATACGCTTCTTGATCCGCGCGGCCGCGGATTGCAGGCGGTCCTGCCCGCCGCTCCCGTTGCCGTCGCATTCATCGAGTCCTACCTGTGGGCCGCGATCACGCCGCTGGTGTTCTGGCTCGCGAGTCGCTACCAGCTCGAGCGTCCGCACCTGCTGTCGCGCATTGCGTTGTTCTTCTGCGGTGGCATGGCGATCGCGGTCGGCATGGACGTCTTGACCGGGCTCCTGCGCTTCAACGTATTCCACCTCTGGCGCGGACGCATCCCGGATCTGGGCCCGTTGTGGCGCCTGCAGCATCTGTGGTTCATGAACGAGTTCATCGTGTACATCGCGATCCTGGCAGGCGGCATCGCACGCGATTACTTTCTTCGCTATCACGCGCGCCGCGAACAGACGATCCGCCTGCAGGCGCAGCTCGCGGACGCCCGCCTCGCAGCGCTCCGGACGCAGCTGAATCCGCACTTTCTGTTCAACACCCTGCACGCGGTTTCGGCGCTCGTGGAGCGCGACCCGCGCGGCGTACGCCGCATGATTGCGCGCCTGAGCGAGCTGCTGCGCACGACGCTCGACGGGGCGGATGAGCAGGAAGTGCCGCTCCAGCAGGAGCTCGTGTTCATGCAGCGCTATCTCGATATCATGCAAATCCGTTTCCAGGGTCGTCTGCGCGTGCACTCGCATGTCGAGCCCGACGTACTGAATGCGCTGGTGCCCAATCTGATCCTGCAGCCGCTCGTGGAAAATGCTATCAAGCACGGCGTGAGCAAGATCGACGACGCCGGGCGCATCGAGATCCACGCGCGTCGCGACGGCGAACGACTGCACCTGAGTGTGCGCGACAACGGACCCCGCTTCGAACCGAGTGAGCGCCATTCAGAGGATGGCCTGGGCTTGCGCAACACCCGCGCTCGGCTGGCCGAGCTGTACGGGTCCGCGCAGGGCCTGACGATCCGCGCCGCCGGAGACGAAGGCGTCGTTGCGGAGGTCACGATCCCTTACCACACTCGTGCGGATCTGCGTGCGGCGGCCGTCGTGGCGCACGCCTGAGGACACGGCGTGTTGTCAAAGAGCCCGCTGCGCGTGCTGCTCGTGGATGACGAGGCACTCGGCCGGCAGCGGCTCGAAGATCTTCTGCGCCGCGAGAGCGACGTCGAGATCGTCGGCAGCGCGGAGAACGGCGACGCGGCGGTCGCGGCAATTCGCGAGCTGCGTCCCGACCTCGTGTTCCTGGATGTACAGATGCCCGGCAAGACCGGGCTCGAAGTCATCGCCACGATCGGCGCAGAGAACATGCCTGCGACTGTGTTCGTCACGGCATACGATCAATATGCACTGAAGGCGTTCGATCTCGCCGCAATCGATTACCTCGTGAAGCCGTTCGATGACGAACGTTTCGAGCAGGCGTTCGCCCGCGCCCGCCGGCTCATCGGGCTCGAGCAGGTGGACCGGCTGTCGGAACAATTGCGTGCGGTCCTGCATGGGAGCGGCGCGGAGACCCGGCCGGCCGCGGTGACCGGCGCCGGCCATCTCGAGCGCATCGCCGTCGAAACGCGCGGGCAGGTGCGAGTGGTCCCGGTCGAGCAGATCGAATACATCACTGCGAGCGGTCCGTATGCCGAGCTGCACGCGAACGGCAGGACGCACGTGATCCGTGAACGCATGCAGGCGCTCGAGGAACGCCTGGATCCGGCGAGGTTCTTTCGCATTCATCGATCCGCGATCGTGCGGCTCGATCAGATCGAAACGCTCCTGCGCGATCCCGGAGGCGACTACGGTGTGCGGCTCAAGAGCGGCGTCACGCTCAGCGTCAGCCGCAATCGCATCGAGCAGCTCGAGCGCTGGATGGGACTCACGGGCTGAATGGGACGGCGCTCTCGGCCGTTCACGAACACGCTCGCCGTGTCGGACACGCTTCTTAGAGCCGAATGCGCTGCCACGCTCCGGACCGCCAGCGCAAGAACAACATCGTGCCGAGCAGAAAGATGTAGCACACCAGCGCTGTCCAACCGCCGATCGAACCCCAGCCGGCCTGCGGCAGGAAGTGAAACCACCCCTTCCCCGGTGCAAACGTCAGCGCGTGAGCGAGCGGCACGAACATGAACCACGAGAGCGCCAGCACGAGAGCGGCGGGCACCAGTGCATCACCGGCGCCGCGCAGGCACAGGCCGCTCCCGATGTTGAGGCCGTCGAAAAACTGATACAGCGCAGCAAGCCACAGGATGTGTGTGCCGAGCGCGAGAACGGTTGCGCTTTCGGCGTCATGTGCCCCCGTAAACAGCGGCAACAACCACGGTCCCGCGAGCGCAAGCAGCACGCCGGAGCATCCCATGTAGAGTGCCGCGAGCGCGATCACCCGCGTGCCGAGCCGCATCGCCCACGCGCGGTCGCCCGCTCCGATCGCCTGACCCACGAGGGTCGTGCCGCTCAGAGCGATGCCGAACCCCGGCATGTATGCGACGGACGTGAGGACCATCACGATCTGCGTCGCGGCCCCGTCCGGCGCGCTGAGCCGCACCTGCATCATCTGGAAGATGGAAATGCCGATGAGATCCGCCGCGTACAGCAGCCCCATTGGAAAGCCGAGCCTGAACTGCTCCCAGAGGAGACTTGCCCGCGGTCGCCAGGTCAGGTGTGATCGGTAGTTCCGCCGGTACTCCCGTCGCAGGAAAAATGCAGCGCCAAGCACCAGGCCCAATGCTTGCGCCACCGTGGTAGCCCAGCCCGAGCCCGCCACGCCCCAGCCGAAATCAAAGATGAAGAGCTGGTTGAACAGCGCGTTCGCCAGCGCTACGAGACACGTGACGAGCACTGTGACGCGCGGCCGGCCGATGCCATTGAAGAATCCCAGCAGCGCCCAGGTCGCCGTGCCGAAGGGCGACCCTGCCACGCGCGGCAACCAGAACTGCGCCGCCAGTTGCTCGATGTCCGCATCGAATCCGAACGGTGACAGCATCCAGCGCCCGGCCGCGCCGGCGGCGAGGAACAGCGGTACGGCGCACAGGATGCCCCAGAGAGCGATCCACACGGCCTGCGACGCACGCGCGTAACGCCGCGCGCCGTACGCCTGCGACACGATGGTCTGCACGGCCATGCCGATGCCGCCCAGTACCATCACGACGACGAGTACCAGCCATTGCACCGCGCCGACCGCGGCCAGAGCTCGCGTCGAGATCCGACCGATGAACCATACGTCCGTGAGATTGAGCACCATCTGCACGGCGCTGTTTGCCACCAGGGGCAGCGCCAACGCGAGCACGGCGCGCAGATCGACCTGCGCGCGGCCTGCGGCGTCGATCCGTAGCGCGGGCAATCGCGTGGCACCGGGCGCGATACGGGTATCGATGGAATCCATGGCTCGAGTCGGGCGGAACCGCGTCCGCGGCAGGCGCAAAGCGCGGCATCTTACACAGCGGTCTTTACGAAGTCGTGCCCGCCCAGCCACCCCGGGAAATTGAGCTTTACTCGCCAGGCGAGCGCGCACCGACGGACAAGATGCTCAATTTCGCGGGGACCCCGGCAAGAGATTGAGGTTTACGCTATATACGAGAGGTCCAGGATGCCCCCGGTCATGGCGGCGCGCAGCGCGCTGAAAGCAGAGCTCTGAAGCGATGACACCCCGAAACTCCTCCGGCGCCGCCGCGCGCCGCTCGGCCAAGCGCGCCAGAAGAGGGGCTCGCGGGAAATTGACGCCGGGACGCATCAGTCGCGGCCTTGCTGCGACGGAGGTCCCGATCGGGAGCGACGCTCCTGACGGTGCTGCACTTGCCGCGCTCGTCGTCGAGGCGGGTGGCGCGCCCATCGGGGCATACCGCGATCCGTTGGGCGGCCGCCTCATCATGCTCGCCTCGCTCCCGCTCGCGGCCGTGCAGCCGACGCCTTTTCAGCGCGATCTGTCGCCTGCCCACGTCAAGCGGCTCGCCGCCAAGATCGACGAAACCGGAGCGTTCCTCGATCCGTTGATCGTGGTGCGGGGCGAGGCGGGGCGGCTGTGGACTCCGAACGGCCGCCATCGCCTCGCGGCGGCCAAAGTACTCGGACTGCGGCAGATCACGGCGCTCATCTCGCCCGACGAATCGCTGGCCTATCGCATCCTCGCGCTCAACACGGAAAAGGCGCACAACCTCAAGGACCGCAGCCTCGAGGTGATCCGCATGGCACGCAATCTCGCGAAGCGGCAACGCCAGGTGCGCGAATCGCAGCTCGCGGCCGAGTTCGAGGCGGCCGAGCTGCTGACGCTCGGACTCATCTACGAGAACGCGCCGCGCTTCGCCGGCGGCGCCTATAGCGCGTTCCTGAAGAAGATCGACCGCTTCAGCGACCGGACGCTCGCGGCAAGCCTGCGCGAACGCGAAGGGTACGCCGCGCGGCTGCTGGAGATCGACGCGCAGGTAAAGCGCGTCGTTGCAGCGTTGCAGGCACGTGGCTTCAAGTCGCCGTACCTGCGCAACTACGTCGTCGCCCGGATCAACCCGGTGCGCTTTCACAAGGCGAAGAAGGGCGATACGCAGCCAGTCATGCCGATCGCGCAGGCGCTCACGCGGATGACGGCCGCGGCGCGCAAATTCAACCTCGGGTCCGTATCGAATTCGGAGCTCGCGTGGGTCGCGATCGGCGCCGGCGCGCATGAATGACGGGTACGATCCCGCGCCGGATGCCATTGGTGTTCACCTATTCCGCGACCGGCCGACGTCGCTCCGCGACGGCGTCCGCAATCCGTGCGTAAGCCGCCGCCTGCTGCTGGCCGCGCTCGGCGGCACCGGCGACGGCCATAGCCTCTTCGAAGACCGCACGCGCGCCGTCCCCGTCACCCGCTGTCGCCCTTGCGGCAGCGAGCGAGCCCAGCGCGCCGGCACGCAGATCGGAGCTGCGAATCCCGCGCACGGTCGGAACGGCGGCCTCGATCGTCCGCCGCATGCCGGAGACGTCATGCCGCACCGCCTGCGAGCGCAGAATTCCGAAGAACGCGGCTGCGCCGGACTGCAGGTCATCGAGACCGCGGGCGGCGGATATCGCGCCCTCGAGATCACCGGATTCGGCCTGGGCCGCCGCGATGTCCCGCATGAGCAAAGGACGCAGGCTCGGATCCGTGACCTGCAGCGCGGTCGCGCGCGCACCCTGGAAATCTCCGGCCCGCGCCTGCAGCGGCGCAATCCGACCGAGCAGCGTCGTCCGGAAATCCATGCGGCGCATGGTGCGCGCGCGCGCCAGCGCCCGGCGCAGCGTAGTGCGCGCCCCGTCGGAGTCGCCGGCCCCAATTTGGGCACGCGCCACCTCCGTCAGCGTCGCGGCTTTTCGGTCGGCGCTCGCACGGGCACGATCTACCGCGATCAAAGCCTGCGCAAACATCGCGCGAGCTTCGGATGCGCCGTCGATACTCACGCGCGCCACCGCCACCCGTCCAAGCGTTTCCGCCCGCAGCAGCTTGTCGTCGATCTGATCGGTGGTCGCGAGCGCGCCGGCGATGTCGCCCACGCCGGCCTGTGCACCCGCGATCTCGGCGATCGCGCGCGCCCGGCCCATGTCGTCCTTCAAGCGTGCCGCGAGCTGGCGCGCCTCGGCCACGTTGCCGTCCATCGCGAGGGCCGCAGCCACGTCACCGATCGCAAGCGCATTGATGACGCTGTGCACGATACTGCGCGCGGTCGCAAGCGCTGCGGTGAGATCCCCGTCGTTCGCCTGCAGAATTGCGACCTCGCGCAGGCTTTTGCCCTGCATCGCCGCATCGACGATCCGTCGCGCGGTGGCGAGCGCTCCCTGAATGTCGCCACCGCTCCTGCGTTGATCGGCAATGGTGAGCAGAACCGCATCCCGCAGGTCCGGGTCGCTGATGGCGGCGGCTGTGGCCTCGGCATCGGTGAGGTCGTCGGCTTTCGCCTGCGCAACTGCGATGTCGTGCAACGCCCACGACAGGAGCGGCCCCTCGGCAATCCTGTCTGCGGCGGACCTCGCCTGCCTCAGCGTCTCGCGCGCGGCGCCGACGTCCTGCGCGGCGACCTCGGCTTCCGCTATTTCCGCAAGTGCCTGGGCGCGCCGGTAAGGATCACTGATCTCGGAGGTGGCGCCCAGCGCCCGGGTGGCGGCATCGCGAGCCCAACTTAAGTGACCCACGGACTCGGTCTGAGCCACGACGACCGGCTCGGCCACCAGCAACAGAATCAGTGCCGCGACCACGGTTATATGCTTCTCACCGACTGCGCCGGAGCGGAAGACTCTAGCCGAGAGCGGCGCGGTGCGGAACAGAACTTGCTACGCTCGTGCTTCAGGCCACGGGGTACGCAGTGCTGACCATGCCCGATCGCCACGAACATGCTCTGGCCAGTCTGCTCGAGCACCTGCCGGTCATGGTATTTCGCCTCGACCGGGATCTGCGCCACTTGTACATCAACCCGGCCGTAGAAGCGGTCACGGGTTGGTCACCGGCGGATATCGTGGGCAAAACGGGCCTCGAAGCCGGCTTCGAGCCGGAAATGTGGCGCCCCTTCGAAGCGGCGTGCCGTCATGTGCTGTCGACGGGGGAGCCGCAACACGTCGACTTCGTCGCCTCCACCCCGCGCGGCAAGCGTCATCTCGAGGCACGCCTGTTCCCGGAATCCGGCGGCAGCGGTCACGTAGAGTCCCTCATTGGCATGACCGCGGACTGGACACAGCGCAAGAGTGTCGAAGACGCGTTGCGGGACAGCGAGGAGCGCTACCACGCCCTGATCGCACAAGTGAAGAGCTACGCCATCTTCGCGGTCGATCTCGCCGGTCATGCCACCACGTGGAACGAAGGGGTGGAGCGGATCCTCGGCTGGTCGCGGGAGGAATTCATCGGTCTGCCAACCGAAAGACTCTTCACGCCGGAGGACGTTGCCGCCGGGATTCACCGGGACGGCCTGCAGAGCGCCGCACAGGACGGTAGTGTTGCCAGCGACCTGTGGCTGCTGAAGAGAGATGGTACGCCATTCTTTGCGAGCGGCATCTTCAGCCGCGCCATCGATGCCTCCGGACACGTCATCGGCTTCAGCGTCGTGCTGCGCGATCGCACGGCATGGAAGCGCGCGCAGGAGGAGCGCGATGCGCTGCTCGAGAGCGAGCGCAAGGTGCGGCAGGATGCGGAGCATGCCAGCCGGCTCAAGGACGAATTCCTCGCGACCCTCTCGCATGAGCTGCGTTCCCCACTCAACGCCATCGTCGGCTGGGTGCACATCGCGCGCCGGCATTCGGCGGATAACCAGGAGCTCGCGCGCAGCCTCGACACGATCGAGCGCAACGTCCGCGCCCAGACGCAGATCGTGAACGATCTGCTCGATATGAGCCGTATCATGACCGGCCAGGTGCGCCTCGACCTGCAGACCGTCGAGCTGCGTGACGCCGTCGCCAACGCGCTCGAAGCGATCCGCCCCGCGGCCGACGCCAAACGCATCCGTCTCGAGAACGCGCTGGATGGCAGCATCGGCTGGACCAAGGTGGATCCGGCGCGGCTCCAGCAAGTGCTGTGGAACCTGCTCTCCAACGCGATCAAGTTCACGCCACCCGGGGGCCATGTGCACGTGGCACTCGAGCGTGTGAATTCGCACGCCGAGATCGCCATCGAGGACAGCGGCGTTGGGATCGCGCCCGGATTCCTGCCGTACGTGTTCGAGCGTTTCCGCCAGGCCGACGGCTCGACGACCCGGCGCCACGGTGGCCTCGGCCTCGGCCTGTCGATCGTCAAAAGCCTGGTCGAGCTCCACGGGGGCTCCGTCAAGGCGGCGAGCCCGGGTGAAGGGCAAGGGGCGATTTTCACGCTGACACTCCCCATCGTACCCACACACGCCGAGGAGGGGGGAGTGGATTCGCGTGCGCGCTTCGCGCGCGATCTCGACGCGCTTCCGCGCCTCAACGATATCGCGGTTCTCGTGGTCGACGACGAGGCGGACTCGTTGCTCTTCTTCGGGCGATTGCTCGAGGAATGCGGCGCACGCGTGCTGCTCGCCGTGGATGCAGACCAGGCGATGGACACGTTGCGAAGCGAATCCGTGGACATCCTGATCAGCGATATCGGCATGGCGGGAGCCGACGGCTACCAGCTCATTCGCGAGATGCGCGCGCTGCCGGATGAGCGCGTCGCGACCATCCCCGCAGTCGCCGTCACGGCCTACGCGCGTGCAGAGGACCGGCGCAGGCTCCTGCTCGCAGGTTACCAGATGCACCTGTCCAAGCCGGTGGAGCCGCAGGAGCTGGTCGCGGGCATTGCAAGCCTCATCGGTCTCACCAACCGTCATTCCGCGCATAAGCGCACTCCGCCGTAGTCGGACCCGACGCGCGGTCCGCGTTGCGGCCGGCCGTGCGGTCGA
>FTDZ01000691.1_pt1 | contig 9564 bp, 7 predicted proteins | sample 1640091 | NCBI WGS metagenome assembly FTDZ01 (sample SAMEA3914816, study PRJEB12502) | metagenome | biome: forest; material: soil | place: USA | collected 2011-09-16 | depth 0.3 m
CTCACCTGCTTGAGGGTCGCGAGCTCGCCCGTGCTGAGCTCGCGACCCTCAAGCAGGTGAGAGTCGGTGTCGTTGCGGACCAGGAGTTCGCCGACGCGTTCAGCGGAACCGTGACGCCGGAGGAAGCGATCGTTGCCCGCATGAACATCGTCGATGGGATCTTCTCCACACAGGTGGGCGTGAAGATCGAGCTGGCACCGCCCACGATCTTTCGCCAGAGCCCCGAGCCGTTCACGCGCTCGAAAGCCTCGGACCTGCTGACCGAAGTGCGCGACTACCGGCGCGGGACGCCGCAGCAGATGGCACTCGGACTGACCCACCTGATGACGGGACGGAATCTGGACGGCCAGACCGTCGGAATTGCGTACATCGGCACGGTGTGCGAGGGAGAGGACGCCGCCAGCCTGTCGGAAGCCACACGCTCGACCACGACCGCCGCACTCATCGCCGCGCACGAGATAGGCCACAACTTCAACGCGCCCCACGATGGCGAGGCAGGCAGCGCATGCGCCTCGACGCCCCAGACCTTTCTGATGGCACCGCGTCTGAACGGCAGCGACCATTTCTCCGCCTGCAGCCTTCAACAGATGCAACCGGTCCTCCGGAATGCAAGCTGCTTGAGCGCATACACGCCGCCAGACGCGGCAATCGTGGTGACGGCAGGTACTCTGCAGGCCAGCGTGAATACTCCATTCACGGCCTCGTTTTCGGTGCACGCGAACGGCAATGATGCCTCGAAGGACGTTGCCGCGACAGCCGCGTTGCCGGCCGACCTCAGCCTGCAATCTGCGACTGCAGCGGGCGCAACGTGCACGAGCGGCGCAGGCACGGTCAGCTGCGCTCTGGGCACGCTCATGCCGGGCGAGACACGTCAGATCGATCTCAACATGGTGGGCGCCACCGCCGGTACTTCCACGGTGAATCTATCGCTGGCGTCGTCAAACGACGGCGTCGACAGCAACAATTCAGGGACGATCACGGTTACGATCGCAGCGGCCGCGAGTCCGCCCACTGGCGGCTCCACGATCGGGGCCGGTACCACTACCGGTGCGAGCGGCAGCGGCGGTGGCGGCGGGCGCCTGGATTTCGCGTTGCTTGCGCTGCTCCTTGCGCTCCTTGCACGGCAGCACGCCGGAGTCCGCCGGGCTGTGCTACGCGAATACGATTAGCAGATCCTTCGCGTCGACGCGCATACCTGGTCGTGCGAGCACCTCGGCAACTGCGCCGTCACCCTCGGCGCGCACGGCCGTCTCCATCTTCATCGCCTCGAGCGTCACGAGCGGATCGCCGCGCGCGACCTTCTGACCCGCCACGACGCTGACCGTTGCCACCGTTCCCGGCATCGGCGCACCGACATGCTTCGTGTTGCCGAGGTCTGCCTGTCGCTGCGGGGGCTGTTTGGGGACCTGACTGCGGTCGGGCACGCGCACCGAACGCGGCTGTCCGTTCAGCTCGAAGAATACCGTGCGCGTTCCATCTTCGTGCGGCTCGCTCGACGCCACATAGCGCACGATCAGCGTCTTGCCGCGCTCGAGGTCGACGCTGATCTCCCGTCCGGGTTCCATACCGTAGAAGAACACCGGCGTCGGTAGGATCGAGACGTCTCCGTACTGCACTCGCTCCGCCGCATAGTCGAGCCACACACGCGGATACATCAGGTAGGACGCGAGATCCGCATCGGTCACCGGGCGGGGAAGCTTCTGTTGAATACGCTCGCGTTCGGCCACTAGATCGACGGGGGGGAGGGCGGCGCCCGGGCGCGTCGCAAGAGGCGTGCTGCCTTTCAGGACCTTGCGCTGCAGGCTCTCGGGGAATCCTCCATACGGCTGTCCCAACTCGCCGCGGAACAGCTGCACGACCGATTCCGGAAACGCAACCTCGGTGTCCGGATCGAGCACCTTCTCGCGGGAGAGGCCGCTCGTGACCATGAGCAGGGCCAGGTCCCCGACCACCTTGGAGGTCGGTGTCACCTTGACGATGTCGCCAAACATCTCATTGACGTCGGCGTAGGCCTGCGCCACTTCAGGCCACCTCGCATCTTCGATGCCCAGGGAGCGCGCCTGCTCTCGCAGATTCGTGTACTGCCCGCCGGGCATGCCGTGCACGTAGACCTCGGAGGTCCCGGAGCGGATGTCGCTTTCGAACGCACCATAGAGCCTGCGCACCTGCTCCCAGTAGACGGAGATCGCGCGCAGCCTGGCCGGATCGATGCCCGGGTCACGCGGTCCGTGCCGCAGCGCCTCGACGATCGAGCCGAGATTGGGCTGGGAGGTGAGCCCGCTCATCGAATCGAGGGCGCCGTCGATCGCATCCGCGCCCGCGTCGATCGCCGCGAGCACGCTCGCCGCGGCGATGCCACTCGTGTCGTGCGTATGAAAGTGAACCGGCAGGCCAATTTCTTGCTTGAGCGCTTTGACCAGCGTGTAGGCGGCGCGCGGGCGGCACAGCCCCGCCATGTCCTTGATGCCCAGAACGTGGGTGCCGGCGGCTTTGAGCTCGCGAGCCAGCCGCAGATAGTAGTCGAGCGTGTACTTCCTCTCGTGCGGATCGCTCAGGTTGCCGGTGTAGCAGATGGCTGCCTCGCACAGGCGCCCGGACTCGAGCACGGCGTCGATCGCGACGCGCATGTTCTCGACCCAGTTGAGCGAGTCGAAGATCCGGAACACATCGATGCCGCGCTGTGCCGCCTGCGCCACGAAAAACTGCACCACGTTGTCAGGATAGTTGGTGTAGCCGACGGCGTTGGCCGAACGCAGCAGCATCTGCAGCAGCAGGTTCGGCATGCGCTCGCGGAGCACCGCGAGACGCTGCCATGGATCTTCCTTGAGAAAGCGCATCGCGACATCGAAGGTGGCGCCGCCCCAGCATTCGACGGAGAAGAGCTGCGGCAGGAGAGTGGCGTAGCGGGGAGCCACGATAGCCATGTCGATCGTGCGCATCCGCGTCGCGAGCAGCGACTGGTGCGCATCGCGCATGGTCGTGTCCGTGAGCAACACGCGCTTTTCGTCCAGCATCCACTTCGCGAACGCCGCAGGACCGAGTTCATCGAGCTTCTGCTTCGTGCCGGCGGCCGGCTCAGAAACCCCAGTCTGCGGGAGCCGGGCTGGCGTGAGACGTTCCGGACGAATCCGGTGCTTGACCTCCGGATTGCCGTTGACGATGGTCTCGCCGATATACGTGAGAATGCGGGTGGCGCGGTCGCGCTTGCGCGGCCAGCGCAGCAGCTCGGGAGTCTCGTCTATGAATCGGGTGGTGTAGTCGGCGCGTGCGAAGCGCGGATGCGTGATCACTTGATCGAGGAATCGCAGATTCGTCACGACGCCGCGGATGCGGAACTCCCACAGTGCGCGGTGCATGCGTGCAATGGTTTCCTCGGGCGAAGGGGACCATGCCGTGACCTTGACCAGAAGCGAATCGTACGAACGGGTGATGATGGCGCCGGAATAGGCGGTACCCGCATCCAGGCGCACGCCGAACCCTGCAGGACTTCGGTACGCGGTGATCGCGCCGTAGTCGGGGATGAAGTTGTTCTCCGGATCTTCGGTCGTGATGCGGCACTGAAGCGCGTGCGCGCCAATGCGGATCTGCTCCTGGGGCGGTACGCCGCTTTCAGGCGTGCCGATGCGCGCGCCTTCTGCAATGCGGATCTGCGCCTTGACCAGATCGATGCCGGTGGCGCACTCGGTGACCGTATGCTCTACCTGGATGCGCGGATTGACTTCGATGAAGTAGAACTTGCCGCTTTCCGCATCCTGCAGGAACTCCACCGTTCCGGCGTTCAGATAGCGAACCGCGCGGCCGATGACGAGTGCGGCCTCGCACAGCTCAGCTCGTTGCGAGTCGGTCAGGAACGCCGCCGGCGCGCGCTCCACGACTTTCTGGTTGCGGCGCTGCACCGTGCAATCGCGCTCAAAGACATGGACCAGACCGCCCTGACTGTCTCCGAGGATCTGCACTTCGACGTGCCGGGCGCGACGCACCAGCTTCTCGAGATACACCTCATCGTTCCCGAACGCAGCCTTGGCTTCGCGCCGTGACACAGGCAGAAGCTCGGCGAGCTGCGCGTCGCTTTCGACGAGGCGCATGCCGCGCCCGCCGCCACCCCAGCTTGCCTTGAGCATCACGGGGTAGCCGATCCCTTGCGCGAGCGGCACGCAGTCCTCGATGTTTGGCGGCAGGGGTGGGGTCGCAGGCATCACGGGCACGCCCGCGGACGTGGCGAGATTGCGCGCCGCGACCTTGTTGCCGAGGGTGCGCATGATCTCCGGCGTGGGCCCTACGAAGATGACACCGCTCCCTGCACACGCTTGCGCAAACTCCGGGTTCTCTGCCAGGAAGCCATAGCCCGGATGAATGGCGTCGACGTGAGCTTCACGTGCGATGCGGAGGATGTCCTCGATGTCCAGGTACGCTGCGACCGGCTGTTTGTCGCGCCCGACGAGATACGCTTCGTCGGCCTTGGTGCGATGGAGCGAGAAGCGGTCCTCCTGCGAGTAGATTGCAACCGTGCGCATGCCGAGCTCGTTCGCTGCGCGCATGACGCGGATCGAAATCTCGCCCCGATTGGCGACCAGAAGGCTGCGGATCCGCTGCGACATGGTAATTTTCACTTTAGTGCGCGCCGGGGAATTCCCCGGGGGGGGAAACAGATGACCTCGCAGCCACTGCCGCCTGACCGAGGGCAACAGTTGACTTCGCAGCCACTGCCGCTAACCGCGGGGCAGCAGATGACTTCGCAGCCACTGCTGCCTAACCGCGGCGCAGCAGATGACTTCGCAGCCCACTACTGCCTGACCGAGGGAGACTCGATGATAGACGCTCGAAGCGAATCATGTCGCGCCTGAACTGCGGAAGTTCGGGGTCGCCTGTGTGCGCCGCCACGGCGCACTCGTGGGCGATCGTGATCCATGGCGGTGCACGCTTGCCAGCACCCTCTCGACTTACGCCGGGCTGCGCAACGCGCCGTCGCACTTCACGAAACAGCAGCAACTCTAGGGACGCCTTACCTGGTAGCGATGCCTCACCGCGTGCGACGCACTCGCGCGACCGCGGCGATGCTCCGCGCCATGGTCTGCTCTGAGGGGCATATGCACGCCATCGCGATTCATGGCGGCGCCGGTGCAATCCCTGCGCCCGCGCTCGAGAGGGACCACGGCGCCGGTTACACAGCGAGCCTCGCGCAGGTGCTAGATGTGGGCTTCGACATCCTCGAGAGCGGCGGCTCGAGCCTTGACGCGGTGACCGCTGCGGTATGCGCACTCGAAGACGATCCGCTATTCAACGCGGGACGCGGAGCTGCGCTCACACGCGAGGGCTGGGCGGAGCTCGACGCCGCAGTCATGGACGGAAAAGATCAACGCGCGGGCGCGGTTGCTTCCGTTCGCCACGTCAAGAATCCGGTACAACTTGCGCGGCGCGTGATGGAGAAGTCTCGTCACGTGTTGCTGGTGGGCCCTGGCGCAGAAGAATTCGCGCTCGAGGAGGGGCTACAACTGGTCTCGAATCGGTACTTCCGCACCGACGAGCGCCGGCTACAACTCGAGTACGAGCAACGCGGTCGCTCGGTGTCGGATCTCATCCCTGCTCCGCAAGGCACGGTGGGTGCCGTCGCGCTCGATCGCAACGGCAACCTGGCTGCAGCGACCTCAACCGGAGGCATGACCAACAAGCGCAGCGGCCGCGTGGGCGACTCGCCGATCATCGGCGCGGGCACCTACGCCAAGAACGGGGTCTGCGCGGTGTCTGCCACGGGCCACGGCGAGTACTTCATCCGTGCGGTGGCGGCGTACCACATCTCCTCAGCCGTCGAATACCGCGGCCTGTCACTCGAAGCGGCCGTGCACGAGCTCGTGCACGGCCGCGTGCCCGCACTCGGCGGCAATGGCGGCATCATCGCCGTCGATGCCCACGGAGTTGTCGTCATGGACTTCAGTACCGAAGGCATGTTCCGTGGCGCCCGCGACGCGAATGGACGCCGCCAGATCGCGATCCGCCGCGGCGACTAGCAGGGGTACGCAGCGATCAGCGCAGGGAGCAAGCCATCCTTCGATAAGGCTCACCAGTCTGCGAACCCATAGAGAGATACTTGCTAGTCGGGTCGCACGGGCGTGCTCGCGTCCTCGCCGATGACCGTCGTCCAGGCTCGTACGCGCCAGCGCGCGATGAGCCCGTTTCGGACGTAGGGGTCCGCAGCAGCGAAGCGTTCAGCAGCCGCCGGGGAGTCACCCTTGAACAAGAGCACTGCGCCATCCGCCGGCTCCGCGAGCGCACCCGCCAGAACCAGCTCGCCTCGCTCATGTGCCTGCCACGCGAGCCTCAGGTGCTCTGCTCTGAACGCGGGCCTGCGCTCGAGGTAGTCCGGTGCGACGTCGTACAGGAGCAGGTAGTGCATTACAGGAATGGTACTCCCCGCCTCGACACTGATCGCGCGAGTCATTTCACATAATCCGCGCTCCCGCCGGCGCGGCTTTCAGGGCGCCAGCGCCCGCATGTCGGTGGCCATGAGTTGCAAACCCCGCATGCGCGCCTGATCGATCGCGGCGGCGTCCCCGGAAGCCGCTGTGGACAGCAGCTCGCGCCACATGCGCGAGCGCGCCAGCCAGCGGGGCTGCAGCCACTCCGGGTGTGCTTCAGCAAGCTCGATGATCTGCCGCAGGGTGCAAACCGCCACGAGGCGCGCACAGTGGGCCGACATCCCCAGCAGCAGGCGGGCCGCGGCATTCTGGCTGCGCGCCAGATGCCAGGCATACGTGAGAACCAGCCTCGCGATCGAGGTGGCCTGCGGAACCGAAAAGAACGGTTGCACGTGCGTACGCTCCAGGTCCCGCACATAGTTGCCGGAGACCCAGGTCCAACGCTGCTGGTCGGAAAACCCGGCATCCAGGAGCAGGTATGGACAACCCGCCGCCCGATGCCGCGCGTCCGCATCCAGCGAGCGCAGGAGCGGCGCCAGCTCACGCAGGAACTGGGCGCCCGGCGCCGGCGGCCCGACCTCGCGCAGAAGCTTCGGACCCGGTGCCGGGGGACCCACCTCCGCCTGATTGGTCAGCATCTCCAGGCACTGCTCGTTCAGTTCCGCGAGTGCCGCGAGCGTCTCGGCGCGCAGCCAGGCATACGCCGCCCAGGGGCGCTCGTCCGGTTCATCGGTGGTCATTGCGCGGTGCGTCGACATCTGTGGCTCCTTATCCCTTGTGATTTGATCCACGTCCCAGTGGCAATGGTGCTCCGGAACGGCTTGAATTGCATTCTCAGATTTGGGATTTTTTTACCAATTTCTCGACTGGCTGTTTTGCACCGATTCTCTTATCTAGTCTCCCTCGTCTTTCGCTCATCCAGCTCGTACCCAAAAACAACCCACGCGGGGACCCCTCATGCGCATCTCGGACGATCGCTACAGTCGCGACAGGCTCCGGCTCGACCTTGCGCTGCGCTTCATGCACCACGAGGCGCGCACCCACACTATTCGCAAGTGGACCGGGCTCACGGACGACCGCATACGCAAGCTGTTTCGCTCTTACCTCACGGACACGCCGCATGCCGTGGCACGACACCGCGGAAAATCCCCACAGCAGGCATCGTTTTTCACGCGTTCCATACGCGTGCAGCAGGAGGCAGCGGTCCTCGCAAGCCTCTTCTGCCTGCTCGGGGTCGTGCCGAACAGCGTTGCAGTCGACGCCGAGCACCCGTTGCCTGGCGTCGCTCGCGGCGAGCGGCTCTGTCAGGCATTCGAGGCGTATCAGGCGCTCGTCGCGGCCCCGCAAATTACGTTCGAGCACGCCGTGCTGCTCGTCAATGCGCTGGCGCGCGGCGACGAGCTAAGACTCGGCGGATGTATGGATTGCGGGGGGTTGCTGGTGGTGGACAGCCTGGCGCTGCGCGACGTGCGATGCGGCCATTGTGCAGAGCCTGCGCAACCGCGCGGCTAGAGCTAGAATCCGGGAGCACTCATCACGGGCTGCGCCCGGGGTTCAACGGGGTCGAAGCGACCCCGTCATGGCACGACTTCCCGCGGAAGTCGTGCCCATGGACCTGCATCGCGACGCGCCGAACTTCTTCGCCGGACCGTACGTCGATCGTCGCTCCGAGGCGCGCGCAGGCGGCGGCCTTGCTCGGCGAGGCGCGCGCCGCGAGCCCGATACGCTCTACGTCGTCGCTGTGGGCACGACGCAGCTCGTGCAAGCCGCTGCCTGCCCCATGATGGTTTAACCGACCTCGCCGGCGCACAAGCAGCCGAGCACGCTGGTGCTACCGCTTTGCCTGTGAAGGACCTGCAGTTTCCGGCGCGGAAACAAATTGCTCGACTGGCTCATCCGGCGATCCACCGGAAGACCTGCGGCAGGCCTCCCGGTGGACACACTCGTCACGGCCTCAGAAGAAGCTCCGCCGCAGCGTAAACGCGAACTCGCGGCCGCGGCCGGGAACGCCGGTACGAGCGTCGGTCGGCGTGCCACTGGCAGTCGGACTGCCGGGCACCGAGCTCGTCGCTGAAGCGAGCGATGCCCAGTAGAACCTGTCGAACAGGTTCTCTGCAGCCAGAGACGCGCTCCACCTCCCGTCCGCTGCCAGGAAGGTCATCCGCATATTGACCAGCGTGTAGCCCGGCACGATGTCATCCGCAGTCCTGACCGGAAGGGTCAGGTTCCCCCTGTCAGTCTTGTAGCCCGTATAGAACATGTCGACCCGCGGGACCAGCGAGCCACCGAACATCTTGATGGTGTACTGGGCCCCCACACTGCCACTGAACTCGGGCTGCAGGCGCACCGACGGATCGATGAAGCCCACTGCCGTCCGGGCGACGTCCGAGCGGTAGTTGTAGTAGCCACCCGACACGTTCACCTGGAGTCTGTCGATCGGCGTCGCAGTGAGCTCCAGCTCGACACCCCTGTCCTTACCCGGTGCACTTGTGTAGTAGAACCAGGGGATGCCTCCGGTGCCTGCGAGAGGAGTCCCGGGGGGGCACGTCGGAATACCGGTGAAGATCGGGCCAGGATTCGAGTCAGTGGGCAGGTTGCACTGGGTGCCGAATCCGGTCGTCAGTCGTGGGTCGTACTTGTCCTGGAACAACGCCAGATTGATCCGCAGGCGCCTGTCGAACAGGTCAGTCTTCGCACCGACCTCCACGGCCTTGAGCTTCTCCGCCGTGTTCGGGGTCTGCTGCTGGCCGATATCGAACGGGCGCGGTTGCGCCCCATCGGATCGGAAGCCCGTCGAGTACGAGACGTAGGTCAGCAGACTTGGATTCCACCGATAATCGAGACTGACCTTGTAGTCGAGGTTGCTCGAGCCATAGTGCAGCGGCGTCGCAACGGTCAGGAAGTTCGTATGGTCGAATGCGTAGGTCTTCTTCTCGGAGGTGTAGCGAACGCCGGTCGCCAACGACATGGCGTCAGTGAGCTTGAAGATGCCATGCAGGAAGCCCGACTTGCTGTCGGTCGTGAAATGGTCGTTCTGATTGAAATTCGGCAGGATGGCGGCAAATGCCGGCAGCGTTACTGCGGGAACCGCCCTGCTCACCGATTTTGCAGTTGCCCTGGTTCTCGGAGTTCGACGGCACGAAGGTCGGAA
>FTDZ01000743.1_pt1 | contig 9515 bp, 8 predicted proteins | sample 1640091 | NCBI WGS metagenome assembly FTDZ01 (sample SAMEA3914816, study PRJEB12502) | metagenome | biome: forest; material: soil | place: USA | collected 2011-09-16 | depth 0.3 m
GAAATCGATCAGTTCAGCCTCGATGCGCTCGTGAATATCGCTAGACGTGCGGGGCTACACATGGAGCTGCGGGTAACACCGGCGAAGCCTGCAAGTGGGCGAGCGGCAGCGACGACGTGAAGCCGCCAAGCGTTGGACGCGCTCACGTCGCGCAGTGACAGACATCAGCAAGATTGACTTATTGGCGCTCCCAACCGGATTCGAACCGGTGTTACAGCCTTGAGAGGGCTATGTCCTGGGCCTCTAGACGATGGGAGCGCGGGGCAGGCCTGCCGCGGAGCGCGACATTATAGAGACCCGAGTCGATTGCTCAAGCTGAGCGCAAAAGCTGAGCGCGAAGGGCCGGGCCGTTGCCCTCGAGCGCGTCGTCGGTCGGAATTCCGGCGCCATCCCGCGCCACCGGCATTCGCCTCGAGTAGCTGAGCGGGATGCAAGTACTTGAATAACCAAGCTTCACCCTGACGCGCCGAGCCGTGTTCCCACCCCGCGAGGGCGCTATCATAGGCGCCCTCGTCGCCTGCCCAAGCCCAAGAAGACTTGCATTGAACTCATCCGACGCGCCGACGGTGGCGCCCGCGCCGGCTCCCCGCATCATTCCGCGGTCCGAGCACAACATCTCTCGCTCCGGCATTTCGCCCAACGCTTTGCGCGTGCTCTACCGGCTTCGGGAGGGCGGCTTTCAGGCGTTCCTGGTCGGCGGCTGCGTTCGGGATCTCCTCATCGGTCTCGAGCCGAAGGATTTCGACGTGGCGACCGACGCCCTGCCGGAGCAGGTGAAGAGGCTCTTCCGCAACTGTCGGCTCGTCGGCCGTCGATTCCGTCTTGCGCACGTGTTCTTCGGCCGCGAGACCATCGAGGTGGCGACGTTCCGTGCAGCGAGCGCGCCCTCGCAGGGCGAGGAGCCTCTCGCAGATGCGGATCCGGAGGACGGGGAGGCACCGGAGCTCGATGGGCCGCTCGAGCTGGATGACGACGATGAGGTGGACTCGGAAGAGGGCGCGGAATCAGACCGCAGCGAATCCGAGGACCGCTCGGCTCCCGAAGTTGACCCGGGGGGCGATGCGGCGCCTGAGACCGGACTTGCACGGAGCCGCAGCATCGCGAGTCCGCGCGTCTCTGAAAGCGGCGGAGGCAGACGCCCGAGCGAGGTCGACGAGGATGCCGACACGGACCGTCTTCTGGACTCCATGGGGCGCATCATTCGCGACAACGTGTACGGCACGATCGACGCGGACGTGTGGCGGCGTGACTTCACGGCGAACGCGCTCTACTACAACATCGCCGACTTCTCGGTGTGGGACTACGTCGGCGGGGCAGAGGACATCGCCGCGCGGCGCCTGCGCCTCATTGGTGATCCTGAGACGCGCTATCGCGAGGATCCGGTGCGGATGCTGCGGGCTGTGCGGTTCGAAGCGAAATTGGGCTTCGGGCTGGATCCCGCAACGGCTGAGCCGCTCGAGCGACTGAAAGGTCTGCTCGCACACGTGCCGCCGGCGCGGCTGTTCGATGAGACGCTCAAGCTCTTTCTCAACGGCCACGGCGCTCGCAGTCTCGAGGCGTTGCGGCGCCGCGGATTGTTCGCCGCGCTGCTGCCGGCCACCAACACGTATCTCGACAAGCACCGCGGAGGAGTCGTCGAGAAGCTCCTCGACCAGGGACTCAAGAATACGGACGAGCGCGCTCAGGCCGGCAAGCCTCTCGCGCCGACGTTCCTCTTCGCACTCCTCTTGTATGGTCCGATCGCACGGGAGATCGAAGCAACTCCGCCCGAACGCTGGCATGAGCTGTCGACCATCCTCGACGCGTGCGATCGCGCCGTGCGTGAGGCGCAGAAGCACATTGCCATTCCGCGACGCTTTTCTCTTGGTCTGCGCGAAATGTTTGCACTTCAGCCGCGCCTCGAACATCCGCGCGGACGCCGCACGCTGCGCTTACTCGAACATCCGCGCTTTCGTGCTTCGTACGACTTGCTCCTGCTGCGCGCCGAGCACGGTCTCGCATCGCCCCAAATGGCAGAGTGGTGGACCCGTATACAGCAAGTCGCGCCTGAGGAACGTGGACGCATGGCCGACGAGCTATCGCCGCAGGGATCCCCTCCACGGACGGGCGGCGCGCGCCGCGGCCCACGACGACGGCGGCGCCGCAGCCCCGCGAATCCCTCCTGAGAGCCGGGGATGGAGCTGTGGCGACCTGCGTACGTTGGCGTCGGCAGCAACATCAATGACCCACGCGCGCAAGTCCTGAAGGGCTTCGAGAGCCTGCGCGCCTTGCCCGCCACGCAGGTCGTGCTCGTCTCGCCGCTCTACGGCTCGAAGCCGCTGGGTCCGGTCGCGCAGCCGGACTTCGTGAATGGCGTCGCCGGCGTCCTGACGCAACTCGATGCGTCGACACTGCTGCAGCAATTGCGAGCGGTCGAAGCCGCGCTCGGCAGGCCGGTCCGTCACGAAAAATGGGGCCCGCGCGTCATTGATCTCGATCTGCTGGTGTATGCGCGCGAACGCAGCAGCGACCCGCACCTGAGGCTTCCCCATCCCGGGATAGTGGAGCGTAACTTCGTTCTGTATCCTCTCGCGGATATCGCCCCGGACCTCGATGTGCCCGGGCTCGGCCGCGTGGCGGAGCTCAAGGAGCGTGTCGCGCCCGTGGGCCTGTGGCCACTCTGACGCGTCCTCTCGAACTTCATGACTACTGAGTCACCGCAGCGGTTCATCGTTGTCGAAGGCCCGATCGGTGTCGGCAAGACGAGCCTCGCGTGCCGCATCGGCTCGAGCCTGTCTGCCGATCTGGTGCTCGAGCAGGCGGCGCAGAACCCGTTCCTCGAACGCTTCTATCGCAATCCGCGCGCGGGCGCGTTCCCTGCCCAACTGTACTTTCTCTTTCAGCGGGCGCAGCAGCTGGCCGCGCTCAAGCAGCAGGATCTGTTCTCCCCGGTCATCGTCGCCGACTATCTGCTCGAGAAGGACAGGCTGTTCGCGCGCATCACGCTCGACGAGGCCGAGTACGCGCTGTACGAGCAGGTGAGCCGCAAGCTCGATGTGCAGGCGCCCAAGCCGGATCTGGTCGTCTATCTGCAGGCGCCGGTCGACGTGCTGCTCGAGCGGATTGCCAAGCGCGGGATCGACTTCGAACAGCGCATCGAGCGCGACTACCTCGAGCGTCTCAATGAGTCCTACGCGCGCTTCTTTCACGAGTACGATGCGACCCCGCTTCTGATCGTGAACGCGGCCTCGATCGACCCGATCAGCAGCGAACGCGACTACGAGGAGTTGCTTGCGGCGATTAGGCGCATGCGACGCGGCCGCCTCTACTACAACCCGTTACGCCATCGCACGCTGTGATGCCATAAGTTGCTTGTGCGCAGGTGCTCGGTCATTCTTGCCCCAGAGGCCGTTCACACCAGACTCATGTACACCCAGCTGCAGCTGCGGGGCTCCTCGCGCCCGCCCGTTACCCTCAGCACCCTCGCGCAGATGAAGGCGAAAGGCGAAAAGATCGCCTGCCTCACGTGTTATGACGCGAGTTTCGCCGTTCTGGTGGACGAAGCCGACACGGACGTCGTCCTGGTCGGCGATTCACTCGGCATGGTCATTCAGGGCCACGACACGACCGTTCCGGTCACCATGGACGACATCGTGTATCACTGTCGTGCCGTCGCGCGGGGTCTGGACCGCCCGTTCCTCATGGCGGACCTGCCGTTCATGAGCTATCCGTCGAAGGAGCAGGCGCTCGCGAATGCGGTCCGCCTGATGCAGGAGGGTGGGGCGAAGCTGATCAAGCTCGAAAGCGGCGCCGGCCAGCGGGAGATCGTCGAGTTCCTCGCGAGCCACGATATTGCCGTGTGCGCGCACCTCGGCCTGAGGCCGCAGTCCGTGCACAAGACGGGCGGCTTTCGTGTTCAGGGGCGCGAAGCGGCAGCCGCGGAGCGCATGGTCCGCGACGCACAGAGCCTCGAAGCCGCCGGGGCAGATATCGTGCTGCTCGAGTGCATTCCTCCGGCGCTCGGCAAGGCCGTCACGGCAGCCTTGAGCGTGCCGGTGATCGGCATCGGTGCGGGTCCGGACACCGACGGCCAGATTCTCGTGCTCTACGACGTGCTCGACATCACCAGCGGCCCCAAGCCGCGCTTCGTTCGCAACTTCACCGAAGGCGGCGTCTCGAACCTGCAGGCTCTGAAGAACTACGTGCAGGCGGTGAAGCGGGGCGAATACCCGGCCCCCGAGCACTGGTTCTGAGCCTGCGCCGCGCGATGGAAACCGTCACGACGATTGCCGCGGTGCGCGAACGCGTGCGCCGCTGGCGCGCCGCAGGGCAACGCATCGCATTCGTTCCCACCATGGGCAATCTGCACGCGGGACACATCAGCCTCATCGAGGAGGCGCGCCGCCGTGGCGATCGGTTCATCGCGAGCATCTTCGTGAATCCGATGCAGTTCGGCCCGAATGAGGATTTCGCCCACTATCCGCGCACGCCGACCAAGGATGAGCGCATGCTCGCAGAGGCCGGCTGCGACTTCATGTTCATGCCCGATGTCGCGGAGATCTATCCGAACGGAGCGGACCACGGCACGCGCGTCGAAGTGCCTGAGCTGTCGCGCATCCTGTGCGGCGAATTTCGCCCCGGTCATTTCGAAGGCGTGAGCACGGTGGTCGCGAAGCTCTTCAACATCGTCGAGCCGGACCTGGCGGTGTTCGGCGAGAAGGACTTCCAGCAACTCACCGTCATCCGTCGCATGGTGTCGGATCTGTGCCTGCCCATCGAGATCGTCGCCGCCCCCACCGTGCGTGAACCCGACGGCCTCGCGATGAGCTCACGCAATCAATACCTCACCGCCGAGGAGCGCAACATCGCGCCGCGGCTGCATCAAGCCCTCGCGCGCGCCGTGCAGCGCCTGACTGCCGGGGAGAAAGACTTCCCCGCCATCGAGCGGGCCGAGCTAGATGGCCTCACCGGCGCCGGCTTCCGCCCCGACTACTTCTCGATTCGTAACGCGCACGATCTGAGCACACCGCAAGCCGACACGCTTCCTCTGGTGGTACTGGTCGCAGCACGTCTGGGCAAAGCCCGCCTCATCGACAACCTGCAACTCAAGCGCTGAGACCGCCTCCCCCTGCGATGATCGCTTGCGCGGGAGCGTCCATCGGACGACCGGCATGCTCCGCAGCCGCCCACGCAACATGCTCACGCACGAGCGCTGAAGCATCAGCGCGCCGAGCCGCAAGCGCGCTAACCACGTGAGGCGACGCCGGAGCATTCCCGAGGGCAACGGCAATGTTCCGTGACCACCTCTCGTACCCGATCCGGTAGATTGCCGCGCCCCGCATGCGTTCATCGAACTCGCGCTCCGTCCACGCAAACAAGTCCGCCAGACGCGGGGCATCGAGCCCATGCCGCACCTTGAAATCCGGATGTGCGGCGGTACGCGCGAATTTGTTCCACGGACAGACGAGCTGACAATCGTCGCATCCGTAGATCCGGTTGCCGAGACCTTTGCGCAATTCAACCGGGATCGAGCCCTGGTGCTCGATGGTGAGATAGGAGATGCAGCGGCGCGCGTCCAAGCGATACGGACCGATGATCGCCTGCGTCGGGCACGCCGTGATACACGCATCGCACGTCCCGCAGTGCGCGCTCGCGGGCGGGTCGAGCGGAAGCGGCAGGTCCGTGAGAATCTCGCCCAGAAAGAAGAAGGACCCCGCGTCGCGCGCGAGCAGGTTGGTGTGCTTGCCGATCCAGCCGAGGCCGGCGTTGCGAGCCAATGCCTTTTCCAACACAGGTGCGCTGTCCACGCAGACGCGATAGCCGAATGCGCCGAACCCCTCAGCAAGGCCTTCCGCCAGCCGGGCCAACCCGCGCCGTATCACCTTGTGATAGTCCCGTCCGAGTGCATAGCGCGACACGTAGCCTTGCGCGGGATCGCCAAGGACTTCCCACGCATTCCGTGCCGCGGCGGGCCAGTAGTTCATACGTGCGCTGATCACTCGCACCGTACCGGGCGCAAGCTCGGCAGGGCGGCTGCGCATCGAGCCATGTCGCCGCATATAGTCCATGTCGCCATGAAAGCCCGCGTCCAGCCACTCGAGGAGATGCTGCTCATCCTCGGACAGCTCGAGGCTCGCCACCCCGAGCGTATCGAATCCGAGCTGCCGCGCGTGCGTGGCCAGTGCGAGTTTGGCGGCCTGCAGGTCCAGGCCGCGGTCGGTTGAAGGGAGGTGGGTCATGGGCGCGTCCGTCTCCTCAGTATAATCAGCCCATGGCACTGCCGACGGTTCTGTACTCGACTGCGCAGGTCCGGGCGCTCGACGCCTACGCGATCGAGCACCTCGGAGTGTCCGGGTACACGCTCATGAAGCGCGCCGGTGAGGCTGCACTGCGATACCTGCGGACCCGATGGCCGACCGCCTACCGCATCGTCATCGTCTGCGGCGCCGGCAACAATGGTGGCGATGGCTACGTGCTCGCGCGCTTTGCGCAAGCCGCCGGCTTGACCGTGTCGGTGCTTGCGGCAGCGCCACCGGAGGCGCTGCGCGGCGATGCGCGCCAGGCATACGAAGACCTCATCGCCAGTGATGGCCGCGTGCAACCGTTCGCGGCTCGATTGCTCGGAGAGGGTGAAGTGCTGGTGGACGCGCTGCTTGGCACGGGGCTGCGGGAAGCGGTGCGTGGTGAGCTGGCGCAAGTCATCCGCGACATCAACGCGTCCGCCCGGCCCGTATTTGCCCTCGATGTGCCCTCCGGACTCGACGGCGACACCGGCGTTCCGCTCGGCCAGGCCGTGCGCGCAGATTGCACGGTGACCTTCGTCGGTCTGAAGACGGGACTCTTCATCGGCGATGGTCCGGAATTCGCTGGCACGATTTTCTACGACGACCTCGAAGTCACGGCACCGAATACTGCGCAATTCACTCCACGCCTCGAGCGCATCGTCGAAGCGGAGGTCAAGCAGGCTCTACCGCGGCGGGCGCGCGCCGCACACAAGGGCAACTTCGGGCGCGTCCTGATCGTCGGCAGCGGAGTCGGAATGCCGGGCGCCACGCGGCTCGCCGGCGAGGCGTGCCTGCGCGCCGGCGCGGGCCTCGTGACCGTTGCCGTCGCGCCCGAGAATGTCGCGGCCATCAGCGCGGGCCGACCTGAGCTGATCTGCCTGCCCCTCGCGGAAACGAGCGTCATGCGTGAAGCCATGCAACAGGCAGACGTCGTCGCCATCGGCCCGGGACTCGGTCGCAGCTCCTGGGCGCGCGCCGCGCTCGATGCGGTGCTCGATTGCGACAAGACGCTCGTGGTCGACGCAGACGCGCTCAATCTCATCGCGGAGTCCGAAACGCCCGTGCGCAGGAACTGGATTCTCACACCGCACCCCGGTGAAGCCGGGCGATTGCTCGGCACGTCCTCCGAGGACATCCAGCGCAATCGGCTTGCCGCGCTGGATGCGCTGGTAGAACGTTACGGTGGCACGATCGTGCTGAAGGGCGCCGGCACGCTGGTCGGCGCACCCGGGCGCACGCCCGCACTGTGTGAGCGAGGGAACCCCGGCATGGCGAGCGCCGGCATGGGAGACGTGCTGACGGGCGCTATCGCGGGAATTCTTGCGCAGTGTCGGGATACGTGGCTCGCCACGCGCGTCGGAGTTCTTGTGCACGCCATGGCCGGTGACTCCGTGGCCCACGGGGGCGAGCGCGGTCTGCTGGCGAGCGACGTCGCCCGGGAATTGCGCACTTGCGTGAACCTGTAGATGCCGTTGCATCTCGCGATGCGCTCGCATGCCGACACGGAAGCCGTGGGTGCACGTTTGGCGCAGAGCCGGCCGCCACGGCCTGACAGCATCAGTGTTGTGCACCTCAGCGGAGACCTCGGCGCGGGCAAAACGACACTTGCACGGGGCTTTCTGCGCGCCTCGGGCTTCAACGGCGTCGTGCGCAGCCCCACCTATACGCTGCTCGAGACCTACGACACCGCGGCAGGGACGGTGGTCCACCTCGATCTTTACCGCCTGCGCGACCCCTCGGAGCTCGAGCCGCTGGGTCTGCGCGACTGGGATCGCGCGGGGTACGTCTGGCTCATCGAGTGGCCAGAGCGTGGAGGTGAACGCGTGCCCCCGGCGGACCTGCGCATTTCGCTCGCTGTCGCGCGCGAAAGCCATGAATTCACGGCTCGCGCGGCCACGGTCTACGGTCGAGCGTGGCTACAGCGCATGGCGAGCGCTTGAATTCACACCCACCTGCTCGTAGATTACGCGGCAGATTATGTTACGAAGTTCATGATAAGAATCATTTTTGGGGGTGAGTTCGTCGCCACCGTAGTGCTTGGAGCCCTCGCGATTGCGTTAGGGCCCACGCCCGCGTGGGCGACCGCGGCATCTACGCTGCCCGCGGAGATGCGGGAAATCACCGTGTCATCCACCGGTGATGCCACTCGTGTTGATCTCGAGCTTTCCGGGACCACGCCGCACGCAATGTTCACGCTCCGGAACCCGGATCGCGTGGTTGTCGATCTGCGCAATACGCGTCTCGCCAAAGGCGCACGCAAGCCGCCCGTCGCGGGTGTGATCAGCGGGATTCGCACGGGCGAGCGGCCCAACGGCGGACTTCGAATCGTGATTGATCTGAAGTCCCCTGTGCCCGCGCGCGGCCAGTGGCTCGGTCCTGCGGGCGATGCGGGCGATCGGTTCGTCATCGCGCTGGGGAAAGATGCGCCGCTCGACAGTGGACCTCCAAAGTCCGTCCGCGCCATGCACGCGCCAGTCGAAAGCGATCGTGATGTGGTCGTCGCAGTGGATGCAGGGCATGGCGGCCAGGATCCGGGCGCAACCGGACGCAGTGGCACCCGCGAGAAGGACGTCGTGCTTTCCATCGCTCGGGCGCTTGCGGCGCGCATCAATGGCGAGCCCGGCATGCGCGCGGTTCTCACACGCAATCGCGATGAGTTTCTTGCCCTGCGCGATCGCATCGGGCGCGCGCGGCTCGCCAAGGCCGACCTTTTCGTCTCGGTGCACGCCGACTCGATTCGCGACCGCAATGTGTCAGGTGCGTCGGTCTATGTGCTCTCGGAGCGCGGTGCCAGCGACGAAGGTGCCCGGTGGCTGGCAGAGCGCGAGAACGCAGCCGACCTCATGGGCGGCGTGTCGCTGGATGGCAGGGACCACGTCCTCGCCTCCGTGCTGCTCGACCTGTCACAGTCTGCAAGCATCAGCGCCAGCATGACCGCCGCCGAGCGCGTGCTCGCCTCGCTCGATCGCGTCGGCAATGTCCGCAAGAGCCACGTGCAGCAAGCCGGATTCGTGGTGCTGAAGTCACCGGATATTCCGTCGATGCTCATCGAGACCGCGTATATCTCCAATCCCGCCGAGGAGGCGCGGCTGAAGAACGGCGCGCACCAGGGGCAACTGGCCGAGGCCATTTTCACGGGCCTCCGGGGCTACTTCGAGCTGAATCCTCCGGCCGGCACGCGCTTCGCGCAGGCACGTCGCCCGACTCTCGCCGGCCTCGGCCAGTTGCCCCTGGTGCGCGCCGTTCTTCAGC
>FTDZ01000331.1_pt1 | contig 9108 bp, 4 predicted proteins | sample 1640091 | NCBI WGS metagenome assembly FTDZ01 (sample SAMEA3914816, study PRJEB12502) | metagenome | biome: forest; material: soil | place: USA | collected 2011-09-16 | depth 0.3 m
CGTGTGGTTTGATCGCGGCGTGCCGCGTCGTTCCGACGCACCAGGTCGGCCAGGCGCCGGCGCAGATCCTCTGTCTCGCGTCGGAGCTGGTCCTGTCGCCAGCGCTGTGCCTCCGGTGCGTTCTGCCGCTGACTGGCCGACTCGCGAGCGAGGCGCTCCTGCCGCTGCGCGAGCTCGCGCAGCTTGCGGATCGCCTCTGCAAGCTGCCGTGGCGAATCATCCTGAGAAGCGTGTGACTCGGTCTCGTATTGATTCTTGGCCAGGTCCATCTCGAGCTCGAACATGTCCGCGAGATCGCGTCCCGCGCCACCACCGCCGCCTCCCGCGCCGCTCTGCTGAAATGCGACCTGAATGTCGGTGAACAATGCCTCGGCGCGCAACAGGTGCTGCAGGGCCTGCTGCTCCGGGGGCACCGCTTCCTGCAGGCGCACCGCCTGCAGGTGCTCTGCGGCGGGCTTCATTGCCTGCGCCGCCTGCTCGAGGTTTTCGACGAATGTGTGGATCTTCGGGTCCGCGTCAACCAGCTCGCGCGCCTTCGTGCGTTCGATCAGCGCGCGCGCCTGATCGGCGAGCGTTCCTTGCAACTGCGCGAGCATGCGAGCGTTGTCTTCGAGACGTTCCGCCTCGCGCCCGCGCGCATTTTCACGCGATCGCTGCAGATTCCAGGTTGCGAGCAGAAGCTCCCGCTGTCTGTCCGAAATGGCATTCTCCCGCTCTCCCGCGCCGCCCCCCTGTCCACCCGCGGCCTGTGATTGGGAGAAGCGCCGCTCGAAAGGCTGCACGCGCACCAGGAAGAGGTCCGTCTGCACCGCGTGCAGCCGGTCCCTGGCCACGGCGTAGTAGGTGATCAGATCACCGGGAGTCAGATGCGGCTGCGCCGCGGCAGCGCCGTCCCGCTGCAAACCTCCGAGATCCTCCAGCTGCAGCACCGTGCCGCCCTCGACGACTTTGCCATGCCCAGGCAGTGGCGCCACCCGCCACTCGCCGCCGTTGATGGCGTAATGCAGCTCGATGCCCTGTATGCGGAAATCATCCGTGGCCCGCACGCGAACCGGGACTTCCTCGATGCTCGTCGCCTGCCAGTCGCGCCCGGGTCGGATGATTTCGACCGTCGGCTTCTGATCCTCGACCAGCGCAATCTCGTGCTCATCGGTGAGAGGTACGAGCTCCCTTCCAACGCGCGCGCTGATGCGATAGTGACCGGGCTCATGCAGCACGAGCGTGCCGCCACTGCGCACGCCGCGTGCACTGAGAGCCGAGGAGGAGCCATTCACGACCAGTGTCGGTGAGTCGAGCGGCTCGGTCGTCTGAATTTCCATGTTCACCCGGGTGCCGGCGACGCCCCTGATGTCGCGCGACGACTCCTCGATGCTGGGTGCGAGACCCGTCCAATCGGGATACGAGTAAGTGAGACGCATGTGTTCGATGCGAGGCAGGTCGACGACGGCGATGTGATGCTCGGCGCTCTTCGCACCGCCGGATGTCACGTAGTAGCTCAGGGGCTCGCGCAGCGCGTACAGAATGAAGTCGAATGCGCCGTCTCGCCCGGGGCGCATCGGCGCGCTCTCCCACTTTGCAGTGGCGCCGAAGCGCACGTGCACCAGGGCCTCACCGCTCTTGAAACCAACGGCCGACGCATGGATGGGCACGTCCTGATTTCGACGGACCGTCGTATCACCCGGCGCCACGACGATGCGCCGGGCCGCCTCGTGTTGCACGGGCAGAGAGGTACCGAACCACAGATGACGGCTCATGATGCCCCAGTCGGAGCCGCTGAGGCCGAGCATGAAGGCCAGCGCCGCAACGCCCAGGCCGGCGATGATCGCGGGCAGCAGTGCGCGCCGCGTCGGGACGGCCTGATGCGGGGGCAGCTGCGCGGCGACGGCGAGCGCATCCTCCGCGAGCAGGTCGAGAAGCGGCGCATCGTGGCCTGCCTGATGGCGGCGCGCGAGCTCGAGATACGTTTCGACGCGACCGCGTTGGTCCGGCAGATGCCGCTCGAGTACACGGGAGCGGTGTCGTAGACGCAGCCCGGCCAGCGGGCGCCACAGCATCGCAAAGGCGGTGACCCCCAGGACGACCGCAAGTCCGACGCGCGCTGCGAGCACAGTGTTCGGCGGGATGCCGGGGCTTCTCAAGGTCCACACTAGAAGCAGGGTGAGGAGCAAAGCCGTCAGAGCGACGACCGCACTTGCACGCGCGACAATGACTCCCTTCAGTCGCTGGCCGACCTCGATGAGGTATTGCTCGAAACCCTGTGGGCCGTTCACGACGCCACCGCACGCCGCACGTGGAGATGGAAGTTGGCCACCAGTGGCTCCAGAAACGCAAGCGTGACTGCAATCAGCAGCAGCCACGGCCAGATCGGCTTCGGTTGAGCCGCGGCAGAGGCCGCGCGGGCAGAGACGCCAGAGGTCCTCGGCACGGTCGTTTGCAGCCTCTGCCATTGCTCGATGCTCGCGGGTGGCATGCGTGCCAGGTCGGACTCGCGCGGGTCGAGGTTCACCGCGATCCAGTCGCTGTGGCCCCCGCCCCGAACCTCGTAGAAGCCGGCCTGGTCCGCGACCAGCTGCGTTGCGCCAGCGGTGGCGCCCAGCGCGAGCACGCGCTGCCCGTGCGGGTCAAAGATCTGCGCTCCGATGCGCCCGTTGATTCCCACGGGTAACTCCGACCCGACTCGGGTGTTGCGGGCCGCCGTCGCACCGGTGAGGTAACGCGTAGCTTCGGCGACGAAGCGCACGAATAGAGGATGGATGGCCAGATCGTTCCACTCCCGGTCCAAAGGGGATGTGAGCACCAGGAGTCGGCCGGCGCCGACGCGCCGTTCAATGAGCAGAGGTGCCCCGCCTTCGAGGCCGATCAGGACGGCATCACCGGGACGCGGCTTTACGGGAACGAAGCGAAAGAACCGTACGCTTCGCCAACCCTGTGCGTCACGCAACATGGGGTGACTCTCGTCTACTGCGGACACACGGATGGGATTCGCCGCGCCTTGCGCTTCGAGCGCGCGGCGGCTCGGTTCATCACCGCTCAACGGGAGCTTGCGCAGCGACGCAGCCCGCGGTCCCAGCGTCATGACGACCGCGCCGCCGGCTTCCAGATAGCCCTGTATTCGTGCAGCGCTGTCGTCGGACAGGATTCCAGCGTCCGAGACCACCAACGCGGAGTAGTCCGGGAGCGCCCGCTGACCTAGCGTATCTGCGCCGGTACGCTCCACCGCAAGTCGTGGGTTCGTCAACGCGCCAACCGCGGCAGCGAAATAGGCGACATCATCTCCTGCGCTGTTGGCACCGATGACGAGGGCGCGTGGTTGCTTGCGGTCGAGGACCGCATAGTACCGATCGTCCTGCGGCAGTGCGTCGTTCGGGTCGAGCGTGACCGTCGCGCGATGTTCACCAGCTCCGAGCTCCAATCCCGCAAACGCAACACGAGCGTCTGTCGATTCTGTTGCAGTGATGCGCTTGCGTCCGCGATCCGTACCGTCGATGGACAGGATGACGTCGCGTCGTTCGCCAGGAGCGTCTCCCCTCACCCTTACATCCAGGGTGTTGGCATCCTGCTCCGAGGGTCCGACCGCGGCGATGTACAGATTCCGCGTCTTCGCTCCCCCGACATCGATGAGCTCGAGACGCATCCCCGCGGGAGGCTCGAGGTCCGCAAATCGCAGCGGACTCGCGGATTGCTGCAAGTCCGTGATCACATGTAGGGTCGTCAGCGCATGCTGCGTGCGGCTCCAGGCCTTCGCGCCCGTCATGAGCATTCCGTAGTCGAGCCGCCCGAATCCAGGCCGGAGGGTCGTGAGTGCGGTCCGCAACTCGCCAGCGGCATCCGCATCGATGGGTGCATGCACTACGCGCACGCGCGAGTCGGCCGTGACCAACATCGCCTGATCGCCCGCGCGAAGTGAATCGACGCTGGCGCGCGCCTGCGCGATGGCCCGCTGCCACCGCTGTCCCGCGTGCATCGACAGCGACGTGTCGAGCACGATGACATGCAGGGTTCTGTCTTCGCGCAAGAGTGGCGGGGCTCGCCAGGGAATCACCGGCTCGGTGAATGCGAGTACCAACAACGCGAGGAGCGCGATTCGCAAGGCGAGCAGCAGCAGGTAGCGCAGCGTGTGCTCGCGGCTGCGCACAGTCTGGCTGGCTTCGAGCAGCATCAGTGAGGAGAAAGGCTCGCGCATGCGAGTCTCTCGCGCGAAGCGGTGCAGCCACAGCGGCACGCCGATGGCGAACAATCCGAGCAAGAAAGCAGGCGCAAGCAGCATGGGTCAGTCGCGCCCCTCGCGGAACTGCAAGTAGCGTCGCAGCACCCGATCGAGTGGCTCGTCGGTACGGGCCAGCACCAGATCAGCTCCGACGCTCGCCGCGGCATGCCGCAGATCCGTGAGATGCCGCTCGAGGCGTTCAAGATAGCCGCCCTCGAGAAAGTCCGGCGACACCTCCCGGGTCTCCCCGGACTCCATGTCCTGGAAGAGCACGGAGTCGGGCCGGCGCGGCCGCAGCTCGTGGGGGTCGAGCACATGAAAGAACATGATGTCGTGACCGCGATAGGCGAGCGGCTGGACAGCGCGACTCATGGCGAGCGGATCACAATAGAGATCCGAAATGACGGCAACCAGACCGCGCCGGGTGAGGTGTTCGCGGAACTTGTGGAAGCACCCTTCCAGATCGGTACGCTGGCCGGCCTCGGTCGAATCGAGCGCATGCAGTAGACCCTGCAGACTCCCGGCGCGGCCCGAGGGTGGGCGATAGTGCCGTACGGTATCGTCAAACACGATGAGGCCGACCGGATCGTGCTGCCGCGTGGCCAGATACGCCAGGGCGGCTGCGAGTATCTTGCCGTACTGGAGCTTGCTCACCTGCCCGGAGCGGTAACCCATGGACGCGCTGGCATCCAGTATCACGAACAGCCGCGTGTTGGTCTCACCCTGATAGCGGCGGACGTAAGTGCGCTCCGTGCGCGCATAGACATTCCAGTCGACGAAACGCGGATCATCACCTTCCGCGTAGGCACGGAACTCCGCGAACTCCTGACTAAAGCCGAAACGCGGGGAGCGATGCAGCCCTCCGAGGAACCCCTCCACCGCAGTGCGCGCCGCGAGCTCGAGGTTCGCGAGGCCAGCCAGGATCTCGGGGGTCAGGAGCCGGGGCGCCGCGACCTGGCTCACGCGCGCACGTCCGCGGGTAACGCTACATCGAGGAGTGTCCGCAGCACCGCATCGACGCTCATGCCATCCGACTCGGCCTGGTAGTTGGTGAGCACGCGATGTCGCAATATCGGCAGCGCGAGCACCCGCAGGTCCTCCTCGGTGACGTGATAGCGGCTGGCCATGAGCGCCCGTGCCTTGGCGGCCAGCACGAGGAACTGTGTTGCCCGAACGCTGGCGCCGTAGCGCACGTAGCGTCGAATCGCCTCGGGCGCCGAGGGCTCCGCCGGACGTGAGGCGCGCACCAGCTCAACTGCCTTGCGCTGTATCGAATCGGAGACCGGCACCTGTCGCACCAGCCATTGGAACTTGAGAATCTCCTCGGGCCCGGTGCACGGGGCGACCGCAGGCAGTGTCATGTGCATCGTATTGCGCTCGACGACCTGCAGCTCATCAGCGGCGCTCAGATAGTCGAGCAGCACGTTGAACAGGAATCGATCGAGCTGGGCTTCGGGCAGCGAGTAGGTCCCCTCGAGCTCGATCGGATTCTGCGTGGCGAGCACGAAAAACGGAGGGTCGAGTGCCCGCGTGTTGCCGCGCACCGTGACGGAGCGCTCCTGCATCGCCTCGAGCAACGCGGCCTGCGTCTTCGGCGGCGTGCGATTGATCTCATCGGCCAGCACAACGTGCGCGAACAGCGGGCCGGGCACGAATGTCCAGCGGCGCCGCCCAGTGGTCGGGTCCTCTTCGATGATATCGGTGCCAGTTACGTCCGTAGGCATGAGGTCCGGTGTGAATTGGATGCGTTTGAAGCTGAGGCCCAACGCGTCCGCGAGCGTGCGCACCAGCAGCGTTTTGGCCGTGCCGGGCATGCCGGTGATCAGACAGTGTCCACCCACCAACATCGTCAGGAAGAGGTGGTCCACGACCTCGTCCTGACCGACGATGACCTTGCGGACCTCCGCGCGGATGGCCGCGAGACGATCGCGGAACAAGGAGACGAGCGCGCGCGCTGCGTCGCCGGTGGGATTGGGCATAGCAGCGGGGTTCTGCATGGATGAGTCGTTCATGGCGTCGGGTTCCCGGTCAATTCGAGCAGAAGATCCTGGGCCGGCCTGAAATGCGGCGCGGTCTCCAGCGCGTCGAGGAGATAACGCCGGCTGGCGGCGTTGTCGCCCGTGGAATGCAGCGCGCGTGCGATACCGAAGTTCGCCGCCGCAGTGTCGTGGGCATCGAGCGCGAGCAGCACTCGATACTCACGTGCGGAATCCGCGCCGTTCCCGGCTGCGTAGAGCCGCTCGCCGAGGTTCGCGTGCAGCGCTGCATCGAGCGGATCGACCAGCAGCAGCGCGTGCAGAGTCTCGAGTGCCTGCTTGGGCTGCCCCGCCTCATCAAGCCACTCGGCGAGCTTGCGTAGGGCGCTCGGATCCCATCCACCGAGATCACGATATCGCTGCAGTGACTGCAGCGCCTCTTTGCGTTTGCCGGTTGCGTCGAGCGCCCGCGCCAGGAGCAAATAGGGACTATCGCCGGTCGTGTATTCCGGAAAGATCTCGGCGGCACGCCTGGCAGGGGCGAGCACCGCGCTCCAATTGCCCGCCTGTGCGGCCTCGTGCGCTGTGCGCATCGTTTGCCGCCATTCGTCCGGCGCGGCCAGCATGCTCGCGAAACGTTGCTGCACGAAAGTGTTGAATTGTGCGTCGAACTCCCGACTCGGGATACCGAAGGTCGCGTCGATGGCGGCGGCAGTATTCGTATCCCGTGTGAACTGGCGCAACAGCGCCACCAGGCGCGGGAAACCCCAGTGCTGTTCGACAAAGAGACACACGAGGCCGCTCTGTACATAGGAGACTTGAATCTGATCCTCGTACCCTGGACGGATGAAGCCTTCATCGAGCGTGGCGACCGGCAGAAACCCTCCTGCGTGGAAGACCTGCAGGGTCCGCGGCGAGACCACGACCCCGGCGACCGGTCCCGTGCGCCACTCCTCGAACACGGAGAGCCCTTCGCTCAGCCAGCGCGGAACTCGGTGATCGGTGATCGACAGCGTGAACACGTGCGCCATTTCGTGCCACAGGGTGGTGCCCCAGTGGAAATCCCCGGTCGGGCGTCCGGAGGGGCTATCCATTGCAACGAGGTAGCCGAAGGTGACGCCGAGCAAGCCTATGCCCGGAAGCCCTGCGGTTCGCACCGCGAAGTCGTCGTGGTTGGGATAGAGCTCCACGGTCACCGGCTGGCGTGGCTGGAACGCGTAGCGCTGCGAGAACGTGGCAATGCTCGAGCGGGCGAGCTCTTCCACATAGGGGCGCAGCGCTTTGTCTTCCTTGCGGTGCAGGCGCATCAGGATATCGGGAGCGGTGGCGTGCTCGAGGTTGAACTCCTTCAGAGTGTCCAGGAGGCGCAAGGTGTTGACCGTCGTCGCGCTGAACGGATCACCGCGGTAGGCGCGCTCGAGCTGCTGCCGCGCCTCGTCCACTTCCCCCAGTCGCAGCAGATCCACGCCAAGTTCCGCGTAGGCGGACCATAGGTCCGGTTGCACTTCGATGGCGCGACGCAGCCACCCGGTCGCTTCCTGGTAGCGGCGCCGCATGACCTCGTAGTGCGCGAGCGTCGCGAACACTCCGCCGAAGTGCGGGTTGTACGCGAGCGACCGCTCGGTCCAACTACCGCCCGTGTCGTTCCCGCGCAGCAGCTCCAGCGCGGCGCGCAGCTCGAATGCTTCGAGCGGGGAGCGCTGCTGCGTGGCGCAAAGCTCGAGCGCGCGATCGAGCGAGTGCTCCGCAGATGCGAGCCTGTTTTCCTCGAGGTCCATACTTGCCGCCAGCAAATGCGCCTCGATGAGCGTGTCGTCCTTCTCGAGGAGTTGCACGACCTGCAGGCGAGCCTGGCCCTCGAATTGCTCGGCCAGCAGTCGGGCCATTCCCAATTTCGCATCGGGGTCTTCCCCATCGATTTGCAGCGCTTCGCGGAACAGTCCCGAGGCATCCGAGTACTGATGGGTCTCGAGGTACAACCGGCCCCAACGGGTGCGGGGTCGCGTAGCGTGCTCGTCGGCACGCACGGCGGCGCGGAAGAACTCGTTGGCGCGGCGAACGTCGCCGATTCCCCATGCGGCCTCCGCTCGGATGAGCGGGCCTGCGCGGGAACCGATCAAGCTCTCGTAACAGGCGCGTGCCGGCGCGGCACGGCCGCGATCCCGAAGGTCATCGCAGTTGCGCAGAGCGGCCGGGCGGCGCGGGTCGTAATCGAAATTCTGCGCAACCCCGAGCGTCCCCGTACCGAGCGCCAGGATCGTGGCGCATACGCGCACCGCCGCGGGCGAGGCGCTGCGATTTGTCGGTCCTCGGCCGCTCACGAGCGCCTCACGGTGTATGCGCTCCATCGGATTGTCTCGTCGTGGGCGCGCGCAGGGCTGCTCGCCGCTGATCGATGTTTCGATCCAGCCGCGCGAGCGCCACGAGCACCTTCTCCAGCTCGTCGTAGTAGTGCTCGCGATCGAGCGTCGCCTTGCGTCCTTTGAGTTCGTCGAACTGCTGCTCGATGTCCGCCTGCTTTGTAAGTAAGGCCGCGAGGGCTGTATCGCTCGCGACAACGGCCGCGTCCCCGAGGCGCGCAACCACGAAGCGTGCGGCATTCCCGCCTTCCATCCGCGCGTGCTCGGTCGCGAGGGCGGCATCCGCCTTGAAGGTGTCGGCGACCTTGCGCGCCGCGAATTCGAACGCCTCCGCGGCGGTGACGACGTCGTTCTTGTCACGGTCCGCCTCGGTGGAGCTCAGCGCTTGCAGCCAGAATTCGGCGAAGCGAGCGGCGTTGCGCTCGCCGCCGCTCTTCGTGGCCGTGATCACGATGCGATTGGGCCGCTTCCAGCGATCGATTACGGCGCCGCTCGTGCTCGTTGCATTCACGACCAGCTGCTGATTCGCCGGCAGTCGATCCAGCAACGCGGCGAGCTCCCGGCC